>Ga0209427_10006600_pt1 | contig 13214 bp, 11 predicted proteins | sample DeeMarSWOR136_30_FD_187465 | JGI IMG/M metagenome (GOLD analysis project Ga0209427, IMG submission 187465) | Marine sediment microbial communities from White Oak River estuary, North Carolina - WOR-1-36_30 (SPAdes) (version 2) | ecosystem: Environmental > Aquatic > Marine > Intertidal zone >... | reverse complement strand
AGCACCTGTCAACCAAAAATGGGCCGACGATATCGGTGCTGACGGATATTCGGAGAATGCTCTCACCGCTGTGGGTGCAGCGAAAAAACTGGTGGAAAAGAAGTCATGATTAAAGCACTTAGACCCAAACTTGCGCTTTTAAGTAATGAATTAATCCAAAAAATCATAGATGAGGCGTACAGTATCCTTGAAAATCAAGGAGTTTTTATCGAGAACGAAGAAGCGCTGGATCTATTTCGAGAGGCCGGAATGAAGGTGGATGCATCTTCGCAAAGAGTCCGAATCACCGCAAAGCTCATTGAAAACTCTCTTTCATCCACACCTCCATCCCTGAAAATGTATGACAGGAACGGAGAAATCGAGTATTTACTCGGTGGCGATGAAGTCCACTTTAATCCAGGCTCAGTGGCGGTCACGATTCTGGATTCCGAGACACAGCAGGAGAGAAAAGCCGTCACGAATGATCTGATTCGGTTTGCCCATCTGACTGACTGCCTCGAGCATCTCCATTTCCAGAGCACTGGAATTCTGAGCACGGATGTCTCCGAGATCGTTTCGGACAGCTATCGACTTTATATAGGACTCCTCTTCTCCAAAAAACCAATCGTCACTGGGACGTTCCGAGTCGAAGGATTCGAACCCATGTACAGAATGCTCGTCGCCATACGAGGGAGTGAAAAGAATCTTTCGGAAAAACCTTTGGCTATATTCGATGCCTGCCCCTCCCCTCCTCTCAAATGGAGCAATTTGACCGCCCAAAGTTTGATCGACAGCGCCCGGGTTGGCATTCCCTCTGAGCTGATATCCATGGGGATGACAGGAGCTACTGCTCCCGTCACACTCGCAGCTACCCTGGTCCAGCATGTCGCTGAAAACCTCTCCGGATTAGTGATATGCCAGCTCGTAAAAAAAGGAGCGCCTGTTATTTTTGGCGGTTGTCCAGTGAGCTTCGACATGAGGAAAGGGACAACACCCATCGGCGCTATCGAAACCATGATGATCGACTCCGCCTATGCACAGATCGGAAAACATTTCAATCTTCCTACCCACTCTTACATGGGAATGAGCGATGCCAAGATCAATGATGCGCAGGGAGGATTTGAAACGGGAATAGGAGCTATTCTTGCTGCACTTTCCGGATTGAATTTGATCTCCGGCGCCGGGATACTGGATTTCATCAGATGCCAGAGTCTGGAAAAACTGGTTGTTGACCATGAGATCTGTGGTATGGCCTATCGATTGATAGAAGGTATAACACAACGCGACGATCCGATCTCTCTGGATCTTTTCAAAGATTTCGCGAGTGACACACAGTTTCTCTCAAATCCCCATACCAAAAAATGGTACAGGGAGGAATACACATTTCCCAGGCTGATCGATCGAGAGCCGTATGATATTTGGGTATCCAAGGGGAGAAAATCAATAACTGACCGGGCCAAAGAAGAGGTGGAAATTCTGTTACAAAAAAACCCGCCTCCTCTTCCAGATAAAGAAACACAAAAAGCTCTCCAAGAGGTTATGCTGTCAGATGCCCAAAGAAATGACATGCCTTCATTACCCAAGATAAGCTTTCCCTAGAAAAAATAGACTAGTTTATGCAAAAAAAAAGAGTTATGATGTGAACATCCCCAGTCATTAGACATGTAATGTCATCAAACAAATGCGGCTGGACAACCAGCCAGATGCAACGATTGAGAGAACTCAATGCGGCAGAGTCCGTGCTCAGCAAGCAATTTTCTGGCTTTGAGGAACGAAATAGGAATTTCTTCACGTTTGAACAAAATCTTGTTCGTCAAAGTCAACAGAATCTCCAAGATATGCGAACAAAACGCCGCCGTCCGCGACTTTGCGAACTGGAAGATTCTCTTATACAGGCACTGATGAAACAGGATTTCGTACAAGTTATCACACCACTTCTCATCTCAAAAGATTCCCTGGCAAAGATGTCGATAGAGTCAGATCACGATCTGTTCAAACAGGTTTTCTGGGTCGAAGAGAAAAAATGCCTGAGACCTATGCTGGCCCCCAATCTCTATTTTCTGCTGAGAGAGCTCGTGAACATATGGGAAAAACCGGTGCGAATATTCGAAGTGGGCCCCTGTTTCCGTAAGGATACAAAAGGTCGACGCCACTTAAATGAATTCACAATGCTCAATCTAGTGGAACTTGGGTTGCCCCTAACCCAAAGAAAAGAGAGGCTGGAAGAACTCGCGACTGTCATAATGGAAACATGTGGTATTACAGAATTCAGTTTTATCTCTCATCGGAGTGAAGTCTATGGCGAAACGATCGATGTCCTTTCCGATTTTGAAGTGGCCTCAGGAGCCATCGGACCGCATCCACTGGATTCAAACTGGGGAATAACGGATCCCTGGGTCGGTATCGGATTCGGGTTGGAAAGACTCCTTATGGTTAGAGAAAGTTTCCAAAATATACAGCGAGCTGGTCGCGCCTTGGTCTATTTGGATGGAGAACGTCTGAACATATGAGTTTACTCTCCTCTCTGAATTGAATGGGCAGGCATTGAATAAAGATTAGATTCACACATTAGGAGATGGAATGATGAGTAAAGAAGAATTCTTCAAGGAAGCCGAACAATCGATTCTAAGCCATGACAAAAACAAAGCTGAAGAAGTCGCACGAAAAGGTCTTGAGGAAGGTCTCGATCCGGTTGAATTCATCACCAAGGGATTCCGAGAAGGGATCACTCAAATTGGAGATCTTTTTAGCAGAGGGGAGATATTTTTGCCACAACTCATTGAAGCCGCCGAGGCTATGAAGACAGCAAACAAAATTCTTACAGAATCGATGCCAGAGTCTGCTCAAGAAAAAAGAGGAAAGTTCGTAATAGGAACAGTGCAGGGAGACATTCACGATATCGGAAAATTTTTAGTGATTTCACTCCTTCGCGTTAACGGTTTTGAGGTTTACGACCTGGGTCACGACGTCGAAATACAGAAATTTATCGATAAGGCCCTGGAAGTCGAGGCGGATATTATCGGAACGAGTGCCCTCCTGACCACAACTATGATCGGGCAAAAAACACTGGAGGAGAAACTCCTCAAAGAAGGTCTCAAAGACCGGTTTAAAACAATGGTCGGAGGAGCTCCGATCACACAGCGGTGGGCAGAGAGGATCGGAGCCGATGCCTTTGGCGAGGACGCAAACGATGCCGTTGAGAAGGCCCTACGTTTGGTCGGCTCAAAATAGGTCGAATTTTCTGTTTTTCGACCGAGATTTGTGGAAATTGAGGTATGGGTTATAGAGATCGACTCATAAAGCTCGAAGACATCCTTGAAAAATCTCTGCAAAGAAAATCTCTCTCCGCATCAGAAATTATATATCTTCTTGAACTAACAGAAGGAAATCAGATATCCCGAGTCTTCCGGACTGCCAAGTATATGAGAGCCAAATATTTTGGGCAAAAGGTCTTTCTTTATGGTTTTGTCTATTTTTCCACCCACTGCCGGAACAACTGTACATTCTGTGCATCCAGGATATCCAATAAGCTGGCTCGGAGGTACAGAAAAAGCGAATCAGAAATCGTCGAGGCTGCCGGTCAGCTTGCAGAATCCAGAGTCCATCTGATCGATTTGACTATGGGAGAAGATCCTTACTACCTAAGGAGTGAAAGAGGATTCGATTCCCTCCTAACAACGATCCAAAAGGTGAAGAAAGAAACGGGTTTACCCCTCATGATCTCACCGGGAGTTGTTTCAAAAGATGTGTTAGCGGAATTTGTTAAGGCAGGAGTCGACTGGTATGCTTGCTACCAGGAAACACACAACCGGCAACTGTTCTCATCTCTCCGTCCGGAACAGGATTATGACTCGCGTCTTTCGAGCAAAATCACTGCGAGACGTTTGGGAATTCTGATCGAAGAAGGAATTTTGACAGGTGTGGGAGAAAATTCTTCGGATATTGTATACTCAATGGAAGTGATCAAGTCATTAGAGGCTTCACAGGCCCGTGTGATGAGCTTTGTCCCTCAGGTGGGAACGCCGATGTACGACAGAAAATCCCCTTCTCGACTGAGAGAGCTGATGACCATCGCAGTGCTCCGCCTTTTGTATCCGGACCGCCTGATTCCTGCGTCGCTGGATATAGACGGTCTTGATCTCCTCCAGGAGCGGCTGGAAGCAGGTGCAAACGTTATCACCTCCTTGATCCCTCCCCGACTTGGACTATCGGGCGTATCTCAACCTTCTCTCGGTATAGACGAAGGGTTCCGCACGGTTCAAGGTGTGGCTCCCCTGCTCGATCAGATGGGTATAGAGGCTGCTACGAATCAAGATTATTTTCAATGGGTTTGCAGGGAAAAAGCTGCCTTAGCTTGTGGCCCGGCGCATTACGAGGCGGTCGCATGAAAGTAGCTGTCATCGGTGGAAAACTACAGGGAATTGAGGCGGCTTATCTTGCACAACAGGCGGGATGGCAGGTCTTGCTCATCGACCGGGATCCACACGTTCCAGCAAGAGGGCTCGCCCACTCTTTTATCCAGTCGGATGTCACAAAAGATACAACAGCTCTTCCAGACATCTTCAAGGATATGGACCTCATTATCCCCGCATTAGAAAATGATAATGCTCTCAAATCTTTGAAGGACATGGCGAGGAAAGGACAATTTCCGCTTGCTTTTGATGAAGCGGCTTATGCAGTCAGTTCTTCCAAACAAAAATCTGACTCGCTTTTCAATAAGCTGGGGCTTCCTATGCCGCAAACCTGGCCTGATTGCAGTTTTCCAGTAATAATGAAGCCGTCTGGATTGAGTGGAAGCCAGGGGATTCGAAAAATCAACAACAGAGAGGAAATGGTGTCCATTCGTCCTGAAGGAGACATTAATGGCGGGAATTGGGTAATCCAAGAATTTCTTGAAGGCCCATCCTACTCTCTGGAAGTTTTTGGCCTTAACGGGAATTTCTGTTCACTTCAACCCACGATCATCGAGGTCGACAAGATTTTCGACTGCAAAAGAGTCATAGCCCCAGCGGACCTGTGTGAAGTTCTCAAGGACAGGTTCGATGAAATCGCCGTTACCGTTGCTGAGAATATCGGATTAAAAGGAATCATGGATATAGAGGTCATCCTCCATAAGAACGAGCTGAAAGTTCTGGAAATCGATGCCCGCTTACCCAGCCAGACACCCACAACCGTTCTCAAATCAACCGGGATTAACATGCTCGAGCTCCTGTACGACATATTCAACCTGGGAAAAATTCCTTTTATCCCAACAATTGGGGATGAGAAGCCAGTCATCTATGAGCATATCAGAGTGAGTCCCGATTCATTAGAAGTGTCTGGAGAACATATCATTTCAGAAGCACGACCTCTTCGTTATCAAAAGGATTTTTTCGGCGCTGATGAGGCTCTTACAGATTTTGAATCGGATAACAGGGACTGGGTGGCGACTTTGATCCTATCCGCTAACACCAAAGAAGAAGTGATCCGGAAGCACTCTTGTGTTCTGGATACAATTCGCAGCACTTTTGACCTGCGAGAGTGTTCGGACTCGTATCCGGGATTGGAATAACATGTTTGGTTCTGAAAAGAACTGATATAACGGTGTGATATGACGCGTTTAAGCAGTGAGTTGATCTCAGGAATGGCTGAGACTATCGATGCTTATGACATCGAACTCGTACAAAAGACAGGTCTTACTCTGAGACAAATTGCCGCCAGGACAGCGGGCATTTCCGAAGAGGACCTGTGTGAGGCCTTGCGCTTCGAGAATGTTTCGGTCATCCCAGTCACAGCAGGTCAGGGTGCGATCGAAGGATTCACCCAGGCCGTTGAAGCTATCATCCAACACTTAGAATGTTCTTGTTTTATAACAGGGAGCAGTGATGCAGCAGGGCTGGCTGAAGGTATTGAAAAGGGCGCAACGATCGTCTTTATGGCAGATGACAACCGTTTTATTGCGGTGAACCTCTCACAAAAACGTGTCATCGATAATGCAGAGGCAACCGGATGGAGTTATGCCTATGCTTTAGATGCCTGTGCCGGTGGTCTGAAGGGGCAAGATGTGCTGCTCATCGGTGCAGGCCGAGTGGGAAAGCATGCCTTATGCGCTCTCGATAGACTCGGAGCCAAAGTGGGCGTATTCGATATCGATGGTTCGAAAGTCCGACCTCTCATTGACACATACAGGATCAAACGAGAGGAAAATCTATCCGATGCACTGCACCGCTACACACTCCTCTTTGATGCCTCCCCTGCTCCTGATATCATCCTTCCCGAACACATCAAACCGGAAACAATCATTGCAGCGTGCGGCGTACCCATCGGTTTGAGCGATAAGGCTCGATCCCTTGTTGAAGAACGCCTTATCCATGATCCTCTCCAGCAGGGAACAGCAGCAATGCTTGCCCTAGCCGTTCGCTATGGATTACGTAATAAATGTGGGGGGCGGATCGGAAGGATCGCATAGACCCTAAATCTATGAAGCCGGGTGCGACTCCCGGGCTCCCCGCCAAAAGAGATATTCTTAGATTAGAGGAGTTCACATCTGTTGAAAGGGACACCGGATGGTTGCCAAAAAGATTAAAGACAAATACATCCGCAAACAGGTCGATTTTTTCATCCTGGTCGAAAAGATCAAACTGTGGCCCTCCCGGAACGGTCTTCTGCACGGGATTAAAACCTTTACTGTCAAAGGATCTTTTGCGGAGATTACCACTCACTGTAATAAGACATTTATGGTCCGATATTCTAAGCGAAGCCGGGCCGCTCGCTGGCTGCGTAATAAATGGTATTTCCAGAGCTGCAGAAAATGCAATATTCCCGAATGGAAAATCACGAAGTACCAAAAAACACACTTCAACCAGCACCGTGGTTCACTTCTGAGAGAGGAGACGAGTTAGGTCATTCTTATAGAGAATACTAAATACTAAAGAATTTCATAAAGAAAGGAGGTGATAAAGGAATGAAGACAATCAGAACGAGAATGGGAGATGGCTCCCTTGTGGAGATCACAGAGAGCAACCTCAGACGAGAGTTTGAAGAGGGCACACAAGATGCTGCCGAGAGAGGAAAAATCCCTGCACTCACTCAGGACGAACTGGATCATCTTTTCGATATTTACAGCTCCCCTTCCCGGCCGGTAGGTGTAGAAATGGGAAATGAAGTCATCTTCACCTATGATTCGACATGCGGCGAAGTGCAGCGCACACTCACACCAATCGACAGGACGCAATCACTCCAATTGTTCGAAAGGATGCTGGGTGCGGATACTGTAGAACTCGGGCACAACGATTACAGCTTTAAAGCTGTCAAACCTGTCATCAGCTACGAGCGGAATGTCCTGGAGCAAGCCCTGCTGATCACAACTGTCCCCGTACTCTACGGGGCCATGCCCAATCTGGGACTGTACTACCGGCCCGAGGGACCGGTCCAGAATCCCTCTGAACTCATGGCCACAGGCAAAATCAAGGAGGCCAGAGAGGCTCATGAAGAAGCCATCGAGTATGCGGTCAAAGATATGGTCTATGTGGCGAGCGAACTGTATGAATCTGGCGTGGACGCCATCGACTTCGATACGACAGGTTCTGCAGGAGATCCTGACTTTCTGGCCGCTCTGCGGGCAGTGGAAATCCTGAAGGAGAAGTATCCGGATTTGTGTGTCGAGATGGGCATGTCGGGTGAATTTGTCCTGGGGATGCACGGTGAATTGACCTACAAGGATATCCGGCTAGCCGGATTGTATCCTCATCAACAAGTCCAGCTTGCCGAGAAAGCGGGAGTTGCGATTTTCGGACCCGTCGTTAACACGAACACCAGCAAAACCTGCGCATGGAATGTCGCTCGTGTGGTAACGTTTCTGAAGTTCTGTGTGGAACAGTCGAACATCCCCGTTCATGCAAATATGGGAATGGGCGTTGGGGGTTTACCCGTGACGCCTTTCGTCCCCATCGATGCAGTCTCGAGAGCGTCGCAAGCCGTTGTTGAGATCACTCGCCTCGACGGTTTGTAGGTGGGCGTGGGAGACATTCTCGGCATGGCCGCGACTCATGCAATTGCATCGGGCATGGGCGGGATGCGCACTGCCGGAGATCTGGTGGCGCGCATGCAAATGTCCCGGGGCATGAGAATCAAGGAAGCCAAAGAGTACGTAGCCAGCAAACTGAACGTATCGCTCATCGAACTCAGCGATCCACTCGTGATGTCTGAACGCAGAGAAGACTTAAAACTGGGACTGATCAATCCACCACCCGACTCTGTTAAGGGGATAGAGGCCAAGTTTCACATCGCAGAGCTTCTGGGGATTGAAATCAACTCCCTCCGTAGGTTCAAAGAGAAAATCGGCGCTTAATCTGCCGCTGGAAAAGGCTGAGATTTCTGCAGGTTGCAGTTTTCTTTTCTTACGCTGAGGAGTGACCTTCTATTCTTATTGAGAGAGTGATTTCTGCAGTTGTTTGGCCTTGGATACATGCTGCTGGGATTCCTGGTATCTCCCTAATCTATTATAGATATCAGCTAGAACAAAGTGAGCGAGAACAGTCGTCTTTAAATCGGGAGTTAGGCTGATTCCCTTCTCCGCCAGCTGGGCTGCCTCGTTGAGATCCATTCCAGTGTCCATATAAGCCTTTGCCAAAAAGACATAGGCACTGCCATATTCTTCATTTTTCTGGATACAGCTTTTAAATTCTTTTATGGCTTTTTCCAGATCTTTTGATTTGACATACAAAAGTCCCAGATTGAAATCTGGTTGGAAGTTGAACGGGCTCGTTTCTTGCTCCTTTTCATATTCTAAAACGGCCTGGTTGAATTCCCCTCTCGCCTCGTGGAGCAAGGCCATGTTGAAATGGGCATTGATAAGTGGGACACTTCTTTCGATGCTTAGTGCCTTTTCTATTTCTTGCTCGGCCTCATCATACATGTTCAGTTTCAAGTATACGGCTCCCAGTTTACTGTGAAAGACTGGAGCCTCAGGATCAATCGCAATCCCAGATTTAAGATAATTCTTTGCCTCCTCGAGCTGCCCCTTCTCATGGTAAATATCTCCCAAATGCAGGAACGATTTGGTGTCTTTGGGATCCATTTCTACCAATCGTTTAAAGCCGACAATCGCCTCATCGAACATCCCCGCATTTTTATAGGCTAGAGCCATTCCGAATATGGCTTCGTAATAATCTGGATCCACTTCAAGGGCCTTTCTGAATTCTTCGATAGCCTCATCATATTTCTTCTGTTTTGAATAGATGTTTCCAAGGATGTACCGGGCTTCAAGAACAGAAGGATCTTTTGCTAAAACATCCTTTATTTTTGTCTCAGCTTTGTCCATTTTCTTTTCTGCAGACAAAAATTGGGCGAGCTTTATCTCGTTATAAAGGTCGATTTTGTCTTTCGGGTCGGCCAGTTTGCCTCCTTTTTCTTTGGCTTTGGTATGGAAAGAACCTATGTACCCTAAAGCTTGGAGCTTTTCCAAGGAGTCATTATCGATTTTTCTGGGACCCACATCCCCGATTCCTTCTTCGGCATACTCTTCGATCAAGGCCAACAACTCTTTTTTCATCTCATGGCCCAAAGAGGCTTTTTCGTTGACCAGGTTGTTGACCTCTCCTGGATCCTCCAGTGTGTCATAGAGTTCCGGTCGCGGCGCATCGATAAATTTATATCGCCCCTTACGCAGAGACTTCAGTTCGCTCCAGCCATAATGGTATCTGGGCCAATATGTTTCACTGTAGGCAGAGCGCTCATCCTGAGTCTCATTCTCTAAAATGAGAGATAATAAACTTTCTCCTTGTACGCTTTCCGGCATTTCCTCGTCGAGAAGATGGAGAACAGTGGGCATAATATCTATACTTTTCACTTGGCTGGATATCACATGGCCGGCAAATTTTCCTTCCGGGAACCGGATGATGAGCGGCACTCTGATATCGGAATCATAGATGAAGAAACCATGGGCGCTTTCTCTGTGTTCGCCAAGGCTTTCCCCATGGTCTGCAGTAAAAATAATAAGAGTCTTATCAAATAAGTTTTTCTTCTCCATAAAATCCCGAAATTCGCCTATCAGTTGATCGACATAGGCAATTTCACCGTCATAGAGTCTGAAACGACTCCCCATATACTCTGTTTTATAAGGTTCAGGAGGATCGTACGGGGTATGGGGATCATACAGATGAATCCAGGCGAAAAATTTCTGCTGAGATTGGTTCTCCACCCATTTATAGACTTCCGCCAATACCTCATCTCCCCTTCTCTGGACAGAGTCGAGGCTTACTGTTTTGTATTTTGTCAGGTCAAAATTATCATAATAGGTGTCAAAACCTTGATCCAGCCCCCAGCGAGAATCGAGGACAAAAGCAGCCACGAAGGCTCCGGTTGCATAGCCTTTGTTTTTCAAGGATTCGGCCAGAGTGAGATGGTTCTCATCGAGGTAAAATCCCCCGTTATCGCGGATGCCATGATAGAGAGGATAGGTCCCCGTTAAGATTGAAGAGTGGGAGGGAAGAGTGAGAGGAGCCTGGACGATGTTGTGTTCAAACAGAATTCCTTCCTTCGCCAATCGATTGATTTGAGGAGATTTCACCTTGTCGTAGCCATAGCATTCCAAATGATCCGCCCTGAGTGTGTCAATAGTGAACAGGATGACGTTCAGTTCCTCGAGCTCAACGGGACTTAACAAGGATCGGAAGGACTTAAGGGTTTTATCGCTTGTTGTTATTTTTTTATCGGGCCTGGCTTTCAAGAAAAACAAGTAGGTAAGCAGCCCGGCCAAAACGAGGAAAATCACCGCCGGAATCCATATTCTTTTATTCATAATTACATCATCCTTCTCTGACGTATTTTATGATATTAAATCTTTTTTTTCAGGGTTTTAACCTTTTCCTCAACATCGGGTTGATGGTTGTTGATTTCCAATGATTTCTCCCACGCGGCCAGGGCTTCATCCCATATCCCTAGGCTGTAATAACATTCTCCTATTGAATTCAGAAGGTTTATATTTATCCCATAATGGGAGAGAGCTTTGTTGTAGACAGCAATGGCCTGATCGAATTCCCCCAGAGCCTGATGGGATTTTCCCAAAAGAAAATAAAGTTGATAAGGAACCTCTGACACATTAGAGAAAGCCATCAGCACCTGTTTAACCTGCTGGTGTTTTTTTTGAACAGAATAGACTTGGGCCAGGTTCAGGGCAAAATCTAAGGAATCGGGCTTCTTCTGGAAAGCTTCCTCTAATTTGGCCTGCGCTTTATTGACCTCTCCCTTGCTGAACAACTGCTTTCCCAAGAGGAAGGAATAGACAGGGTGATCTGGGGGCGGCAGTGTTTTGGTGTAAATCCAGGGGCGGGGAAATGTTGATACAGGGGAAATCTCGAAATTCTCTTGCTCAGAAAGGATTTCCTGTTCACCATCCCACAATCCGACCCGAAGACGGTAGTAGCCCGGAGGAAATTCCTGGAGAGAGAATTCTTGTCTAAAATTCACTCCTCCTTCATTTTGGCTGACTTCTTTGGTGAAATCAAAAAACGGCTCATCGTCTTTGAAAAATTCACATTTCAACTGACCTTTTTGCCTCAAATCAGAAGACAAACCGGTGATCTGGAAGGCCAGGAAGAGCGAATCTTGTGGACGAAATATATTTTTAGGTTGATGAAGAATTTGAAAAGAGCCTAATTTGAAGGCCTTAAGATTCTGCATCTCAGATGAGGCCTGGTCCATCTTATAACCTAATACCAAAGAACTCATGCCCAGTTCAGAATCATCCTTAGGAATGATAATATCCTTTTCTACCGTGGTAAATTCTTTAGATACTTCATTCTTTATGATCACCGAAAATTTGTAGAAGCCAGCAATCAAGGGGAACATATCATAAATATCGAAGGGCTTGTAGGCGATACTTTTAAGCTGATCTTCGTCCAGTTCTACAGATATGGATCCCTCATATTGATAGATTGTTTTTCCCTCTGAATCCGAAACATTTCCGTTTATTGTCAAATGGGTGGAATATTTATCTTGATACTGCTGCACTGAAAATTTCATGATTTCCACAACATAGTGAACAAAATAAACTCCAAGAGGATTTTGAAGGATTTTGATCGAAGAATCGTTGTCTATGTAATTGGTAGAATATTCCACTTCCACCTTGTCTTTATAAGCCAAAAACATCTGTGCATACTTGTCCTTCGATTCCTTTTGGGGAACGGTATAAATATTCTGGATAAGGATATCAGAGGCCAACGAGGGGCGGCCAAACTGAGATGATTCTCCGGGAATAAGGGAAAGAGAAACTCTGGCCAGGCTAGGGTTTATTTTCTTTAAAGTCTGGAAAGCTTGGACATAATCCGCCTGGTCGCCAAAATAGGATGTGAGCAGAGCCTGAGGGCCATCGGCACTGGGGCTGTAAAGAATATACTCTCCCACCCCGTCTTTCTGGAAAAAAACCAGATTAAACCCGGCGGGAAGACCGTATTGGGTCAAACCTTGATAAAACCAGACTTCAGTGTTGTATATCTGACTTCCGCCGGTGTGGCGATCGATTCCCCTGGGCTCACCGAGAATGATATAAATCCTCCCCCGATCGGTTTCCCAGCCAGGCTTGGGCACACCTCTTCCGAAATAATAATTGGCATATTTGATGCGACGATAATGCTCTTCCTTGAATTCATTTTCTGGCGTTCCAGATGTTGGGTCCCTTTGCTTCCAGAATGCTTCTATAAAAAGATCTCTTTCTCGATCTGTCTGAAGCTGGAGAAAAACCTCTTTCTCTAGAGGGGTGATAATGTAGCACACCTCCTCTTCCAGCCATCTTTTAAATCGCGGAGGGAGTTCGCCTTCTGACTTGACTCCGGATGAAACCCCCGGCGGAAAAACCAGTAAAGATATGAACAGAATGACGGTGTATTTTTTTATCATATTCGTAAATCATTGTATTATTAATTCAGAGAATTTTCAAATAAGAGAACTCCATAATGAGATTACTTACGCTCAGGTCCTTGATCTCTACTATTCCACCTCTCCCATGAGGCCATAGACAATATCACACCTATCGATAAATATTTTAGCTGGCCCTCAGGAAATCCTGGAACATGGAATAAAGACAAAAAATAGAAAATTTATACAAATTAGTAGCATAATTATACAAATTAGTAGCATAATTATACTATACACATATAATTTAAGTGGATACATAATAGTTATCGGGCAAAGGATATGGAGGAAGACAACACTTCCATCACCAATGTGAATAAAAGAAGGAGGAGAACAATGAGAAG
>Ga0209427_10006599_pt1 | contig 13214 bp, 10 predicted proteins | sample DeeMarSWOR136_30_FD_187465 | JGI IMG/M metagenome (GOLD analysis project Ga0209427, IMG submission 187465) | Marine sediment microbial communities from White Oak River estuary, North Carolina - WOR-1-36_30 (SPAdes) (version 2) | ecosystem: Environmental > Aquatic > Marine > Intertidal zone >... | reverse complement strand
AAATATATGATTATAAGGGGGATATGATATGAAAAATATAATACCAATATTTGTAATAGGAATCCTTATTATAGGGGGATTAGGTGCTGTTGCAACAGTTGAAAAAAAATTATATGTGTCACCGATTTCAGATGAATTGGATCAATTTCAAACTGAAATGACTGAGAATATTGTTACAATAATTGGTCAAATTCCAATAGATGAGAATCTAACAAATGTTCAAGTTGCTCAATCATTTGTTCCCACAAAGGAAATAATTACTAGAGTTGAGCTATATATAGCAAAAAATATTACAACATCGTATCCAATAAACATCTCCATTAGAAAAGAGTTAACTGAGGAAGATCTAACAGTTGAAAGTGTTGATGCTGCAATTGTACCTGATGAAGAATTTGAGTGGGTGGAAATAGATATTCCAGATATTGTGATAACTACAGGACAGACTTATTATTTGGTTGCTTTAACTGAGAACATTACAGATAATTTTTATGGTTGGGCTGCCAATAATGATTCGGAATCCTATCAATCCGGCTGTGCATGGTTTTCTTATGATGATGGCGACTCATGGACAAATGAGTCCAGTATATCTAGTTCACATAATCCTGAATCATACTACAATAATTATGAGGTGACAAAAATGGATGAATATGTAACTTGGGATACGTGTTTTAAAACATATGGAAGGAATAGCAGCCCACCTGAAGCACCAATAATCAATGGCCCATCATCTGCAAGGTACAATGAATCACAATCATATTTATTTACAACAACAGACCCAGATGGTGATGATTTATTCTATCAAATCCTCTGGGGAGATGGTACAAGCGAAGAATGGATCGGCCCATTTCATTCAGATGAAATAATTACTGTTAATCATACGTGGAAAGAGCAGGGTACATATGTTATTGCTGCAAGGTCAAAGGATATCTATGGTTTTGTTGGCGACTGGACTGAGTTTGAGGTTGAAATACCAAGAAACAGCAGATTTATTTTCAGTATATTTTATAGGTTTTTAGCTAGATTTTCAATGCTAGAAAGATTGTTAAATCTTATAAATTAAAAAATTAGTTTAATATCCTTTAGTTATTCAAACATTTAAATATCAAATAGTAGATGATAATATAGAGGGAGACAAGAAAATATGGTAAAAAGCCTAGTTATTTTTTATAAAACACTGGTAATTGTAGTAATTATTCTATTTATTGGAGTTACTGTCTCACCATTAACTGAAAGCATAGTAATAAAAGAATCAAATCTTCCAAAATCAGAGGATAATACTTCTCATATAAGTAGAAAAAGAGAGGATGACTATGCAAAAATTCCAGAATTAGTTTATAATTCAGAGGAAATATTGTTAAATGGAAAAATTGCCTATGCTTATATGGCGTATAGTCCAGGTGGTAAATTTGGTCCTTGTTACTTTAGATTAGATGACCCCGGTAATATAACTGGAGGCTATGGTGGTCCTTCAGGTGACTTTTTATCTGGTGGAACATGGACAACTGATGATAGATGGTTCGGTTGTGAATATGGTTCCGGTCTTTTATGGGAGATTGACCCAGAATCCGGTGAAATGAAATCTATTGGTGGAGGCGGTATGGGCTGCAACGGTTTAGCCTGGGACCCAGTATATAATAGACTCTATGGAACTACAGGAAATTTGCTTCTAGAATATGACCCAGATACTGGTGAACAAAACTATATTGGTAATCACAAATCTTCCAGTACAATGATTGCCCTTGCAATCAATTTAGAAGGTGTATGTTACTCCTGGGACGTTCTTTTTAGCGGTAACTCTACGCTTTATAAAATCGATCTTGAGACTGGTGAGGCAACTGAGGTCGGTAGTATGGGAGAACCCCTACTTTATGCGCAGGATGGCGCATTTGACTGGGATTCTGGTATTTTGTACTTAGCTGCCTATTATTCTTTCGGTTGGTTGGCGACATGTAATTTGGAAACAGGGGAATTAACATCAATTGGTAAGTTTGAAGATGGCGCAGAACTTGATGCACTTGCAATTCCATATAATTGGTCACACCACCCTGTCGCTGATTTCAACTGGAAGCCAAATTTACCAAATCCTAATGAAACTATCCTTTTCGATGCTTCAGATAGTTATGATCCTGATGGCTATATCACATTGTATGAGTGGGACTGGAATAACGATGGAGTATTTGATGAAAACCACACAAATCCTACAGCAACATATTCATGGCCAGATTATGGATTTTATAACATTACTTTGAGAGTTAAAGATAACAATAGCTTAACAAGGACTAAAACAAAAACAGTAAGAGTGGGGAATCAACCACCAGAGGCACCAACTATAGATGGTCCAACAAGGGGAAAAGCAGGTGTTGAGTTATGCTGGACATTCAATACTACAGACCAAGAGAATGATAGTATTTTTATATATGTTGACTGGGGAGATGGTACCTTTGAAGATTGGTTTGGCCCATATTTATCACCTATTAAGCTTTGTCATACTTATGAAGAAAAAAAGACCTATACTATTCGTGCTAAGGTAAAAGACATATATGGTGCTGAGAGTGAATGGGCTGAGTTTGAAGTTACTATACCAAGGAACAAAATGTCATTCAATTCGTTGCACCTGAAATTATTTGAAAGGTTTTTAGTAAGATTCCCAATACTTGAAGGACTGCTAAATTTTCAAAAATATTTAGTTTAATAATTTTTAAAAAGTACAAAAATTGCTATGAATAACATTAAATATTAATTTAATATTTAAAATAATAATTTAATTTTGAGGGGGAAAACATATGAAAAAAAGAATAATTAAAAAGGGTCTTGTTTTAGGAATAATATTGTTATTTATAGGTTCTTTTATTATTACTGGAATAGGAGAAAATATCAATAAAAATGAAAAACTAGAAAATAACGATATTTCAATTGAAAGTATTGAGGATATAAATGGATTAAGATTTGATAGTATTGGATACACTATAAACAACTATAAAATTAAGGGTGAAGGACTAATTAATCCTGCTACAAACGGACCTGGCGAGATTGACCCTGTGTGGATTACAATAGAGGATATTGGTTATATTTTTGCAATTAAGGCATATAAAAATTATATTTATGCAGCTGGGTATGAATACATTCCCGAAGATGATTCTGGTATCCCACTAATAGCAAAGTACAATGTCACTGATGGAGAATTATTATGGGCTAAAACATGGGAAGGGTTTCATCCAAGTACCCGAGCAATTGATATAGATATCAGCAACGATTCAATATATATTGTAGGTTATACTGGTCCGTCCGGTGTTGTAATAAAGTGGATGGATTCTTTTTTATGTAAATGTGATCTAGATGGAAATCTTGTCTGGAGTAAAGTAATAAATGAAACTAGAGTTGACTTTGTTAGTGGTATTAAGGAGTATGATGACTACCTATATTTATGCGGATGTAAGGACTCTAAATCTTGGATTTTAAAATATGACAAAAATGGGGACAAGATATGGGGTGAAACTTATACAATGCTTGGAACATGGTTTTCCGAGTTTCTTGATATTGAAATCTATAGTGGATATATCTATGCTGAGGGACAAACTGATTCAAATGATAAAACCAGGCAGGATGTGTTTGTTGCTAAAACATCTTTAGACGGAAAGCTTACTTGGAAAAAGGAATGGGGAGGAGAAGGCCCTCAGTTAGGGGCAAGACTTGCAGCTGATGATGGATATATCTATGTTTGTGGTTATGGACGTAGTGCCTACACTATGGGTTCACCCAGTTGCGATGTTCTTTTAAAATATGATACAGACGGCAAATTGATATGGGATACTAGTGCTGAAACAGATTCAATGTTACTTGATTTAAAATTATATGATGGATCAATATATGCATCTGGTGGGATTTGGAGAAATAATCCGTATGATGCGTATGGTGATGCTGTTCTTCAAAAATATGATACAGATGGAAAGTTAATTTGGTATTTGACCTATGGAGAGAATTATATTGTTGATTACGCAAAATGTATGGATTTATATTCTAACTCAATTTTTGTATTTGGAATAAGCGATGCCTGGGATTTTATTTTTAGCTATGACCCTGACCATTTTTCAGGTAATAATAAGCCTGCAACTCCAGACAAACCCTCTGGTCAGGCAAAAGGCTTACCTGGAGAGGTTTATGATTATAGTGGAAGCACCACAGATCCAGATGATAACCTTATAAGTTATTGCTTTTCTTGGGGAGATGTAAACGTTACAATCACTCAATGGATGAACTCAGGGGAGATAGGAGATGCTTCTCATAGCTGGAGTGAGATAGGAAGATACAAGATAAGGTTAAGAGCTAGAGACGAATGCGGTTTTGTAAGCGATTGGTCAGACCCATTAAATGTAAATATACCACGCAACAAGGCAATGTTTAGTATAGGTTTATGGTTGCTTTTTGAACGATTTTTCGGTGCATTCACATTATTAAAACGAATTCTGGGCCTATGAAAAACTATATTTTCTTCTTTTTTCTTATCTTAAAATCCACAAAATATAAATAGTCAATTAACATGTGTTAATAAATGGGTCTAGTTTGGAAGTAAGAATGATTTTTTAGGATAATCCTACTTTTTCATACTTTTCTTCCTCCCTCAACTAGACCCTATCAATTTAACCTTTTAACAAGAAAAAATTTATCAAAAAAATGTGTTTAATTAATAATTTTTCAATACTATTTATGCAAAATTTAAATATATAATAACCGATGTTACTTATGAGGGAGGTATCTAAGTACGGAAAAAAATAATTCAATGTTTAGTAAAATATTGGCAATTGGAGTTATTTTTTTATTTGTTAGTATTTATTTAATTCCTGAGGTTAAAGCAAATGATTTTGAAAAAGATAATAGATCCAGGGATGAATATAAGGAAATTATCACTTTTATTAGGGGTTTGTGGGTATCTTTGGAATGGATAAACAAGAGAGGAAATTTTCGTGGAGAAGTAAATTTGACAAACGATGATTGGGGGATATTCAAGTTATTTGGTCTTGGTTGGTCTAACGGAAAAATTGTATATTTTGAGGAATCTGCAACCTTCATTCATGCTTATCGTTTCATAGGATATTATGAAATGTCTGCCTTTGGTGACCCATATGTAAATGGTATTGCTATGGGCAATATTGAGTGGTATAATGAAAAATAAATAAAAAGAGGTGGAAGGAATATGAAAAAATATATTATAGAAGCAGTTTGTATTTCAATACTTCTTATTTGTTCAACCTTCGTGTCTTCTACTGGAAATAAAACAGATGATAAATACAATTATAATAGCAATTTTGAATATGTTAAAAATGAGAATGGTTTATTATCCTGTGACCATATTGGCTATATATTAGGTTCAGGACAAGATTGTTTTGTCTATGAATTCATATTAAATAATCCTGATAATTTGACCTGTATTTGTGAAGGTGGAGGTTGGGGAGATTTTATGTCGGGTGCTGCCTTTTCAGATGATGATTATATTTATTGTTGTCAATATAATAACGGTATTTTATGGGGGCTAGACCTAAATACTTGTGAGATGTGGGTCATTGGTGGCGGTGGAACCGGCCTCAATGGTTTAACATATGATGATTTAGAAGAATTTTTGTACGGATGTTCAAGCACTGCTTTATACAAAATAGACCCAGAAACCGGTGAACAGGATTATATAGGGGCTTTCCAAATTAGTACTTCAATGATCGGTATCGCTTGTGATGCATATGGCTCATTGTATGGTTGGGATGTCAAGTTTGATGAGGATTCATATCTTTACGAAATTGACAAAGAGACTGGTGAAGCAACAGTAATTGGTTCACTAGGTATGAGTCTTATGTATAATTCTGATGGGGAATTTTGCAAAATTGATGATATATTGTACATCGTTGTTACAGGTCCACCTCCAAATTATAGATGCCAATTATATGAGTGTGACATTGAAACCGGAGATTGCAGTCACATCGGTCAATTTCCAGAAGACGTTGAAATAACTGCACTAGCAATACCATATAATAATCCTCCATATACCCCATATAATCCCATTCCGCCAGATGGTGCAGAGAATTGGACAGGAGGGGGTTTATGCTGGTCTGGTGGTGATCCTGATGGAGACGAGGTAGTATATGATGTTTATTTTGGTAACTACAGTCCTCCACCAATGATAGAATCCAATTATTCTGGTAATTGTACAGATATATTTTACAATTGGGAACCCAATACAACCTACTATTGGAAGATTGTTGCCTGGGATGAGCATGGTGCATCAACAGAAGGACCCATTTGGAGTTTCACACTCGATCGAAATTATCCGCCAGACCCTGCACACAATCCGTTTCCTCCAGATGGATATGAATGTGTTCCTGTTGATGCTGTTCTTTACTGGAATGGTAGTGATCCTAACCAGTGGGACACACTTACATATGATGTTTATTTTGGCCCAAATCCAGATCCGCCTATAGCAGCATTAGACCTAAGTAAAAATGAATATGATCCTTATGACTCAAACCCTATGGAACTCTATCAAGAATATTTCTGGTCCATTACTACACGTGATAAAAGTGGATTACAAACTCCTGGTCCTGAATGGACCTTCACTACAGGTTGTTATTGTACACCTCCAACTATTGATGGTCCGACACATGGCAAGGCTAAGGTAAAATATAATTATACGTTTACGTCCACAGACGAGTTAGTATATATATTTTTTGTTGATTGGGGTGATGATTCCCCTATTGAAACTCTGTATCCTACATCATATGATGGTCAACAGGCAGTAGCAAATCATTCTTGGAACAAAGAAGGAACCTATAGTATTTGTGCACAAACCGAAAACATTTTTGGTGGTTTGAGCGAATGGGGTTGTCTTGAAGTTATTATTCCAAGAACCAAAACAACAAAATACTTACTATTAAAATGGTTTTTAGAAAGATTCCCATTGCTGGAGGTATTTTTACGAATAATGAAAATCTGAAAACTTGTTTTGCATTTTCTATAATAATCCTATTTCTTGGTGTTTCAGTGGCACCTATAACACAGGCAATATTTACTGAAAAAACAAATCATACAATAACTAATGGATACACCTTTTATGTCGGCGGTTCTGGAGAGGGTAACTATACAATGATTCAAGATGCAGTAGATAATGCAATTAACGGCGATACCGTATTTGTATTTGATGATTCATCTCCATATTACGAATCTGTAAAGGTGAATAAATCAATAAATTTAATTGGTGAGAACAGGCAAACAACTGTTATTGATAGTAATGGTAGTGGAGAACCATTTTTTATTCTTCCTAATACAAATTTTGTAAACATCAGTGGATTTACAATTATAAATAGTGAATTTGCCGGGATTGATGTTCGTTCAAGTTTTAATAGTTTTTTTGATAATATTATAACAAAAAATGAACACGGTGGCATAGTGCTTTATGAATTGTCACAAAATAACACCATTAATGGAAACATCATCCTTTCAAACAATGTGTCAGGTATGGTTATTTTATATTCCAACAATAATACTATCACAGGCAACATTATCAGCTCAAACAGCAATAATGGGATATACCTAAGTGGTTCAAGAAGCAACAGCATAAAAAGTAACAACATAAGTTTGAACAACTGGGAGGGCATAATGCTCTTTAATTCTAGTAGCAACACAATTTCTGGCAACATCATCAGCTCAAACATTGGTAGTGGTATAATAGATATCATGGGTAACAAAAATAGAATTGTGGGTAACATAATCCATTCAAATAGCAATAATGGTATAGAACATCAATTATTTAGTCAGAACAGTACAATAATGGATAATCAGATCTACTCTAACAATGGTAGTGGTATCTGTATAGATATTGGTTTTTTTGCAGAAAATAACACCATAAGTAAAAACAATATAAGTTCTAACAATAGGGCTGGTATATCTTTCAAAGCGCTTGAAAAAAGTACAATCACAAACAACATAATCTCAAACAATGAGTATGGAATATTATTAACTAGAATCTCTTACAATAACACCATATCAGCTAACACTATCTCAAACAACTACCATGGTATCTATCTAAATGATTTTTCAACAAATAACACCATTATTGGAAACACCATAATAAATAATGAGTATGGAGTAGAAATCTATCATTCCCAACAGGTAAATAATATCTTAAAAAACAACTTCCTGGGTAACAAACACCATGCCTATTTTGAAAATGGGAAAAACAAGTGGAAGAATAATTATTGGAACCGACCTCGTTTACTTCCCAAACCTATACTTGGAGCATTACGTATCAATTTACCATGGCCTTTCCAGGATATCGTTATAAAATGGTTGAATTTTGACTTGCGTCCAGCATTGAAACCATACGATTTATAATTTTTTAGAAAAATTCCCAATACTTTGAAATCTTTTTTGTTTAATTATTACCAATAAAACTTAATACATATTTTTTGATTATATTATTTATATGAAAGCTTTGAAAGAACTATCTTCATATATTATTGGGCTGATATTCATAATCCTTGGTTTTTTGACATTTACTTATGTCGAATATGTAAATCAAAGACCAGCTATTAGTGAAACAATTCTTTATTATGTTATTGCAGCAGGTTTTGTTTTAATGATTATTGGAATAATTTTTATGATTTATTTTGCGAAGAAGGATTTGAAAAAGAAATCTGCTAAATGATTTTTTTAAAAAATCGATTTAATAAATTATTTATAATTATTTTAATTAACGATGAATAAAAAAATATTTAAATTGAGTTATTTTATTATAATACTGAAAATTATAGTTCTAAGGGAGGATAACGATATGAAAATGAAGTTAGCTGGAATAATTGCAATAACGCTTTTGGTTGCAAATGCATTTCCAGCATTAGGTACAATAATTGAAAAAGATAATGTTTCAGATTGTCAAAATATTGGAGATAGAGGTGGACTTTTTAGACAACTTCCATCCCCACCGGACGATCCTATGCCCACATGTTGGCCTAGTGATTTAAATGAAGGATTGCGTGTTTATGAGGATTTCATGGATGTTTCTAATCCAATATGCCATATCCACTGGTGGGGTCAGGCTATTAAACAAATAAATGACACCTGGTATCCAGGAAATCCTGAAGGTATGGTGTTTGACATAATTTTCTATGAGGACGATTCCGGTAGTCCTGGCACCGAGGTTTATACTTTTTCTGATATCTCGCCAATAATTATTGGGACAGGTATTATGTATGAATATCCAGATTGGCCTGAAGGACCCTCTGAATTATACTATTTTGAGGCTGACCTAAATCTATGCTTTGACCTATCTAATGGCTGGGTTTCAATAATTAAAAAATATAGCTCTGATGACTCTATTTTTGGATGGAGTGAATCCTCAGATGGTAATGATAATCTTTATTGGAATTATGATAAACAACCTAATGATGTTGCCTTTATACTTGCTGAAAGTGGAGAGCCGGACCTTGAAATAAATGTAAAGGGTGGACTTGGTGTAACTGCAAATTTTAATAATATTGGGAACGAAACAATTACAAATGCACCTGTTGACCTTTTAGTATATGGTGGAATGTTAAGCAAAATAAATAAACATAAAAGGATAACAATCGATACACTCCCACCAGATATTAATGGCTCTATAGGCATACCACTAATACTAGGATTTGGAAAAATATCAATAGGTGTTATAGCAGATAATGTGGTGGAATATAAAAGTGGATTTCAATTGCTATTCTTAACTATTATAAAATAGAACCGTTCTTCTTTTATCCTTTATTTGTTTAAATTCAATTCTACATAAATTGGATGTTACGTTAACTTTATATTTAAATATAATATTATAAATTTATCTAAGGGGAGGAATGAATATGAAAAAAAGTATGATCTGGAAAAAATTGGTTTTTGTAATAATATTATTATTAGTTGGTACGAATATAATTGCTAATAATGGAAGTACTAATGAAAATATCATTTCAAAATATGATGATTATGAGAGTCGACAATTGGGTATCTCTATTGTTGAACAACAATTAATACTCAAACCAATTGCAGATTTTTCATATACCCCAGAAGAACCAATTATTTATGCACATGTTAAATTTAATGATGAATCAACGGATACGGAGGGTAAAATTGTTAGTTGGTGGTGGGATTTTGATGATGGCTACTATTCTGAACTGAGGAATCCTACTCATTGCTTCCATAAAGTTGGCAAGTATAATGTAAGTCTTACAGTCAAGAATGATACAGGTTTTTCTGACACTGTAAAAAAAGAAGTAATAATATTAGAAGACAATATCCCTCCTTACGTTAAAATAATCCAACCACAACCAAGATACATAGAATTCGATTTCTTATGTTTAACAATCAGAATAGAACTACCTTATCAAAAAATATACGGAAAAATCTATGTAATTGTAGATGCATGGGATAATGTTGGTATTGAGTCGGTATCATTTTATGTTGACGATGTATTACGAGATATAGATTATGAACCACCCTATATTTGGTTGTGGGATGACCAATCACCGCTTTTCCCATATAATCTAAAAGTAATTGCTCGAGACTACGTAGGAAACGAAGCAGTAGATATGATAAGAGTTTGGAGAGTACAGGTTTTACCATAATAATAATTCTTTTTCATCTTTAACTTGTAATTTTTTCTTATACATATGTAATTATTTTATATTTTTTTTAATTAACTATTGTTAAGGAAATATTTATATTATGAAATTATATTTCAATAACAAATTTTTTAAGGGAGGAAAAAATGAAAGAAGGAAAAGATATTTTGAAAGAAGCTGGTGTTCTCTTAATAGCAATAACTATGGTTTTATCAACATCGGTTATAGCACAAACAGAAAAACATCAAACACCAATGATTTCTGTTGAGGGAAGCGGACAGGGGCCTGGTGCTCTTGGAGATGTTGTTTGGGACAATGGAATGGACTATGATGGTATATGTGCAGCACAATATGATGAGAGTTACCCATTTGAAGCCGAATCTGCTGATGACTTCAATTTTGATGAAGATACCTTAGTCGGTGATGTACACTGGATTGGTGCATACTGGAATGGAGATAATTATAATCAAGTACACTGGCCATGGGAGATTACATTCTACAAGGATGATGGTTCTGGAAATAAACCTGGATCACTATATGCAGGACCCTATAACTTTGATGAATCCGAATACACTGAAACATTAGTTGAAGATACTGGAAGTCCTGATACAGGAATTTACTATGAAATTTCTGTGGATTTACCAGAAGGGATTTTATGCTATGCGGGTGAGAAGTACTGGATTTCCATTCAGGGAATTGGAGTTTTTCCCCCACAATCAGGCTGGGCTTATCATCTAGATCCGATCTATCTACATGAGGCTGTTTTTAGATCTGAGTTTTTCGGGTTTCCAGATTGGACCGACTGGAGCGAAGTTAGTCCACCTGATCAAAGAGATCTATGCTTCCGGCTTACTGAAAAGGAATGTGAACCAAGTATCGATGTTGAGAAATATGTATGGGACCCCTGTAATGAAGAATGGGTTGATGCTGATACTGAATCTGAAGCTCTAGATCTACCAATATGTACAGATGTAACATTTAAGATAGTAATTCATAACGATGGAGAATGCTGTGGTCCACTATTTAATATTCAAGTTTACGATGTAATGCATGATAGCTTAAAATATATCAGTGCAGACCCAGAACCTGACGATTTTGCATACGATCCGCCATATTACTATATGGTATGGTATTTCCCTGGACCGTTAGAATATTGTGAAACTATTGAAATTTATGTAACAGCTCATGTTGAGGGGCCAGAATGCAGCGTTGATTTCAACTATGTAGAGGTTTTAGCCGAAAGTGATTGTGAGCCGTACTATGTTGATGATTGGGACTATGCATATGTTCATGCTTATGTAAACGATCCACCATCACCACCTAAGATAGATGGACCAGACAAAGGACCTGCAGGGGAAAAGTTATGTTGGACGTTCCATTCAACAGATGCTGAAGGTGACCTAGTTAAATATGTAATAGACTGGGGTGACGGAACAACTGATACAACGGAATGTTATCCTTCTTGTACACCAGTTGAGGTTTGCCATATTTATGAAGAAAAAGGAACATACATCATAAAAGCTTATGCAATAGACTGCTGTTGGGGCGCAGAAGGCCCAGAGAGCACATTTGAGGTAACAATACCAAGGGCTAGATATGTCTATCCATTGATAGTAAGATTATTCGAGCGCTTTCCAAATGCATTCCCAATACTTAGACAGCTCCTAGGTCTATAAAAAAATAAATCTCTCTCTTCTATGATAATTCAGTCATGGAAGAGTCTCTTTCTCTTTTTTTCTTTTAATAATAACTTTGGAGTTCCCAGTTACATTTATATAAAATTTTTATATAAGTAGATTAAAAATTGCTCTAAATGGAGGACTTATACGAATAAAAATTGTTTAAGATATGTACTTGTACTTGGAATTACTATCCTATTTATTGGTTTAAGTATCATACCTGCAGCCGAAGGAGGTCTAAGTGAAAACAAAAATATAACATCAAATGGAGATTTAATTGATGATTTTGTTTTTGATTTAAAAATAAAATTGCTTATGAAAGTTGCTCATATTCCCTCCCTATCCATGTGTGTAATTGATAATGATTTCTCTATGTGGTACAAGGGATATGGTTTTTCAAAAATATTGATAAGACAGAGACCTACAAAGGATATAGTATATTTGATGGCATCCATTTCAAAAACAGTTTGTGCAACTGCTTTGATGCAGCTTTATGAAAAAGGTCTTTTTGACCTTGATGACGACATTAATGAATATCTAGATTTTGAGGTTAGAAATCCTAACCATCCCAACGTTCCAATAACATTTAGAATGCTTCTTGCTCATCGGTCAAGTTTGTCAGGTTCAATTTTATCTATGAATTATATATATTTTCGTTATCTTTTTTATTATAATAAATACCCTTACCCTATGATAAAGGAAATGATAACTCTCAATGGAAGTCTTTATACAGACGCGGTATGGAATTCTTTTGCTCCAGGAACGCATACAGATTATTCAAGTATTAGCTTCATACTTTTAGAACATTTATTAGAAGTTCTTTCAAATAATAAGTATTCAAACTACTGCAAAGACAATATATTTAATCCTTTAAAAATGGAAAATACAAGTTTCAATCTAAAAGATTTAAAAA
>Ga0209427_10006598_pt1 | contig 13215 bp, 11 predicted proteins | sample DeeMarSWOR136_30_FD_187465 | JGI IMG/M metagenome (GOLD analysis project Ga0209427, IMG submission 187465) | Marine sediment microbial communities from White Oak River estuary, North Carolina - WOR-1-36_30 (SPAdes) (version 2) | ecosystem: Environmental > Aquatic > Marine > Intertidal zone >... | reverse complement strand
TAAGGCACTAGGTTCGGGTATCGGGGAAGTGAGTGAAGGTGCCAAGAAGGAATTGGAAGGAGTTACCGACAAGGTCAAGGGGCTGTTCGGCAAGTAAGCCTCACTAAGACTTCAGCCGGAGATGGCCATGCCCTTTCGGTTTAGCGCGCGTTTCTGGTACAGATTGCCGAATTTCAATAATACCAGAGACGTTTGTAAACATGGTGAGTTAATGCCCATCCAGAAATCGCTTTCTATGTCATTTCGACCGAAGGGAGAAATCTAAAACCTACGTGTTTTCAATAGCATAAGATTTCTCCTTGGCCCAGACCCTGGCCCAGACCGGGTTTTTCTCTCTGTGGCATGGTCCAGCTTCTGTCGCGCCAGGGCGGGCCGGGTTCTTATATGGCGCCGGTTATTATTCCCATGTCGCGCCAGGGCGGGCGCTTCGCTCGAAATGACAACTTTGGCCAGTTTCCGGATGGGCACGAGTTAATGGTGGCTGTCTTATGTTGCTAATGCAATAGTCGTCGAAGATTATCCCGAGTATCCAAAGGGACCATGCGTGTTGGTGTTACAGAAAGATGCTCAGGGCAACCCCATCCACGTAGTGTGGGGAATTCCACGCGCTAATACCGTGCACTGGTTAGCCGTGGATTATCTTTCGGATGGAATTGCAATGGGGGGAGGCAAAGTGTGATAAATCTGAAGGATTCAATAGAAATAAAGGCGACACCAGAAAGAGTATTTGAGTGGCTTGTCCAGCGTTTTAAAGATAAGGAATCTTATCAAGCTTGGCATCCTGACCATGTAGACATTCGCTGGATTAAGGGTGAACCTTTACAGGAAGGCTCAATCATCTATGCTGAGGAGTATCTTCATGGGGATCTGCATAAACTTAAATTTCGTATTACTAAGATAGTGCCGAACAGAGTGATTGAATATAGGTCTTTGTTTCCATTGTCAATTTTAGCTCCAGGGAACACATTTTTAATAGAGCCAAAAGGAGAAAACAGTTGCATTTTCACCGCCATGGGTAGTCTCAGACTCCCTGTTTGGCTATTTAAGAAACTGCATAGAAAGCACAAAAACAAAATTGAGGCCACGGAACAACATATGAAAGAAGAAGGGGAGAACCTTAAAAGGGCATTGGAGAATCAAGAAAAATTATAAACCACATATCAAGTTGATCAAGCGGACACCCCTAAGCGTTGGCTGGCTCACGTGCCGGGTGCAAACCATCTGTCGGCCAAAAACAGCGGCAATTCTGCTGCGCAGATCGGGCCGACGATGACCTTCCAACCTGTTGATTGTTTCAGCTCATCGCCTAAGGCCTCAGCCAGGCCGGGGATGATGATGTCCTGTCGAGAAGTACTGTCGAGGACTCCTGAGGCCTGAATGTCTTTTCTGATTTGCTCTGCCGTCAGGGTTTTATAGATAATGGCCATATCTACTGTATCTCCCTTTGTGTCGGCAAAGAGGAGAAAAAAGGGGCTTCTTGTAGTACCCAGGATCGAAGTGATCACATCCTGAGTATGAATGTTATTTCCCGATATCAGGATGGGGCTATCGTCGTCCGGGGTATTGATTTCCACCAATCCTGTGGGGCCCGGACGGGGTGCCGTGAGGCAGGGGAATTTCGGCAGTAGATTGTCGGCATCTAGAGCAACTTGAAAAGGGTAATAAAGGTTTTCGGAGAGATGAGGACAATCCTGAGGCTTTTTCCGGCCCTGCTTTAAGTCTTGGACGAATTCCTGACAGGTTTTGGTACGACACTCCGTGCAATCGGTTTGAGGGAGGTATCTCAAGAAGTCAATCCTATCCAGGTAAGTGTCAGCAAGGAGCATGAGGACCTTCAAGATATGCCTTGGCATCACCCACAGTGTAGAGAGAACCAGTGATGCATACAGCATCTGCGTTACCGGTCTCATCAAGGGCAAAGGATATGGCATCCGGCAATTTCGGTATGACGACCAGATCCTGTTTAAAAGGACGCACAAATGATGCCAGTTCATGGGGATCGGCAGCGCGCTCATACTGGGGTCTGGTGAGGATCATACGGTCAGCAACAGCAACAAGGTCTCGCAGCATAGGTTTCCACGCCTTGTCTTCCAAAATACCTACCACCATGGTTAACCGACGGGATGGAAATGAATTCTCCAGGAACTTCTTGAGCGTTTTTACCGCGGACGGATTGTGTGCACCATCCAAGAGGATAAACGGTTCCCTTGAGAAAACCTCAAGACGTCCGGGCCAGCGGGTAGCGGCAAGGCCGGCGTAGACGGCCTCATCCGTCAGGTAAAGCCCTTTTTCCAGCAGGAGCTCCAAGGCCCCCAAGGCCAACGCCGCATTGGTGACCTGGTGGTCCCCGATCAGTCCAATCTTGACCCGGGGCCACCGCCGACTAATGCCCAGATAGGTGAAGGCCCCCTTGTCTTTATGAATCCGGATCTCTTTCCCGAGCCTGAACAATGGCACTTCTTTTTCTGCAGCCACCTGCTCTATGACCCGCAATGCGCTTTTCTGGCGGGCTCCTGTGACAACACCGGCGCCCCTCTTGATGATACCTGCCTTCTCACGAGCGATTTTGGCCAGTGTATTCCCCAGGTATTCTTGGTGTTCCATGCTGATATTGGAAATGACGCTGACCTCGGGATGCACCACGTTCGTTGCATCATACCGACCGCCCATGCCCGTTTCAAGGATCGCCCAATCCATCCCTTCTGAGGCAAAGTGATAAAGGGCCATAGCAGTGGCACACTCGAAAAAGGTCGGTGGCTCTCCCTGTGTGTATACCCGCTGAACCGCTTCTGCCACTCGTGCCACATCCTTATCCGATATGGGACATCCATTGATCTGTATCCGTTCGTTAAAACGAACAAGATGTGGGGAAGTGTAAAGGCCCACCTTATATCCTCCATGGGCGAGGACCGAAGACAGGAAGGCAGCAATCGATCCCTTGCCGTTGGTTCCTGCAATGTGGATGGAGGAAAAACGATCCTGAGGATTTCCTAGACCCCTCATCAGGCGGGAAATTGTAGCCAATCCCAGCTTGATCCCAAAACGCCTGAGGCGATAAAGGGCGGCCAGATGATCGTTGATGGAAGAAATCATGTCACGGTTAAGTAGTGCCTGAACGAAAACTATGTAAAAATGTCATTTCGAGGAGCGGCGCGACGAGAAATCTTATTTCAAAACAGAAGCTTAAAGATTTCTCCCTTTCAGCCGTCGTAGCCGAAGCTACTTCGGCCTCTGCCATAGGCTATGGCCGACGGCGGATGGCGAAGTCGGCTCGGTCGAAATGACAAAAAGAGGGGCTTTCGGTCAGCCACTAAGTAGTTGAGTGGTTAAGTCCGGGAGTGTTATTGAGTTTACTGAGCTGGTTGTGTTGACTGTCTCAACGCAATATTCGACTACTCAACTATTCTACTACTCAACCAATGGCCGGTTTTTACGGAAGCGTCAGTGCTTAAAGCTCCTCTGGCCGGTGTATACCATGGTAGCGTTGGCCTCGTTGCATGCCTCTATGGACTGGTAGTCGTTGAGCGAACCACCGGGGTGGATGACGGCGGAAATGCCTTCGCGGAGCCCCACGTCCACGCCATCGCGGAATGGGAAAAAGGCATCGCTCACCATGGCAGCCCCGATCAAGCCGCCCTTTTCTTGGGCCACTTTTTGGTCGATCTCCCTTTTCTTTTCCTCGTCGGTAAGCTCGTTATAGGGAACATTCAGCGCCTCATAGCAATAGCGGTCTGCCAGCTTGCGGTAAGCCTTGTCTCTGGCAATCTCAGCTACGCCCACACGGTCCTGTTCGCCGGTTCCGATTCCCACGGTCACCTCGTTCTTGACATATATCACCGAGTTGGATGTGATCCCGGACTCCACCAGCCAGCCGAACAGCATGTCAGCATATTCCTGGTCAGTCGGTTCCCGCTTGATGCGGTAAGTTTTGCCCTTATAATCACATTCGGCCAGCTTGAGGTTCTCTTTGGTGCGAGCCTGCGGCACGAAAGACCACTGGGTAATGAGACCGCCATCAATCAGGCTCTTAAACTCCACGCAGCGTTCGCCGACAAAGGTTTGCAAGCGGCCTATATTGGCAATTCTGATGACCCGCAGGTTCTTGGTTGTGGCAAAGACATCCATGACCCCATCTTCGAAATCCGGGGCTACCACCACTTCGGCGTATTGCTTGGTGATGGCTTGGGCCGTGGCCTTATCCACCGGAAAGTTCAGGGCGATACAACCGCCAAAAGCTGCTACACGGTCGGCCATGTTGGCTTTGATGTATGCTTCCTCAAGGGAATCGGCTCTGGCAACCCCGCAGGGATTGTTGTGCTTGACAATGACCACGGTAGGCTTGTCCGTGAAGTACCTCAAGATGTTCAGGGAATTGTCCGCATCGGTCAAGTTCGTCTTTCCTGGGTGCTTGCCGGATTGCAACAGTTCAATATCAGAGGCCAGGTATCGGCCTGGCTGAATGGTTTGGGTCTCCCCAAGGACCAGATTCCCGTTGATCAACCTGTAAAGGGCAGCCTCCTGGCCCGGATTCTCCCCATACCTCAGGCCTTTTTGAACATCGTCGACCACCCACACCACCTTTTCATAGAAAAGGGTCTGACGCATGTCATCATCCACAAAGGATATCTCCATTTTTGGAGGAAAGTGGTCATCCATTACGGTTCTGTACATTTTCTTTAGATCTTCAGACATCGTATTAACCCTCCATGATTTGATAACACCCGCTTACATCGCCAAGAGATCTGGTTGCCAAAAAATCTGCAATATGGCGGTCATATACGGCGGTGTGTTCGAAGCCCTTTTGGGCAAGGTCATACCGAAGTTGGAGTGAAATCTTGCCGTTGTTTGTCTTCATTTCAGAAATGATCCTTGTATAGTCAGCAGGATCGACAACCGGGGCGACCCGGATGAAATTTTTTGCCGAAGCCCTTATCATGCAGGGGCCGCCGATGTCGATATTCCCCCTGGCCTGTTCCACAGTAACGCCCTCTTTGGAAATGGTTTCCTTAAAGGGATAAAGGTTAACCACAACCATATCTATGGGAATAGCCCCGGTCCTCTGGAGGTCCTGCTGGTGGGCATCATTGTAGGTCTCTGTGAGCAGACCAAGGTAAATCTTGAAGTCAAGCGTCTTGACCAGCCCCCCCTGGGTTTCTGGCTGTCCTGTGAAATCAGAGACAGGAGTCAGGCATGAAGAAGCCCGATCACCCAGGATCTCGTTGATCCTGCCATATGTTCCACCTGTCGAAAATAACCGTATCTCCGGGCTGATATCCAGCAGTGATGGTATAAAGCTTTCCAGTCCGCTCTTGTTGGACACACTCACAATGACGTTTCTGACCTTGACGAACCCATCAATCTTTTCAACAATATTGATTGCCATGACCCCCTCCTTTGTATTGCGGAATGCGGAATGTGGATTTAGACAATAGTGGTTATAGATTTAGGACTACCCGCTTGCGAAAATAGGCATGAAGTTTCCCACAGAACCCGTTTGAGCGTCAAGCAGTTTTTAGCCAGGGCAAAGGCATACACCAAAGCCTTACATCTTCTGTTGACAAAGGGGCTCTATGCATTATGTTAACACATTGTACTATTATTGCGGTAAGCCCATGATTGAAGTCAATCGTTTGACCAAATATTTTGGCCCTGTTCCAGCCGTAGTGGATGTTTCCTTTACGGTGGAAAAGGGGGAAATCATCGGATTTCTTGGGCCCAACGGTGCCGGCAAGACGACAACGATTCGAATGCTCAATGGGTTTTTCCCGCCAACTTCCGGCTCTGCGCGTATCGACGGCTTGGACGTGTTTGACCGCTCCTTGGATGTTCGGAATCGACTCGGATACCTACCTGAACACGTTCCCCTGTACAAGGAGATGAGAACTGAGGCCTATCTCAGGTTCGTAGCCGAAGTTAAAGGAGTGCCAGTAGGGCGGCGCCAAAGAGAGGTGGACCGGGTCACAGAGCAATGCAGGCTGCAATCCGTACGCAAAAAGTTCTTAGGTAAACTGTCTAAGGGATTTCAACAAAGGGTTGGTATTGCCCAGGCCATTTTGAATGATCCTGACGTCATGATCCTGGATGAGCCCACGATCGGCCTTGACCCCAAACAGATCATAGAGATCCGGGAGTTGATAAAGAGTTTTGCCGGATACAAGACCGTCATTCTTAGCAGTCACATCCTTCCCGAGGTGAGCATGGTCTGTCAAAGGGTTGTGATCATCAATGAGGGACGAATCGTGGCCGAAGATACCCCGGAAGGACTGACCGGTAAGGATAAAACAAAGGTCGTTTTAGAGATAAAGGCACCCCGGGCTGAGGCCCTGGCAAGGCTTCGTGCTGTGGCAGGCGTTTCTGCCGTTTCTGCCGAGGCCCAGTCTGGAGACCACGCAGGCCGTTACGTGGTAGAGATGGGGCAGGGCAAGGATATTCGAGACGCCATAGTTCAATCGATTGTTGCCGCAGGATGGTCGCTCCTTGAAATGCATACGCTCCGTCTGAGCCTGGAAGATGTTTTTATCCGTCTTGTAACCGAGGAGCAAGGCAGGGAGTGAACTTGGTGCCCTTCGGGCAGACCAGATACTGGATGCTTGATACTGGATACTGGATGTATAGATCCGGTTTGTATCTTAATCCAGTATCCAGCATCCAGCATCCAGCATCGTTTTGATGGGCGTAGCACATCCCGCGGCCACAAAATCATTAGGTGGAAAAGGAAATTCCTAAACTGTGAAAGCTTTTTATGCCATTTTGAAGCGGGAATTGTATGTCTATTTTTCATCCCCAATTGCTTATGTGGTGGTGACTATTTTTCTGCTTCTTTCGGGTTATTTTTTTTACAGTGCCTTTGCCTATTTCAGCATGATCAGTATGCAGGCCATGAGGATGCCGGGGGTTGGGGGTATCAATGTGACAGAGATGGTGTTGCATCCTACCTTCGGCAACATGAGTGTGATCATGCTCTTGATGATGCCACTTCTGACCATGCGCCTTTTTGCCGAAGAGAACAAGGCGGGTACTCTGGAATTGATGTTGAGCTATCCGGTCCGTGAAACCGAACTGCTGCTAGGAAAGTTTGCCGCCTGCATTGTAGTCTTTTTGGTTATGCTTGTCCTGACCTGGCTCTATCCGTTGCTTTTGTGGTTGTATGCGGAACCTGACACCGGCCCGATATTCACAGGTTATTTGGGCCTTTTTCTCATGGGGGCGGCTTTTATCGCCCTTGGACTTATGGTGTCTTCTGTTACGGAGAACCAGATTGTAGCGGCAGCTATTTCCTTTGGAGCGATACTGATGTTCTGGCTGATCGGCTGGTCCGAGACCTTTGCGGGGCCTGTTTTGGGAAAGGTCCTTTCTCATATTTCATTGCTTGAACACTTTGAAAACTTTTCTAAAGGTGTGATCGACACCCGTGACATCATCTATTATGTCAACTTTAACGTACTGTTTCTCTTTATGACCATGCGATCCCTGGAGTCGAAACTATGGCGGGGATAGGCCGAGCAAAACTTTTCACAGGGTTGGGATATGCTGGGTTCGTTATCATCGTGGCTACGGCCATAGCCTATGGCATGATTCCTGCCGCGCAAAGGCATACCTGGGTCGGATGGATCGTCGGCCTCCTGTGCCTGGTTGCTTATGTGGTTGGTAGTCTTAACACCATCCGAGACTATTTAAAGAGGCGATCAACCAGGCATGGGGCCAGTGCCCTCATCCTGATTTTACTTGTTTTGGGCATCCTGGTCTTTGTCGAGGCCATTTCCGCCAGACACAGTGCGCGATTAGACCTGACAGCCGGCAAAAGATTCACCCTCTCAGAACAAACATCAAAAATATTAAAGAACTTAGAAAACCCGGTCCGCGTCACAGCCTTTTACCAGGAGGGATCACCACAGGCCGAAGAGGCCAGGGACCTACTTGACCAGTACGCCTATGCCTCACGGAAGTTCTCTTTCACGTTTGTGGATCCTGATCGGTTTCCGGGAAAGGCCAGGCGTTACAAGATCACTGCTTACGGCACCTTGATGCTGGAGACAGACACCCGTGAGGAGAAGATAACCCAGGCCACCGAGCAAGAACTGACTAACGCACTGTTGCGAGTGATGCGGAAAGCAGAAAAGGTCATTTACTTCATAAACGGACATGATGAAAAATCGGCTGAGGACTATGGGAAGGACGGTTACAGCGGTGTAAAGAAGGCCATAGAGGACCAAAACTATCTGGTGCGAGACCTTCTTCTGATGAGAGCCGAGGAGGTACCGGCAGACGCCTCGGTACTCATCATTGCAGGACCAAAGAAAGCCCTTTTCCCTGAAGAAATTTCTACCTTAAAGCGTTTCATTGATCAGGGAGGACATTTGTTGATACTCATCGATCCGGAAACCGATACCGGCCTGAGCGAATTTCTGAAATCGTGCGGCATTGAGGTGGGCCAAGACATCATTGTGGATAAACTGAGCAGGCTCTTTGGAGCCGACTATCTGACCCCCATTGTCTCCCAGTATGCTGGTTACCACCCTATCACCGAGAATTTCAAGACAGCATCTTTCTTTCCACTTGCCAGATCTATCAGAGTAGCAAAGGCCGTGCCCCTGCATGTGCAGAATACAGAACTGGCCAAGACAGGACCAAACAGCTGGGCTGAGACAGATCTTGTAATGCTCAAAAAAGGCAGTGCCTCTTTTGATAGCCAGAAGGATACCATGGGACCGATCCCGGTGGCCATGGTCTCGACCATCCAGCACGAAACCGAGAAGGCAAAAGATGGTCAGACAGAAAAAACAGTTGAAGACAAGGCGGAAGAATCTGATGATAAGAAGGATGCCCCAAGGCCAGCGAGAATTGTGGTGTTTGGAGATTCCGACTTTGTCGGCAATGCCTATGTGAACCTATCTGGCAACCGGGATCTTTTCATGAACGCCCTGAGCTGGTTGGCCGAAGAAGAGGATCTTATTGCCATACGCCCGAAAGAGCGAGAAAGCCAACCTGTCGTCCTGTCATATACCCAGACACGGGTCATATTCTGGGCTTCAGTCGTGCTCCTGCCTGGTGGAGTGCTGATCATTGGTGTTGTGGTGTTGCGCCAGAGAAGAATCGCCAAATGAATGTGAAAAAGATAGCCTTTCTTTCGACTATTCTGCTCCTGCTGGTGGGTTTTTACTACTTTTATGAGGTCCGCTATACAGGAAAACAAAAAGAAAAGGCCGATTCATCCAAGAAAGTTTTGAACATCAAAGCTGAGGACATTGAATGTATACGTCTTAAGAAGCCGAAGGACACGGTAGTGCTCGAAAAAAAGGACAATGAGTGGTTTTTGGTAGAGCCCGTTAAGGCCCGGGCTGATACCCGGGCTGTTGACCAGGTCATCGATAGACTGGCGAACGAAACCTGGGAAAGAGAGGTCAATCCACTGCCCAAGGATCTGAGTGACTTTGGTCTTGCCGACCCCGAGATAGAGGTGACAATGTCTGGCAAAGGGCTCTCTGAGCCCTATAAGGTTTTGATAGGCACAGAAAATCCTACGGGCAGCATGCGGTATGTCAGGGTAAACCAGGAGGGAAGAGTGCTCTTGGTATATGCCCGATTGAAAGACGTTTTGGACAAGACTCCTGATGATCTTCGTGACAAGCATATCCTTCGATTCAAGGAAGACGAGGTTTTCAAGATCGTGTGGCGGGCTGATGAGAAGACCTTTGCGGCTGAGAAAAAGGAAAACAAGTGGGTACTGGTCGAGCCTGCTGGTGAAGAGATCGCGAATAGTGAAATCAAGAGCCTCGTTTGGCGACTGGATGGCCTGAAGTTCAAAAAGATGTATGAAAAACCGGATCATCCCCTTTCATATTACAGCGTGGACAAACCCTATGGCATGATCAGAATTATGGATGAGGATGGAGAGCTTATTGGAGGCCTGAGTTTTGGGATGAGAAAAGAGCCCGCGGTTTCTTACTACGCAAAGGCCGATGGGAACGAAACGGTGTATGAGCTTTCCTACGACTTTCTGGAGGATCTTCCAAAGCCAGAAGGAGAGGAAGAGAAAAAGTAAGCAAAACAATGACAACCAAACGAGACTACTATGAAACCCTCGGGGTTGACCGCAATGCCGGTGCAGATGAAATCAAGGCGAGTTACCGAAAGCTCGCCTTGAAATACCACCCGGATCGCAACCCGGGTGATAAAGAGGCCGAGGAGAGTTTTAAGGAAGCCGCCGAAGCCTATGAGGTACTCCGGAATTCCCACAAAAGGAACATCTATGACCAATACGGGCATCAGGGTCTTCAAGGGACAGGTTTTACCGGATTCCGGGGATTCGAAGATATATTCTCAAGCTTCGGCGACATTTTTGAGGAATTCTTCGGCTTCGGGGGCGGTAGACGCTCCTGGACGGCAGCACGCAGGGGGGCGGATCTCAGATATGACCTTACGATCGGCTTTATGGATGCTGCCTTTGGCTTGGAGACCGAAATCGAAATTGAAAAACTCCAAAACTGCTCCACCTGCCAGGCCACGGGATGTGAACCCGGAACCTATCCGGAAGAGTGCCGCCAGTGCGGCGGAACTGGGCAGATTAGCCAAACCCAGGGTTTTTTCAGCATCAGAACCACTTGTCCTCATTGTCGTGGCGAGGGCCGAAGCATACCCCACCCCTGTCCTGATTGCCGTGGGGCTGGGCACGTTGAGCGGGAAGAGAAGGTTTCTGTGAAGATACCCTCTGGAGTCGATACCGGCACAAGGTTGCGACTTGTCGGTGAAGGGGAAAGCGGTACCCAAGGCGGACCACCCGGAGACCTGTATGTCTACATCAATGTGAAACCACATGACTTTTTCAAGCGCAACAACAATGACATCATCTGCCAGGTTCCTATCTCCTTTGTCCAGGCAGCGCTGGGCGCTGATATCGAAGTGCCGACCCTGACAGGAAAAAAGAAGCTCCACATCCCTAAGGGGACACAGCCGGGCGAGGTGTTTCGGTTCAATGACGAAGGGATTCCTTACCTAAAGGGCTATGGGAAGGGGGATCAGATCATGCAGGTGCTGGTAAAGACGCCTACTGGTCTCACCAAGAAACAGGGAGCCCTCCTGAAAGAGTTTGCCAAATTGGAGTCTGCCAAGCTATCCACGAAGATCAAGAAGATGTTTAAACATTGAAGTGAGAACAATGGGCTTCGCCCCAATTGGAGTATTGGAGCAATGGAGTACTGGAGTGATGGGTTAGAAGCAGTTGGCGTAAGGCTTACGGCACAAGGCGTACGGGGAAAACGTTTTGCCTTGCACCTTACGCCTTATACCAGTCTTTGCACCCACTACTCCAGCACTCCAACACTCCATTATTCCATGTGGATGGCACAAACTAACTGTCACCAAAAGCTTTTTCATTTCATTGACTTGTAGAAACTCCGAAACGAAAGGTCATAATGTCCCCGTCTTGCACTATGTAGGTCTTTCCCTCAAGGCGAACCTTGCCCTCTCTTTTGGCTTGTGGGTACGTGCCTGAGGCCATCAGGTCATCATAGGCAAGAACCTCGGCACGGACAAAACCCCTCTTCATGTCCGAGTGAATCACCTCAGCCGCATCTATGGCCGTGGTCCCCTGTGGGACCATCCAGGAGCGCACCTCCTTGTGAACCACTGTGAAAAACGCAATCAGGGCGAGTACGCTACAGGAATGCTGAATCACCCTATCCATGGCCGAACTCTTGATGTTATATGCGGTCATAAACTCTGCTGCCTCTTCAGGAGATAACTCTCCAAGCTCCATTTCCAGTTTGCCCCGGACCACGAATGAATTGAAAAGTTCAGGTGGTTCCTCCCATAGCGGAGGGCTTTCGTCTTCATCGTAGTTATTGAAAATGACAAGTAACGGTTTGGCTGAAAGTAGGGCATACCCCTTCAAAAGGTGAGCAGTAGCCAGTTTAGGATCATCCCGCAGTGGCCTCTGTGCTTCAAGCATCTGAAGGCAGGCTTTGAGTAGCCTCCGCTCCTCAGCGCCTATTTTCTTGCCTCGCTTCTTGTCAAGATCGAGACGTTCGATCCGCTTTTCAACCACCACAAGATCGGCAAAGATCATGTCAGTTTCAAGTTTGATGAAATCATCTCGCGGGTTTGGCGCCTCTCCACCTCGTTGGTGAAAATTTCGCACCACGTGGATCAGGGCATCACAGGCGCGGGCTTCATTCCAAAAGCTTTCATCACTTTGCCCACTCAGACTGTAAGCCTTTGTGCCGTATGGAAGTAAGTATTCGACCCGGGCATAGACAGTCTTGTCGGGTCTAAAGAGCCCGTTCAAGGTGTCGACCCTCGAGTCCGGCACCTGCACCGTAGCAATGCGATGCGCTTTGCGGGCTCCCTTTTCAAGCTTGCTGCGGGTCAACGCGTGGAAGATGGTGGACTTACCTGATCCCGGAAGACCTATGATCCCAAGTCTCATGTGTTATAGGTGGCTCTCCTGGTGAATTCGCATGTTGGTAACCGTTCACGGGGTGGCATGCTTCTTTCCACTCCGCCAAGCCATTCCGAGAAATACCCCGACCCCTGATATATTTTTATATTATAATATGGTGTTTAATTCAACGGAATACTTGGATTCTGGGAAAGCAAAGAGAGTTGAGAGGAAGATGAGGGGACGGCAGGCGTTCATGCGTTTCTCGGGGTTATCGACCCTGTAATCATATTTAGGCTCAAAAGGAAACGCATAAAGTCATGGCCCTCACCTTCATAAATAACATCTAAACGGAAAGTATTACTTTCATCACTCGAACTGGGACGGCGAGCGCATTCCCCGCAGCTTGCTACGGGGAGCTTCAATATCTTCAGCTGACAAAAAATGGATTCACAATAAAATAGATTCCCAAAGCACCAATAAGTACCCCTGCTCCCCTGCGGAACCAATTCCCGGCTCAAGTGTCGTGTCCCAGAAATACCTTCCATAATTGGGAGATGTTCAAGGCCTTTTGCGAGCGACATTGAGCATTTTGGGAGTCAGACGCCTGCTAAACCTCGCTTGATTCTGGTAAAGATATCCGTATTTCGGCATACGTGTTCCTCTTGTTATCTTTTCAGCCCATGGACACGTTCCGGGCGAACCAGTGGGTGGTCTTAAGGCAAATTTTTACCAGCATAAGCATTACCGGGACTTCAATGAGCACACCCACAACGGTTGCAAGAGCCGCCCCGGAGGAGAGGCCAAAGAGCATAGTCGCTGTGGCGATGGCCACTTCA
>Ga0209427_10006593_pt1 | contig 13217 bp, 11 predicted proteins | sample DeeMarSWOR136_30_FD_187465 | JGI IMG/M metagenome (GOLD analysis project Ga0209427, IMG submission 187465) | Marine sediment microbial communities from White Oak River estuary, North Carolina - WOR-1-36_30 (SPAdes) (version 2) | ecosystem: Environmental > Aquatic > Marine > Intertidal zone >... | reverse complement strand
AAGCCTATATTTCCGAGAGCTTTTTTGCACTGTTTTTCTTTCTTTTTTTGTCTAAGCTCAAGCGATAGTCCTATAGTTCCGTTTATCTTATGTTGAAAAAACATATTATCTTGTGCATCCCTAAATTACAAAATACAGGCGACTCTGAATATCGGCAAGCGTAGGTCAGGCACATGCATACTGCAGAAGAAGAATCGTATAAGTGGTTGGAAGCAGCGAAATTATATGAGCAAGCTCTGCAGTCTGACCTAATTTCTGAATCCTCAGTTGCAGAGTACTGGCAGAAAATTGGACACTGCTACGACCTTGCATCAAGACAAGCTGCCAGCGTAAAAGATTTTAAAAGCCTCAGACGGCTATCGGTTCATGCCTACAAAAAGGCAGCCAATCTCTTCGCACAGAATCCTTCTCCTGAGAACGAAGGAAGACGTGCTTACTGTTTCGCTCAAGCAGAATACGTCCATTCCTGGCTAGCGTCTAGCCCCTCAGAAAAGACCAAAGGCCTTGACAAATGTCGCAACTTTGCGAAAACAGCAATGCGTACTTTCAAAACCTTAGGAAACAACCTATACTTCGGAAAGACTGCAAATCTGTTAACCCAATGCTCATTTGAACGTCTCTACGTTTCTTCTAGCGGAAAAGAGAAAAGCGAACTCGCACAAGAAGGAATGGACAGTGCAAACGAAGCCATCTCAGCTCTGTCAAACTCCAAAGCCAAAGAAGAATTAGTCCTAGCATATTCTCTGGCTTGCATCCAAGCCTGGTACATCTCAACCATCGGCAAAGACGAAAAAGAAACTAAAACAGCAGTAGCTAAATCAGCGGCTTACGCCAGAAACGCCATAAAACTTTCAAAAGAGATTGATAGCGCTTTTTTCAAGACAATTGCATGTTGGGCAGGTGTTCGGTCAAACCTCTATTACTCAGAGGACATCAAAGTTTCATTAAGATACGCAAAGGAAATGTTAGAGCACGCTTCCACCTCTCAAGATAACTATCTCAAGGGTATAGCTCTATACTTGATCGCTGATGCCACAGATTACAAGAATATGGGCGAATCAAATCCGGACATAAGAAGACAACAGTGTGAAGAGATAATAAAGTATTCTGAAGACAGCATACGCTTCCTTAACTTGGTCTCCCAGGATTCATCAATCGCAGAATCATACTTGCTACCTGCACAGACATATTCCGATTTGAGTTCTGAATTTGCTGTGAACCGCTCAGAGAAACTTCTTCACTCCAGAAATGCCGTAGCCATCGGGAAAAAAGGCTTAGAACATGCAGTTCGCTCAGGATCTCCGGAAGCGATGATGGGCTCTTTGCATGGCTTAAGCAAAGCATACTACTATCAATCAAGACTTGAACAGGAAAACGACTACAAGCGCGAATTGCTCCAAGAAGCTCTTCGGCACAGAAAAAAATACATCCAAATCTCCACAGACGTTTTTCCATCAAACATCTGGATACTTGGAGTGGGTCTAGTTTATGCGGGACAGATAGAAACCGACTTGTCGAGGTTGGAGAAAAACGAAAAAGGAAGACTCGCCCTCCTCAGAGACTCAATTGCAGATATGGAACATGGTATATCCTGCGGTAAAAACTGGGCTGTCTTCAGCTCGACGCCTTCGTTTGTGGCAATATTAGCCGGGTATGAAGATGCGCTGGGCGGAATCCTCGACGAAACATATCAATTAACTGCAAAAAATGCGATTCTGATAAGAGCTAGCGAAGTATACGCCAACGCTGCAGAAGACTTCAGGAAAGTAGATCTGCCCAGCCGAGTTGCAGAGTCCTACTGGAAAATCGCAAGAAATCTGGATATCACCGACAATTACCAGAAAGCAGCCAAAAACTTTGAAAATGCCTTTGCCGGCTACAAGGCCGCTGCCATAAAAATCCACCAATTCAGCGATTTCTTCCTCGACTATGCATCCTACATGAAAGCCTGGAGCCAAATTGAAATGGCTAAGCACGCACACAATGATGAAGAATACGAAAATGCCATGAATCACTACGAAAAATCCTCTCAGTTGCTCAGAAAATCGAGAACTTGGATGTACCTGTCCGAAAACTTCTACGCTTGGTCACTTTTAGAACAAGCCGAAGCCCTTAGCAGAAAAGAAAACAACAAAGGGTCAATCGAAACGTTTCAGAAAGCAACAAAATTCTTGCAAGAATCAAAAAGAATTCTCAGAATTAAACTTGAAGAAATAGATAAAAAAGACGAAAAGGACTTGGTTGAAAGACTAATCCAAGTTACAAATGCAAGAAGAAACTACAGCCAAGGAAGAATCGCCATTGAAGAAGCAAAAGTTCTAGACAAGCAAGGTGACAACATAGCGAGTTCTGAGAAGTACAACAAGGCAGCCACCATTTTCCAAGAAATATCACAGGCTGAACTTGGAGAAGCCGCTAGAGAAGCCAAGCCCTTATTTTACCTCTGCCAAGCATGGCAAAAAATGAAAATGGCCGACGCAAAAAGCGATCCGATACTATACAAAGAGGCAGCAAAACTGTTCATAAAAGCAAATGAATATTCATCTAAAGAATCCACAAGCCTAATGACGCTTGGTCATAGCAGCTTCTGCAAAGCACTCGAAGCCGGAACAGAATTTGAAACCACCCACATTATGACAACATACGAGCAAGCAACAAGGCACATGGAGACAGCTGCAAACTGCTACCTGAAAGCAGGCTTCGAAACCACATCAGACTACGCAAAAGCAACCCAACGTCTATTCGACGCCTACGTCTTCATGGATACCGCAAAACGAGAGCGCGACCCAGAAAAACAAGCACAATACTATTCAAGGGCTGAAAAAGTGTTGAAGGCTGCAGCTGAATCTTTAATCAAATCTGGGTACAAAGGCAAGACGGAACGCGTTCAAGGGCTCTTGAGGAATGTAAGAGAGAAAAGGGAACTAGCTCTCTCGTTAGGCGAAATATTTAATGCTCCAGCCGTAACCGCTTCAACAGCGACCTTTTCAACAATCTCATCCAGTGAAGAAGTAGCAGTAGGCTTAGAAAGGTTCGAGCATGCTGATATACAAGCCAACTTAGTCCAACACGAAACCGACATCAAAGTCGGAGATACCACAGCCATTGAAATCCAAATAGTCAACACCGGAAAAGAATCCCTCTCGATAATCAAAATCCAAGACATCGTGCCATTTGGATTCCAACTAGTCAACAAACCAGACTACTGTACGCTCGAAGGCACGCACCTCAACATGAAGGGAAAACGACTCAACCCACTAGAGACCGAAGAAATAAGAATAACCCTGAAACCATTCAAAACAGGCTCAATTGAAGTCAAACCCACAATCATCTGCGTCGATTGGGCTGGACAACAAATACTCCAGAAACCCCACCCCGCAATATTCATCATCTCCACCGTCACTCTTCCAGGTCGCATATCGACGGGCTATTCTGATCTCGACAATCTACTGCTCGGCGGAATTCCAGAGAACTTCACAGTCATTCTAGCTTCACCCAGTAATAACATGCTGAGACTGCTCATCCAAAAATTCCTAGAAGTAAGCGCAAAAAAGGGTGAAACAACCTTCTATATAACCGCAAATCCCGAGAACGGAACGGCACTAGCAGAACAGTTCCAATCGAATTTTCACCTTTTTATCTGCAATCCCCGCACTGACTTGATGGCTCAGAGCTCACCCAACATCATCAAACTCAAAGGAGTCGAAAGTCTAAGTGCAATCGATATCGCATTAACTAAAGCTTTACGAGGATTAGACATTTCCCAAGTTGGCACGAAACGAGCGTGCATAGAAATTGTGTCGGACGTTCTGCTGCAACATCACGCGGTTATCACAAGGAAGTGGCTTAGCGGGTTACTTCCTGACCTGCAGGCAAAGGGTTTCACAACGCTTGCAGTGGTTAATCCACAAATGCATCCTACTCAAGAGGTGCAAGCAATCCTAGGCCTTTTTGAAGGTGAAATACAAGTAAATGAAAAAGAAACAGAAAAAGGTATTGAGAACAACCTAAGAGTCAGAAGACTACGCAACCAACGCTACTTAGAGAATGAGATAACGATCAAAAACAAATACTGAAATTTAAAAACGCAAACCTTCAACTAACATTAACAAAAGCGGAAAACATCACTATTCCAATAATCTTTAGGGAGGCTCTAATAGGCAGCACACGCTTTAAGAAAATCTGTTTGCTACAATGGCTCAACTAAGAGAACTACATAATCATCATAAACCTCAGAAACAACAACATTAATACCCATAATATTATATGTTCCTCCAGCAATGTTGGGAATAGTTCCAGAACTTCCCTTTATCATAATTTCGATAGGATTTTCAGGGTCTAAGTTGTGTCTCAGTTCGACTCCTATTAGAAAAATCATGCATCATCCAGTTAAGCTCTCTGAATCATCACATTAAACCCGCAAAGCCTGTCCTATAACTACCGAAAAACTCTCTTAATTTCCAAGCATTTCCTTCTGAAAAAACAACTTACTCAACTAATTAATCCCTAAGTTATCGCTGACAAAAACAAACTCACTGTATCCCAAGTGAACTTTTCATAACTTCAATATCTAAGCTACCTGCTCGAAAAGTCTTGCCAGTTTTCATATTGTTTATTGCCACAACCGCCGGAGCAAAAATGTTGGGATCAATTTTATAGAAGTCAAAGCCCGATTCCTTGAAAATATCAAGAAAACGCGGATTCTTCTCTGCAAGTCTTTTAGCTTCTTGAAGCATTTTTGACGAAGAGGAAGGCGCCTGTCTTACTATGTTTTCAAGTTCATGTTCATCTTCGTAACTAACGATGTAATTCGTCACCCCTCCGTAAAGAATAGCATCATTTGTTCTTCCCATTGCTTCACCGGAACTTGGATGAACTGGCACAATCGGCGCGTAACCCCAAGCATGCTTTACAATTAGGGGATCAAGTCCTAACCTTTCAAGTTTATGCAGTCCTGTTTCAACAACTCTCCCTGAAACTTGGGTTGCACCAGCTAAACTGGTAGTAGAGAATATTATCAAGAACAAGTTCTCAGGCGTAATCATACACTTATCAGCAATATCCTTGATGACTTTTTCCGACGGTTTTTTTTCCGTTTCGAGAACAAGCACAGCAGTTTTCGCTTCTTCTTTGTATTTGAGTTTTTCGAAGAGATGCTTAGGTTTACGGGCTAACGCTCGTCCCGGACCAGATGCTATAGCCGAGAATCCTTCGCCTTTGATTTGCCAACCCGCGAATTGAGACGCCAAGGTCGCCAGCGCAGGATGATCCGTTATCACAAAAACGGACGGCAAGACAATGTCTCGGAACTGAAATGGAGTAACCTTTGCTTTTCCATATCCACCCAAACATATCTCGGTAATTATCTCGCCTGCGAAGAAACCTCCCTCCGCTTTAATGCCGGCATCTATTATAGTTGCTCCGGACTCTGATTCTTCAACCATAACATTGTACTTTTCAGCTTCATCGCAGAGCTTATGAACCAATTCTAAAGCTGCAGTATTCAAGCTAATCTTTGACGCAGGCATTTGCATCCTCCAGTCAACGTTTAATGGACAATTAACAATTTGCTAGGATAGGATAAGTTTTTCCCTTAAATAAGTTAAAACTTCAGTTTGCCGCCTTTCAGGTTCCTATGTTTTTAAGTTTCAGTCGAGATTTGATCACGTTCGCTATAAACTCTCCCATAGGAACTGTATAAAGCGCTACTGTACCATTAAATAAGGCTGTGGTGGGAAGGTAGGTAACAAGTACTGCCATTTCTTCCAATTCGAAACCTATTGGATAAGGTTGCTGAAGCGTAACGTAATTTACCGCTGCCATTACCGCTACACGAAGGATGATTCCAAAGATGGTAGATGCAGCGACGATTTTAAGCACCTTTTGCTGGTTTGTGCTTTCGCGGGTGACGTATCTTCGGACTATGTAGACGCCAAGAAGCATCGAAAAAATTGCTATTAGATTGTAGAAGGGTCCTGTTGGAAGGGGTCCTGGGAAAAAAACAAACAAGACACCGGCATTCAAAAGTGAAATCATTATTCCTGATGTAGGGCTAATAAGTATGAAAGCGGCAACGATGGGAATTTCCCACAGTCCATATATGAGAAATGGCGCGTACGGTGCCGGAACTCCGGTTGCTGGTAAAACACCTGGATTTAATGCTACCGTTAGGGCAGCGAAAACTATTGTTATAGCTAATTCCTTGGTGTTCATTTTAGCTCAGCCTTAATTGATCTAGTAATTATTTAAGCGTAACTACTCGGTATTGAGTATCGTGATTTTGACTAGTGCCTGACTAAAATTGATAAATAAGCCCCATCTCATAGTACTATTGGAGTGAAAGTTATGTCCGAAGACGTCAAATTATCTTCAACTGACATTAGAAGCTGGCTTGAAAAAGAAACCAGCTCAATTCTCACTCCAGTACAGGAGCAAGCCAAGAAACTTAGAGACGACATGCGTGATGCAATCCAAAATGTCACAGATGTCGGCAAGATGCTTCTGGAGAACAGCGCCAAAGAAATCGAAAAAAGAAACAAACGCGTTTACAACCGCGCCCGCGCCATGAACAAACTGGCTCGCTTGTTCACTGAAAGAATTAGAAAAGTCGCTGTCCCAGACCAAGTGTCTTATGACAGCCTCAACAAGTTCGCGCAAGAGACTCATAAAATGTTTATGGTTACAGACATAGACATAAAGAACTGGTTTCCTCGCATCTCGCCTTTCTTCATCATGGATAGAAGAAAATTCTTGGCAGTTCACGAAAAAGCCAAAGAATCACTTGCTACTCTAAATGACTTTCTCACGAAAGAGTATGTCAAAACCAAAACTTTGGAAGATACGTTCCAATTAATAAGCGAACTTCACGATATGGAGAAGCGCCTATCAGACGTCGAGGCTGAAAAGGCAAGCATAAAGAACGAGCGTCTTCCCATCGAAGAAAAGATAGCGGAACTGGAACAAAAAACCGTTCAGCTGAAGGACGAGGGACCTGTCGACCAGCTGTTTCTCGTGGAAGCAGAGATAGAAAAAATAAACAAAGAACTGAAACACTTCTTGCGACATCTGCAGAAACCTTTCAAGAAAACGCAAGCTCTAGCCCTGTACCGGGGCGGTGCAGGCTTAACACCTGATGAACGCGATAGACTAGACAAGTACCTCCAGAAGCCTTTCAAGGCATTTGCAGCTGAAAAAGCTGGTTACCCCTTGCTGAAACAGATATTGCAGAAAATGGCACGGTTAATGGATGAAGGTAAACTGAAACTAAAGTCGGACAAAAAGCGGAAAGCGGAGCGGGACATAGCCGGAATCCTTGAACATGATTCGTTAAGGAAACTCTACAAGCGCTGCGCTGAAGTAGCCATGCGAGAACGGCAAATTCTGAATTCAGCAAAAATGGAGGAGACTAAACAGAGTTTATCACTGTTTCAAGAGCAAATCAAGCAGCTCGAAGCAAGACTGGCAAGAGTTGAAGCTCACGAGGCTGTCAAAGAACGCGAATACAAACAGATAACAACCCGAGTCGTTAGCCACAAGAAATCAATTGAGAAGAATATATATAGCGCACTTGACCAAAAAATCCAGATTATTTAGTTCTGTGGTGACCTTCACCCCATGAATCTTTCCTCACTCGTTAAAGAATCCGCAACTGTCCAAGGGGAAGTCTTCATTAAGGCTGTGGAAAAAACCATAAACTTACTGTATAGCCAAAGCGGAAAAGTTGGATACTTGAATATAATGGAAAGTTTGGTTCAGCTTGAACCATCAGGAGAGGCTTTGATTATAGGCGATTTGCACGGAGACCTCGAAAGCCTTATACACATACTGAGCAGCAGCGGGTTCACGCAGAAAATGGAAAGGCGAGACGATGCTTTTCTGATTTTCTTGGGTGATTACGGCGATAGGGGCCTGCATTCAGCGGAAGTTTACTATCTGATTCTGAAGCTTAAGCTCGCTTTTCCTAGGCAAATTGTTCTTTTGCGTGGAAATCACGAGGGACCAGAGAATTTGATGGCTTCTCCTCATGACTTGCCAGTGAATTTTCAAGTCAGATTTAGGGAAAACTGGGCGCTCGCATATTCCAAAGTTCGGAAGTTGTTCAGTTTACTATACAATGCCGTGTTCGTAGAGAAGCGGTATCTAATGATTCATGGTGGTTTGTCACCGAACATTAGAAGCATCCAAGACTTGGCACACACAAATATGAAGTATCCAAAGAAAGAATTTTTAGAAGACCTTTTGTGGAGCGATCCAGACGATTCCATTCAGAACGTCTTGTCCTCTCCAAGGGGTGCGGGAAGATTATTCGGTAAAAGCGTCACTGAGAAAGTTTTAAGAAAGTTGAACGTCAAAATTTTAATAAGAGGTCATGAGCCATCGTTTGAAGGTTTCAAGCTTAACCACGAGGGTAGAATCTTGACCTTGTTTTCTAGGAAAGGACCCCCGTACTTCAACACCTATGGCGCTTATTTGCAGCTACCGCTTTCCCAGGAATTCCAAAATACACAGCAGCTTCTTCCTTGGATTCATAGATTTTAGCTATGGATTTCTAGGTATTGCTCGCATTCGACTTCCTATGTTCAGAAAAAAGAGGATCTAAAACTGATTCATATTCTTTTTCAACCTCCATTTGACCCTTTGCGAAATGGATAAAATTGCTCTTCCAGCCGTCAGTCACACGCCGCTCATTATACAAAAATTCAGCGTTACTCTCTACGCGGGAGTTCTCCAAAAATATATAAGTTTTTGATTGTTCAACAACTCTTCATGTTGCGGATAGGTCACAGGGGCGCAAGAGCCTATGAGCCCGAAAACACGCTTCACAGTTTTAGAAAAGCCTTGGAAATTGGTGTGAATGCAGTGGAGCTTGACGTGAGGAAAACAAAGGACAACCAGCTTGTGGTTATTCATGATGCGGATGTGAAGCGAACAACTGATGGCAAGGGTTTGGTAAGCGATTTAACCCTTGATGAGATTAAGGAGTTTTCGGTGTCAAAAAGCGAGAAAATCCCATCGTTGGAGGAAGCACTTGATTTCTTGGACAAGAAAGTGAAAATCCTTATTGAGTTGAAAGAAGCAGACGTTGAAAGACAAGTGATCACAGCTGTGCGTGAAAGAGGGCTTCAAAAGAACGTAATAATAGTGTCTTTCATTGAGAAAGCACTGCGGAAAGTTAGAGAGTTAGACAAGGAAGTGGAAACAGGCTTGATCTACGCGAAACACAAGAATCCAATAAAGACTGCTTTAGAATTGAGAGCAAGCTATCTCTTGCCGTTTTATAGGTTCACGCATACGACTAGCGTTCAGAAAGCTCATGAAAACGGCTTAAAAGTTATAGTTTGGACCATAAATAAACCTGAAGAAGTAGCTGAATACGCAAAGAAAGGCGTCGACGGCATAGCCAGCGACAAACCGGACATATTACTTAGTAAAGGCATGTATTAGAAGAAAATATTTTATACTAAAAACACGATAAAAAAATGCTGTTTCAACATGATACCCACAGTGAGCATCATAATTCCAACTCTTAACGAGGAAAAAGGCATAATCAAGACTCTAAAACAAATCAACGAATTGGGCATTGAACGAGAAGTTTTGGTTGTCGACGGATTATCAACAGACAATACCGTAAAAAACGCCGAGCTGAACGGCGCAAAAGTCATTATAGAAAAAAGAAAAGGCAAAGGCATAGCAATGGCAACAGGAGTTAAGAATGCGAAATCAAACACAATTTGTTTCTTAGATGGTGATGGAACGTATCCTCCAAGAGTCATACCAAAAATGCTAGAACTAATAGAAAACTGTGACGTCGTTGTCGCATCCAGACTGCTTAGAAAAATAGGCGTCAACGATTCAATAAACACTTTTGTTCATTACCGGTTTTTCCCTTTCATATTTAGAAATTACTTGAAAAAATTCAAAACCTCTGAGCCAATAACCGGCATGAGACTAATGAAAAAAGAAACTTGGGAAAAACTGCATTTAAGATCCCACGACTTCCTGATCGAGACAGAAATGGAAGTAAAGATGGCAAAAAACAAGATGCAAGTAATCGAAATACCAATTCCTTGCATCAAAAGAATAGGTCGTAGTAAATGGGACTCTAGTTTGAGAACCATGCTAAAAATCATAAGATATGTCAAAGCAAACGAGAAATACCTTAAAGATCTGCAAGTAACCAAGTACTTTCACGTCTAAAACATGCAAATCAATTAAAGGAGCCAACTTTATGTTTGATGTCTAACCCAGATACGTTTTATCACGGTCAATTTTTGCCCATTTTTCTTCGGCTAATTGATGTAATAGTTTTTAAGCACATGTCGCTTCGAAGCTTTTAATAGAAACCCCCTTCCTTTGTGCAATTAAACAACCTAACCTCTGCGATACTATTTTCCATTCTTTGGCAATCCCAGCTAGAAGAAAACCGTAAGCTCTATATCTCTCAATAAAAACTCTTTCAAAAGAAGTGATATGGGCCCGTAGCTCAGCAAGGCTAGAGCGGCGGACTCTTAAGCCAAAAAAAGGCGAAGAAATCCGTAGGTCGCGGGTTCAATTCCCGTCGGGCCCGCCTATTTTTCCAAACCACCTGGACCGTTTAAATCTTTTTCATTTTGCCGTGTTTTTTCTCATTACATAGATCAAACCAAAGTGTGTTTGGTTTGCCGCGTTAGCAAAAGTGTTTCCCTTCACTAATAGTTTGTCAAAAACAAAAAAGTTCAGTGTCGAGCTATTTACTCACGGAAGCTTTAAGAATATAATCAAGTAGCATTTTTTGCAGAGTAAACAGCAAGGACAGATTCACGTTGAAAATTGGAATCTTAACAAGAAATATGGAATCTTGGAGCAGCACCCAACTCAGAAAAGAGCTAACCAAACGCGGCATTGCCTACGAGTGCTTTACATTTCCGAAACTCGTCGCGCAACTTGCGCACAAACCTAGCTTCAGGGTCAAAAATATCGATTTGCTAAATGAATTAGACGCTCTTATAATCCGCCCAATTGGACGGGGTTCTCTTGAAGAACTGGTTTTCAGAATGGACATGCTCCATAAGCTTGAACGCCAAGGTTTTCTTGTCATAAATCCTGCCAAAGCAATTGAACACTGCGTTGACAAATACGACATTCTCGGAATTCTAGAGGACAATGATATACCTGTGCCTAGAACTGTGGCAACAGAAAACGTGAAAGAAGCGCTAAGAGCCTTCTCAGACCTAGGTGAAGACGTCATTGTTAAGCCACTTTTTGGCTCAAGAGGCATAGGTACAACCCGAGTTGTAGACTCAGAAATTGCATCAACAGTCTTCAAAGCCATAACTTTCAATCACGGGGTTGTCTACATCCAAGAATTTGTGCCTCATGGCTATTCTGACATCCGCGCTTTCGTCATCAAAGACCATGTGATTGCTTCGATGCGCCGTGTATCAGAAAGCTGGAAAACAAACTTCAGCCAAGGTGCCCGACCAACTCCGGTGGAGCTTAATACGGAACTTGAAGAGTTAGCAGTCAAATCCGCCCGTGTTGTGGGATGCAAAATCTCAGGTGTCGACATTCTCGAAGGCCCTAAAGGTCCCTTTATTGTTGACGTAAACAGTCAACCTGGCTGGAAAGGCTTGCAAACGGTCACGAAGGTCAACGTTGCCGACGAAATTGTGACATTTGTCCTTTCCCAATTAAGACGGTAAATGTGATTCACCATGCGAAAAATCGAAATAGAAAAGTATGACCTCTCCACAAAAACCTCAAAAAAAATAGTTGATTATGTGGCTGAAGAAAAGCCTCTTCACCTGTTTGTGAATACAACCTACTGGGCAACAATTCTATGTTCACCTTTGAACCTGAAGGAGATGGCAGTTGGGCACCTGCTTTCAGAAGGCATTCTGAAAGCACCCTCGGAAATCGAAGATGTGGCCATGATAGAAACCCAAGGCTCGTGCAACGTAAAGTTGAAAGCCGAAGTTAACGTTGAAGAGCGATTAAGCCTTTCGCGGCTTCATCAACGCGTCGTAACCTCCGCTTGTGGGGAACAATCAATTTACCAGTATCAGCGAAAACCCTCCAAAGTAACGTCAACCTTGAAGGTAAAAGCTGAAGTTGTCTTCAATTGCGTCAATCAACTCAACTTCAAGGCTGAGGTTTTTAGGCAAACAGGCGGAGTTCATGCTGCTGCCATTTGCAAAGCTGATAGCTTAATAGTGGTTTTGGCCGAGGATGTTGGTCGACACAACGCTGTGGACAAAGTAATCGGAATGGCTGCACTTAAACAAACCAAATTTGGCGAATGTTTTTTGACTTCAACTGGAAGGTTGTCAGGAGATATCGTTTTCAAAGCCTCAAAGGTGGGTTTGCCAATAGTGGCTTCTTTGGGCAGCGCGTTGGATTCTGGCGTCATCATGGCTGAAGCAGCGAACTTGACTTTGGCTGGTTTTGTGCGTGGAAAACGCATGAACATTTACTGTTACCCTGAAAGAATACTGCTTTAGTTTTCCATTTTCAATTTTATGTTAAAAAAGTTGCTATCTCAGGGTTTTATATGTATATTTTTAGCAATTTTCGCTTTAGCAATATGTATATGACAATTGCTGTGATGACAAATTCTGGAATTAAATAAATTCCATTATATGTTGCCGAACCGATTAAGCCGTCGACTGAAAAAGATGTGAAAAATACAATACCTGCCGCAAACGAGCAGAGAAACCTTCCAACTATTCCCACAGCAATTCCAACTACCGGTATCTTTTTGACCATGCCTGCTAAACCCAATGCAGCGAAAGCTAACGGATAGTCCAGCAAACCTTGCACAGGATGGATTATGTAAGACCCTGGAAGGAACGCGTGTATCAATCCATAAACAAAGCCTGCGAAAACTCCGTATTTCACGCCTCTGCGCAATGTAAACCATAGAAGTGGCACCAACCCGGCTATTGTAACAGAACCTCCTTGTGGCATTTGGTAGATTGGCGGCAAAACATCTTTAAGCACAATCGTCAAAGCAATGAAAATTGTTGCTTCTGCAAGAATCTTGACTCTTTGAGCACTAAGACTATCTTCTGTCATTTTTTCCCTCCGCCAGCATTACCTGGTTCAAGTTCTAAGGGTCGACAGCGATTCAGCCATCCTCTCAGCCAGGTCACGTTTCCTAGCTCCCCTATACCTTGAAGGGATAATGTTATTTAGTCGTATTTTAATTTTCCTAAAGCCTAGAAACGTAACGGAGAACA
>Ga0209427_10006592_pt1 | contig 13217 bp, 9 predicted proteins | sample DeeMarSWOR136_30_FD_187465 | JGI IMG/M metagenome (GOLD analysis project Ga0209427, IMG submission 187465) | Marine sediment microbial communities from White Oak River estuary, North Carolina - WOR-1-36_30 (SPAdes) (version 2) | ecosystem: Environmental > Aquatic > Marine > Intertidal zone >... | reverse complement strand
GGACGCTAAAATAGCTCAAACCTGGTCAGATGACGGAGGTTTAACCTGGTCACCAGTGACTGACACTACTCTGCCAAATAACAGTTCTGCCATTGATGCGGTGACACTGGATGACGGACGTCACTTACTGGTTTACAATCACTCGACGCGTGAGGATCTGATAGGCGGGCGCAAGGGCCGTGGCATCCTGACGGTAGCCGTTACCAGAGATGGGATTAGCTGGGAGGCGGGCGCAGTTCTCGAATATCGCACCGGCAGTGTGCTGTATTCCTATCCGGCCGTGATTCAGACAAAGGATGGCTTGGTGCACGTGACGTATTCCTGACATCGTAAACGGATTAAACATGTTGTGATCGATCCGAAGAAACTGGAAACCTACCCCATCGTGGACGGCCAATGGCCGAAAGACAAAATGCCGTGGATCGAGAGTAAGGAATAATCCGCATACTGGCTCTGAGGTGATACAGGATTGATGGTATGGCAGATAGATCACTATGTTACGAAGTATAGATCCAAGAAGAGAAAGAAAAGAAAGGAGCTTTCAAGATGTCTGAATCGGGTATAACCTTAAATCAATTTAAATTGAACGGCAACATCCCAGGCCGAATCCTTTATATTGTGCTCTTTGCCCTCCTAAGTATGGTTTGCGCTATCGCCTCGGCAGCAGAGAAACCCCGCCTTTTTGTGCTTACCGATATCGGTGGCGACCCGGATGACCAGATGTCAATGGTCCGCTTAATGACCTATGCCAACCACATAGATATCGAAGGTCTGGCGGCTACTGAGGTGAACGGGAAAGTTAATCCGGAGCATATTCGACGGATTATCGAGGCTTACGGGAAAGTTCGCAACAATCTGGAATTGCACGAATCCGGCTTTCCGTCCGCAGAAGATCTGCGCAAATGCATCACTCAAGGGCTTCCTATCGACCATATGGATGCCGTAGGCAAGGGCAAGGATTCGCCAGGGTCCAAGGCACTGATTCGCGCCGTTGATAGCGATGATCCGCGACCGCTCTGGGTAACTGTTTGGGGGGACCGAATATGCTTGCCCAAGCGCTTTGGAAGGTCCGAGCGACGCGATCTCCAGAGAGACTGGCCAAATTCGTCACCAAGCTCCGAGTTTACGCTATCTCCGATCAAGATCATAGCGGCCCTTGGATACGCAAAGAGTTTCCGGAACTTTTCTACATTGTAACTCCCGGTGTTAATGCCGGCGGTGGTTTCCACCATGCGACATGGATCGCTATCGGTGGTGACAAATTTCACGGTCGCTTCAGCGGAGCTGATTTCTCTCTGGTTACTAACGAATGGCTCGACCGGAACATCCGCGGCAAGGGGCCTTTGGGCGCCATATATCCACACTGGAAATTCATGATGGAAGGTGATACACCTTCATTTCTCAATCTCATCAACAACGGTTTGAGTGATCCCGAACATCCGGACTGGGGCGGTTGGGGTGGCCGCTATGAGCTCTATATGCCGCGCATGGAAAAATGGTTCCTGGAACCCGAGACCCGTCCAATCTGGACCAATGTCCAGGATGAAGTCTTGGGCAATGACGGCCAGTGGCACACCACCAATCACGCGACGATTTGGCGCTGGCGATCTGCCTACCAAAACGACTTCGCCGCACGCATGGACTGGACCATCAAACCCTATGACAAGGCAAACCACCCACCGGTTCCAAAGCTCGACCATCCAGCTATGATTACTGCCAAGCCCGGTGAACGCGTCGATCTCAGCGCAATGGGCTCGACCGATCCCGACGGCGATGCGCTTTCCTTTGAGTGGTTCTGCTATGAAGAGCCGGGTACGCGCCGGATGTCAAGTTCCCGTACAGGTGTAAAGCATGACATCATTGGTTTTGATCAGCCGAAAGCCTGGCTCAAGATCAAAACCAGCCGTGTGATGCCACCAGGAATCGGTACTATGCACATTATCCTCGCGGTAACGGATCACGGCACACCCAGGCTAACACGTTACCAGCGTGTGATCGTTGACGTCAAACTCTGAACCGTTCATTTTTCAACGTTATGAAAAACTTGGAGAAAATCGTTATGAAATACTTGTGAAAAAAAACCTGTTTTTTTGGGCTGCTCATCATCCTGTTCCTTGCAGCTCAAGCTCCAACAGCCATCGGTGAGATACGCTGGGGCGCGGTGGTCCTGCGGCAACAGCCCCAATGGTATAAATCCACAGAGGCCCGCGCTGTCGCCGATAGTGTCATCCAGTATCAATCGTCGCAGGGCGGGTGGCCAAAGAGCACAAATCTGGCCAGGCCTCCGCGCACGCCCGACGATATTCCACCGCCGGGTCGAGGACGGGCAAACAGCTTGGATAACGATGCTACTACGCTACCAATGGCCTTTCTCGCTCGCATGGTGCATGCCACTGGTGAATCGAAATTTCGAGACTCGTTTTTGCGCGGGGTCGATTACCTGCTTGCCGCCCAATACCCCAATGGAGGGTGGCCACAATTTTGGCCGCTGCGGAAGGGCTACTACTCGCGAATCACCTACAACGACGGCGCGATGATCCGCGCGATGACTATCCTGCGCAACGTGGCCGGCGGACAGCCCCCGTATGATTTCATCGACGCGCCTCGTCGCGGACGGGCGGCCGACGCCGTGGCGCGTGGTAGTAACTGCATTCTTAAGACACAGATCAAACAGGATGGTAAACGGACTGCTTGGTGCGCGCAGTACGACGAGAAGACATTGGAGCCCGCTTGGGCACGGGCCTATGAGCCGCCCTCGCTCTCGGGCGCCGAAAGCGTCGGTATCGTACGCTTTCTGATGTCGATAGAAGAGCCTACTTCGGAGATCTTCGATGCGATCGAGGGTGCCGTTGCATGGTTCCGGTCCGTTACCATGAAAGGCGTTCGGCTCGAGAGCAACCGGCGGAATGACGGCCGCAGGGAGCGGTGGCTCATCTCTGATGCCGATGCACCGCCACTCTGGGCACGGTTCTATGAACTGGGGACGAACCGACCATTGTATCTCGATCGCGACTCGGTCTTCCGCTGTAGCTTCAGCGAGATCAGTTATGAACGCCGCAGCGGTTACTCCTATCATGGAACCTGGGCCGCATCGCTACTGGTGTCCGATTATCCCGCATGGCGCCGGAAACACAAACTGCCGTGACAGTTGCGTTATAGCTAAATCGAATTTGTGCTTATAGAATAAGAGCCAGAGACATCAATAAGAGAAAAACAGAAAAGAAATCCTTGATAAGTATGGACTTTGTTGTCATAAGCAGCTCGTCCGTTTGTTAAACACAATCAATACTTTAAAAAGGGCCTATGCTGTAGTCCACAGGCCCTGAATTGCTTTTATGGTGTTAAAACTAAGGTATCCCTCAATCTACTGCATCCAGCCAGCGGATCGCGGCCTCCCAAAATGCCCATCCCTCATCAGTGATTTCCTCGGGGGTATAACTATTATTTCCGGGTATGCTGAAGCCGACGATTCGGTTTGTCGCCTGGGTTGAATTTGCCAGTTCCGCGCCCTGCTCGATTGCGAAGACGAGCACGTAATCAGTGCCGTCGCTATTTATCTGGGCGAGGCTCACAGCACCTGGGGCGAGCGCGCTGACCAGGTCAGCGGTCCAGCTCGTGCCTGGATCGATGTAAAATTCCAGCGGTCCGGCGCTGAGTCCGACCTCTACAGATATCGGGTGGGCATCATTGACGACATCCATGGCCGTGGCATCGCTCACCCATGCGGGCCCTTTGGCCGCATTGTCAATGAAGCCATGGTTGTCCCAGCCGTAGCTCTCGTTGTGCATCATAGGTACATTAGCGCCGATAAGCGGATCAGCTGAGCTGGAGCCGATCGACTCGGAGATGACAAGCACGTCAAATGTTTCGGCATCGGCGATTGTGAACGTAGAGCCGACGTCGTCACTCGATACGGCCGTGACGACATAGCCCATCGATTCTAGCCGGTCTTGCATCGCATAATCAAAGCCTGCCAACATGTCGGTACTGGTGACGATCATCGCCGCGGTCGGGGGAACTGGAGGGGGATCCAACCAGCGGATTGCGGCGTCATATAATGCCCATTGCTCGTCGGCCATTATGCTGGCGTCGATGATACCGTCAACTTGGTTAAGACCATCCTGATTGCCTGGTATGGAGAAGCCGACCCTTCGGTTGGGGGCCAGTTCACCGTTGGCCAATTCCGCGCCTTTCTCGACGGCGAAGACGACCGCTGAGTCCTCGTCCGCGGTAGCTGCCTTGCAGAGGAGTTCTGCGCCCAGAGCCATATTGCTGATATTTTCGGTAGTGTACTGGTCCGGGGCAGTGAACCATGGTAACATCCCCAGGGGGAAATTGGCGTCCACGATGATCGGGTGGGTATCATTGACGACTTCAACTTCGGTTTGTTCGGCCAGCCAATGGATGTTATCAGCCGGACCCATAAAGGCCCAGTTGTCCCAGCCGTAGGCCTCTTGGTGCATCACTGGCGCCGATGTACCGCGCAGCGGATCAGCACTGCTGGAGCCGATCGACTCGGAGATGAGCAACAGGTCAAGGGCATTGGCATCGACCCTTGTGAAGGTCCCATCGTTGAGTTCGACCATGTCTATGACCTGGACGTCGTATCCCAGCGTTTTGAGATGGTCAACCTGCGCCGCATCAAAGCCCCAGTCCAACACGCCGTCCGTTGTCTGTACGACAAACCCTACCAGCGGGAGCTGTGATGCGTTGGTGATTTGGATCTCGTCAACTGCAAGCCAGCCCCAACTACCTTCAAAGGCATCGACCACATCGATAAACACTTGTTTTCCGGCAAATTCGGAAAGATCGAGCGTATCCTCTGTTAGCGTTCCGTGGCCATGCAAATACAAGCTGGCAAGTAATGCCCATTTGTCTTCTTCTTCGGCTGAAAGGACGGCAATACCTGAAGAACCATCTGTGTACATCATGGCCGGATCGGGATCATACTCGGGCGCATGGGTTCCACTTCCCCCACCGTGGGACCAGACAGTCAATACTGCGTTCTCACCGAGCTCCACCGGGGGCGAGGTAGCAATCTGGTCATTATCTGCGGTATGGAGTCCATCTCCCCATTGGCTCAGATTGTAGGTATTGAGGTAACTGGACTGACCACGACTGTTTGTGTAGGAAGGCGGCTCAACAGCAAAAACATCAAAGGGATCGTTACACGGGCCATATTCGAGCACGCCGCCAACGACGTGACAACCCTCTTCAACCGCAGGAATTAGCCCGTCAAACTGGTTGGGTGGCCCAATGGTCCAGGCCACGCCGGCACCCGGCAGGCCCGTATGTCCACCTACACCGGTTATCGATTCATCACCCGCGATGTTTGGATCATCGAACCACGGAACAGCACTGACTACACTCCATAAGTCAAAGCGATGGTCGTTTCCGTTCTCAAAGTCCCAGCTGACCGTCCCTGCAATGGCCGATGAGATCAGCAAAAGAGACAATGCTAAAACAATAATAAATTTCTTACACATAATAATCCTCCTTATAATAAAAGTGAAAATAACTATGCTTTGGCCACGCGCCAAAACACCTGTCATTTTTAATTACCATCATGATTCTGTTATCATCTATGCCCATCTCGAACAACTTTGAACAAAAAGACAGCCAATAATCGAATTTACATATAGTATGCCCAGATTAGGTTTGTAAAATTAGATGTTGCCTTCTCCTTCTTCTTCGACAACGTAAAGTTAAAAAATAATTCTCAAGACTTTAGATCAGATATTTCACCTCCTTCCCAGAGACTTATATACGATCAAATCTCCTGAAATTATTTAACCTCATCCTCTGAAAATAAGCTTCAATCGGCACAAAGCTAAGCTAAAACAATTAGCCAATAACCTTTTATTTTGAGTGTGTCATTATTTATGCAAATAATAATTTGCTCTACCTCCTCTTCATCGATGCTATCAGAGTATGCGCCTAAAATACTCCACAGCTACCATATTATCAGTTATCATTGTCCCCAAAAAGACCATTTTGCGTATGTTTTTTATTTTTTTGCATCAATTTCCTTGCATTTTGCGAACTTACGCGTTTTTTGTTGGTTAATTCCCTTTGCTCTTTTCCTTTAGGACTATATGGTTGATACATGCTGCTCCCTATTTTGTGTTTCCTGGCTAATTAGGGAGTATAAGGCAACTCCTTCTTCGGCCAGGACAACCGGAAACCTTCTTCCAATTCTTCATCTGTTTCTAGACGTTGCACAAACCCGACATGACCGTCTACGAAAACAATGTTTGCACTTCCCTGATCAAGATCTCCCGGAGAATTATGAAATGTGGCATAATTGTCAATTTGCCTTGCTGCATTACCGACGGTAAAGTGCACATCATTGAAAGGATAATTGCTGTAATCGGGAATCGTCCATGTGTTCTCTTCAGTGAATGTGATCACCTCGGAGGCACGATAGACCTCCGATTCTTTGGTGACTCCTGTCACACCTGAACCCAGCCAACTTGACCAAATGCTACCCCCTCTGCCTATATAGGAATTCAACACATAGCTCACTGCTGTATTTTCCCAATTAGTCCCCTTTTTGTGCTTAGCAAAACTCGGACACATGTGGCAGTCCAGATGCTTGATGTACGGCCATAATTGGCCATCTGGAATCTCTCCCTCTTTGACCCAACCGCTGGATGTGGACTTCATCCAATTACTAGTCTCAGGAAAATAATAGTCGTTTTCGTCCAGGTACATTCGCATGCCGATACCATATTGATTTAGATTAGAACGGCACATTATTGTCTTGCCCTGTTCTCTAACTCGGCTTAAGGCCGGCATCAGGATTCCCATCAATAATGCAAGAATAGCAATAACCACCAACAGCTCTATAAGTGTAAATCCATTCTTACTTATCTTTAGCATAATTTCTCCTCTTAAAACTAGAAATGTCATATTTATATTTCAAACACCTAAGATTTGAAGTATATATATCGTGCAATCTTATTGCTTTCTAACAAAATAAATTCTCTTCTACATATACTTATAAAACAAGGCCATTTTGCGCAAAAATCTTGCCATTTTGCGAATAGATTGCAGAACACGCAAGTATTACAATCCACATCTTTTTTTCAGTTTTCCTCAACAGAAAAAGTTCAAAGTAAGAGGCAAATGCATCAGTACCATTGCCGGAGATTTGTATACTTACTTGTTTTGATTATTGATTTAAGGGGGGATAGCAATCGGTGGTGTTCGTTCTTGGTTTAGCTTAAACAGACGTTCCTTGAACGCAACCAGTTCCTGTTCATAGAGAGGCAGCATTTGCTGCCAGTGGTAGTAGGCCGGTCCGTCGTCCTTCCAGCCGCGAATCGGAATCCGCCGGTGCCCGGTCTGCAAGGTGTTGGCGTACCTGTAGGCCGTGGCAGTGCGCTGCGCGAGGGTGCGGTAGATCTTCAGACTCTTCTCCAGGTGGACGGCTGCCTGCTCCATATCCTCTCGTGCCCGGCTATATGAATAACGCAGTATCAGAAGGGCTGCGCGGACCTTTTCCTCATAGTTACGGCTCACGAGTTGGATACAGTGTATGTCGTTACGCAGGCGCTCGAATTCGTCCAGGTTTCGTGTGACCAGGGGCGCCGCCTTTTCTATGGCCTGTACGGCCTGGGCGGCAAAACGCGAAGCCGCTTCAATCACGGTAACCGGGGTCTCCCCTGCGTGAGCCTGCCCGATCCACTCCTTTTTGATATACTCGGCCAAGCGCTCTCCAGGCGGGGCCTGCCACTCCCATAGGCCGCTGAAGGGTCGATAGGGCCCGGGATTCACAAGCTGGTCCAGAAACATTCCAAGTGAGAAGGTCTGACGGTTGCCTTCGGTAATGCCGAACCGTCGCAGCAGCATGGGTGCGCACTGGCCAGCTTTGTTGTAGGCTGTGAGTATCCATGCCGCTGCCCTCTCGTCTCCGTATCTCTCTGTCAGGCGCTTCACCCAGTACGCGCGGTCCAACTCGGGCTCGCGCTCCGGCTGCCATAGGTAGCGAGCCCATGCTTCAAACCAGATCCAGTCGCGTTCGTGCTGTCGCATATGTGGTTGGAGATTGTCCGGCGTATGAGGCCAATCCCAGTATGCCAGAGGATAGAGGTGCAGGCCCTGGGCGCCAAGACGGTCGCGACAGGCTAACACACTCTTGCGAATGAATTCCGTCGCTCCATACCGAAATGGCTCCAGATTGGACAACAAATGCACATTCACCACGTGAGTGGATCCCAGCCGGTTCATGTCCAGGTGCACCTGCTGCCACTGGCCGCGCGGTTCATAGGTGGTCAGCGATTCGCCGTTGTATTTGGCCATAGTATAGAGATTCGTGTAGTGCTTCAGTGCGGATTCCACCATATGCTTGACATCTGCTACAGAGTGGGCGCGCACTACGATGGGGGGCTCCTTCGTCTGGCCGAGTTTCTTCATAGCATCCCTTACACCCGGAATAACGGTTTCGTTCATCCAGGTTTCCTGGTTCTCCTGACCAACTAAGGCTTCACCCAGGCAGACCAGAAGGCCTACGTTCGGGTACATCTCTATGAAGCGAGTAATGGATTTGCGGTTGTAATCGGAGACCAAGACCGTAGGGGCGAGGTGCTGCGTTTTGATCCCATGATGTGCAGCAAAGGGCTGGGATACAAAGATGTTGTAGAACATCTGAATCACCCAGATCCCGCGTTTATCTGCTTCCTCGGTCAAGCGACGGTACATTGTAACGTTGCGTTGGTAAACCTCTTCGGAGACCTCCAGTGCATAAGGGTAATCCTCCAGTTTGACCAGAGAAGCAAAGGGATGACCGTTCCAGAGATAGAGCGTGTTCAGACGCTGTTCTACCATCATATCCAGGAAGTTGATCCAATGGTCTTCGTCGTAAAAGAAGGGGAAGTTCCCAGGTGTGTAGGGATACTCGTAGGTGTCACGTCCCGACAGGAGGGAAGTTAACTGCATTCCGATACACGGACCACGCAATTTGAATACCGGGCTCTCGGTCACATCCAGTTTAGTAGGCAGCGTGCCAATCTCAGCGATGCGTTTGGCCAGTTCCAGGCACCCATAGAGCACTCCTGAATCCCCAAAACCTGTGATACGGTATATGTCCCCCTCTTCACGTCGGAGAAAATAGCCCTCGGAACTCTGTCGGCTTTGTCTGGTTTTTTGGGCGATTTGCAGTATGATCCGTCGGCCATCACTGCTCTGTGTAGTCGGTGACACCACATTAGTATTATACCCTACCTGTACCAGAGTTTGATTGAGCCTCTCAGCCCCGAAAAGTACGCGCGGGGATACTTCCCTGTCAACCACAATTGCAATCTGTTCTGCCCCTAGTACAATCATGGCCGGGCTTAAAGCTAGTAAGATCATTGTTGCCAGTATTGTACGAGATGAAATCAACATTTGGTGAACCTTTCCCTATAGATCATGCATTGCTGCTGCATATTTTTCGCTGGCTCAGATTCCAGTTACATACCATTCATACGCGTCGACATAACTAGCCTGTGCGTCTCCTTGCTCAATCAAGCTCAAGATGGGTGTGACATCAGTCATCATTCTTCTCGAAATCAAGACATCAATATGTATTTGTAATATTATAACGTGAATGGAAAGATGACTCAAATATTACTCGATTTATCGAAAAATCACCTCTTTCAGAAGTTGAAAAACACACTGATTTTCAAGTGACATTATTTGGCCATAATGACACCACAGATGTCAATTTTTCGCAAAAATACAAATATTTCTCAGAAGATATTTGCTTCTATCGGATTAAGTAACGGCAATAGGAAATAATCTCGTCTTGCTAGTATGTGGTGAGGCAAGTGGAAGTCTTGTAAAATATTTTAGCGGGAAGATTGACAATATGTTTCCCGTCAGCAAATTTCAGATAGTCGCATGAAATAGCTTGAAGGTATCTCTTTGACAATGGTCAAGCTGGTTCAAGTGTGTCTCTGTCAAAGGCATTGATGCAAATCTCCGGCAAGCATTCGGAAAATGGCAAAAAATCAACGCAAAATGGCCTTTTCTATTAATGATGATAATATATAATTGTAATCTAAAATATTAGATGAATCCTACCATAGTACCAAACTAAAGGAGAATCGTATGAACTTATCAAGATCTATGAACAGCGTTCACCGATTGGTTGCAACAATATTGTTCTTTTGTATGGTTTCCGTTTCATTTGCTGCGCGTGTCAAACCGCGTGTAATAGCGACCACGGATGGTGAAATTGATGACCTGAGTACTATGGTCCGTTTTCTGTTGTACAGCTGTGATTTTGATATTGCTGCTATTATTCAGAACAACTCAAGATTTCAAAAGGACGGTCATAGCAAAGACAAAGCCAGTGATCTTATCAAGGGTAAAGAAGGACCGTGGTTTCCAGTAATGATCGATGCCTATAAAACTCTGGTACCGCAACTGAGAAAACACAATCCCGACTATCCTACAGCAGAATACCTGATGAGTGTTATGCGGATTGGTAATGAAAATAGAGATGATTTGTATGTTGAACCGGCCAAAATGCAAACGAAGAATACAGAGGGTGAAAAGTTCATCATTGATATACTGCTTGATGATGATCCACGTCCCGTGCATATCGGTTGTTGGGGAGGGGCTAATACACCAGCATCAGCATTATGGAGACTTAAGTATTCAGGTGATTATACCAAAGAGCAATTTGAAAAAGCCGTTGCCAAAGTACGCCTATACTGCATCTGGTACCAGGATGGTGGTGGCCAGTGGATCGAAGACAATGTTAAGGAAGCGCAGATTTTTGAGGCTTGGGGTTGGTGGCACACGTGGGATTATGGAAGTGGTGGTGGAAGAAGAGACACCTACAATCCGCCAGAAGTTGTAGAATACATGAAGCCTGAATGGTTCAATACTAATCAGAAGAATAACCATGGAACGTTGGCCTCTTTAACGCCTCAAAAATTTATCAGTGAAGGCGATACACCCTCCTGGCTCAATCTGATCAATAATGGTTTAGAAGCCCATGTTGATTATACCTTGGGCGGATGGGGTGGCCGCGCGATCATTCCTTACCCTGATACCAAGCCGAACTACCTTACAGATGATCCGGGTGCCTCCAAGCCGGGTGATAGACCATCGTCAGAGGCTATTACGGATGACGGTGACCCGAAAAAGATGAACTGGCGCTGGACCATTGCTGCGCAAAACGACTTTGCTGCACGTTTGGACTGGTGTATCATGGATTTTGACCAGGCAAACCATGCCCCTGTAGCCAAGTTCAACGGAACGACGGTTGAGGATGGTCCCCTTGTTAGAATTGATACTGCACCAGGTGAAATCGTTTCTCTTGATGCCAGCGGTTCCACAGATCCGGATAAAGACGCCCTTTCTTACCATTGGTGGGTGTATAAGGAGGTTGGAACCTATGATAAGAGCGTGGAAATAAAGGATTCTGCGAAACAAAGGGCATCAATTATGATTCCTTCTGATGCGCTCAATAAAACGATCCATGTTATTCTTGAGGTGACAGACAACGGGGACCCACCCCTCAAAGGTTGGCGCCGTGCAATCATTAACGTAAAGGCAATCTAAGGGTCGGTTCTTGCAGTTCCCACTGCACTTAACGGCTCCGGCGAAGTGCTGTAGTAGTTTACCTATAGGCTAGTTGTGTGAAAAAATAATAAAAATTGGAGTAGATTTTTTCCATAGAAGAATCGTATGAAGTTATCAGGATTTATAAACAACAATCACCGATTGTTTGCAGCATTATTGTTTTTTTGTATGGTTTCCGTTTCATTTGCTGCGCGTGTCAGACCGCGTGTAATAGCGACTACGGACGGTGAAATTGATGACCTGAGTACTATGGTCCGTTTTCTCATGTATAGTTGTGATTATGAGGTAGTCGGGATTATCCAGAATAATTCAAGGTACCAAAAGAGCGGGCATAGCAAAGACAGAGCAGACCATCTTAATCCTAAAGGAACATATAAAGGTGCTTGGTTTCCCGTAATGATCGATGGTTACAAAAAGGTTTATCCCCAACTCATAAAACATAATCCCGATTATCCGACTGCGGAATACCTGACGAGTGTCATGCGGATCGGCAATGAAAATCCGTCCGATTTATATGTTGAACCAGCCAAAATGCAAACGAAGAATACAGAGGGTGAACGACTTATTGTCAAGATACTGACTGATGAAGACCCGCGCGAGGTTCATATCAGTTGCTGGGGTGGTTCCAATACGGTTGCTTCTGCATTGTACACAATCAAATACTCAGGGAAATACAGTGAAGATCAAATCAAAAAAGCTTTGGCAAAAGTACGTATCTACTGCATCTGGTACCAGGACGGCGGCGGAAAATGGATCGATACCAATGTCAAAGAAGCTTTTATCTTTGAAGCATATCGTTGGGAAAACATATGGGATTACCAAAGTTACGATGGTTCCTTCAAGGGCAGACCCAGTTCCAACCCGAAAGACGTCCAGGAATACATGAAGCCTGTCTGGTTGAACTCGAATGTGAGAGAAAACCATGGTGCGTTGGGCACGTTGACTCCGCAACATTGGATCAGTGAAGGCGATACACCATCATGGCTTCATCTTGTCAATAACGGTTTGGAATCCCATACCGATTATACAATAGGCGGATGGGGCGGCCGGGGAGTATATGACGATAAGGCAAAAAAACCGAATCATATTACCGATAAACGTCTCAAGGAGGACGGTGATGCGAATAAACATTACTGGCGCTGGGTGATCGCAGCACAAAATGACTTTGCTGCACGAGCGGACTGGTGTGTTAAGGATTATGATAAAGCCAATCATGCTCCAGTTGCAGCATTTAACGGCTCAACAGTGGACGACTTCCCTATTGTCAAAATCGATGCCATGCCAGGGCAAACCATTAATCTTGATGCTACCGGTTCCAAAGATCCGGACAACAATGCCTTGTCGTACAAATGGTGGGTATACAAAGAAATAGGATCTTATGGAAAGGATATTGGAATAAAGTACGCGACTTCACAAAAAGCCACTATAACCATTCCTGCTGATGCTGCTGGTAAAACGATCCATGTTCTTCTTGAGGTGACAGACAACGGGGAACCACCACTCAAAGGTTGGCGCCGTGCAATCGTTAACATAAAGGCAAACTAGGAGTCTGTCCGAGTAATGTATTCTAAGAACAATTTTTCATTGCTTTGTAGCTCTAACTTCCGGTTGGCAAGCTGAAAATACTTTTTACCACGCTC
>Ga0209427_10006591_pt1 | contig 13218 bp, 14 predicted proteins | sample DeeMarSWOR136_30_FD_187465 | JGI IMG/M metagenome (GOLD analysis project Ga0209427, IMG submission 187465) | Marine sediment microbial communities from White Oak River estuary, North Carolina - WOR-1-36_30 (SPAdes) (version 2) | ecosystem: Environmental > Aquatic > Marine > Intertidal zone >... | reverse complement strand
TAGATTGTTATGTTGATAAACTCTTTTTGGTAAAGAGTCATGGGAATTTACTGAAGAATTGTAAAATATTAATTGCTGAAAATAAGTTTAGTCGTGGGAACATATTTGACCATATTGATATTTTAAGTTTTGATCTTAATAATCTACTTGAAGGGAGATTTCGTTGGAAAATGACTAATTTTGGTTATTTCCTCGTCTTTATATTCACTTCTCTTTATATAGTTTCAGCAATCCTAGGTGGACCTCAAGAAGATCTGATCTTTTTTGCATTTGTAACATTTTTGATTTCATTGATTTGGGTTGCGTTTCTTTATGTAATGATAAATTCGTATAAGAGTAACAGAATGGTAAATCATTATGGGGTTAATCAATTCATATTAGATAACTCAGAAATCAAAAAATAGATTCTCACCAAATATTTAAATTTAAAATTGGATATTTTTTTAGCATGAGCGTTGTATATAAAGGTAAAAAGTTTGAAGTTAGCAAAATTTAACAGCGTTAAGGTCTTGTTAATACTCCCTTAACTCATTTGGAGCTCAGAAATTTAAATATAAAAAGTATTAGTGAGTTGGAAGGACGGAAATAGATAGTTTAGACAATTTTAGGAATTTAAAGAAGCTAAACTTGCTTGGTAATCAAATTTCAGAGTAGAGTTGAGATACCTTATGAAATAATTAATTCTGGAATTTCTGGATTAGTTAATATTTTCTTAGAAATTCAAATTAAGATTAATTTCATTAATAACCCCTTAAAAAAGAAATGAAGTCAGATAAAAGTTATTTATCGCTATGTATATATTTAAATATATATTAAAAGGTTAGTTTTTGTCTTTTCTAAAATTAATTTTTTATAAGAATAAATTTAAAAAAATATTAAAAAATATTAAAAAATATATATTTGAATGAAGATATTTTATTTAATAGAAAAGAAAAAAAAGAAGGGTTTAAGTATAAAAAAAGGGATCTATTATGGAAAAAGAAGCGGAGGATATAGAGGGTGAAAGTAAAGTTGACGAAGCGAAGGATAAATCACTCTTTGTTAAGGTTTCTGAAGAAACGAGAAATATCATCGATAAATATAAAGAAGAAAAAGGTATGATGATCTCAAACCTTATTGCTAATGCAATAAAAATGTATGATGAATATAATTCAATGGATCCTGAAATCCATGGGATTATAAATAAATTTAAGGAAGAAAACGAGTCTATTATTTCGTTCTTAGAGAAGGCAATCAAATTTTTCGGAGATCAAAAAAATTTAAATCGGGATCTTTTTATTAGAATGAGAGAAGAGATGAAGATGATGCTTATCGGAAAAACCACATTTAATCAACTTATTGCAGCAGCAGAAGCTCCTGAAGAATCTTTGGATAAGCCTCAAAAGAGTAATGTAGCGTTTGATATCATCATGTGGTATAATAAAAAGCCTCTAAATCATTTAAATATTGAAGAAATTATCGAAACTATTAGAACAATTTGGGTTGTTGCTAATTATTTCTATACTATTGACCTCACAAAAGAAAGTGAGGATGAATTTCATTTACTATTTCGACACAGACAGGATAAAAGATATTCTAAATACTGGCTTGGCTATTTTATTGAGCTTTTTAACTCGGAAGAATTAGCTTGTAAATGCATGGTCGAGGGACAGGCTTTTGATGAAAGTATTAGTTTATCAATTAAGGTTGGCTATAAAAAATAGAAAACTCTTTTTTTCAATTGTAATTTTTACCTTCGAATATTAACCTTGAAAAATAGATTCACCATCAATATTTTCAGGCAATTTTACTCCCAATATTTCTAAGACCGTAGGAAAAACATCATAAATGATTATATTTTCTTTAAGCCTAAATTTCTTATTTAGAGCAATCATAGCATCATCATAGGTATGAATACCGGGCATATCAGGAGGATTGAAGAATTTATTTGCATTAAGTTTAGCTTTTAATTCATAGCCATCAACAGGTTTTATAATGATTTCTGGAGCTTCATTAATGTATTTTCCGGAATAATATTCCTCTCTTCTATAAATATCTTTAAAAATAATCTGTTGGGTTTCTGGATCCTTTACCTTGCTTAGTTTTTCTATAATTTCCTTAACAATTTGACCACTTTCTTCAATAGCTACGCGTCCCTCCTTCCAAATATCTGTGTGTATATATATTCTCCCAGGGGTAAGGGAAAAAGCTAGAGATTTCTCATCAATATCTTTAAAAGACTTTGGATTTTCTACCTTGAATTTTAAATATCCATTTTCTTTCAACCAATAATTTAACTGTATTTCTTTATTGGTTTTACAAAAACCGTGATCTGAAAGAATAATTAAAATCGTATTCTCATCGATCAGATCCAAGACTTTTCCAAGCATATTATCAATCTTTTGATAAAATTCAAAAAAATAATCTTTATATTTTGATCCTTTTTCTTGATAATAATGCCACAAAAAGTGATTAATGCGATCTGTATCAATAAAATGAGTAATAAAGAAATCCCAAGATTCCTCCTTGATTAACCTTATCATCGTATTTTTCCTTGCTTCGAATACTCTTGTTAATTCTTTAGTAAAGTAGTCAAGTGACTCTCTTGCTTTCATTGGATTTATATCAACAATGTACTTTTCTTCTTCAAGAACAGGAAGGAAACTTTTTGGGAACACTCCCTTATTTAAGATAGGAGTTAAAAATCCTCCAACACATATCCCATTTACTGTTTTTGGAGGATAGGTCATAGGAACACCTAAAGAAATAACCCTTTTTCCTTCTTGACTTAAAATATCTAGTATATTCTCTGCTTTTAGTGAAATTGCGTTAGGAATGTAAGGAGTATAATCTTTTTTTAAATCCAGAAATCCAAAAACTCCAAATTTCGCAGGATTTTTACCTGTAAATATAGCGGTCCATGCAACACCTGAAACTGTGGGTAATACTGATTTAATATGGCTATGTGCTCCATTTTCAAATAATTTCGTAAAATTAGGAAATTTATTCTTTTTAGTTTCTAAAAGGTGTCTAATGAACGAATAAGGAACTCCATCCAATCCTATAATTAATACTTTTCGATTCTGATTATCTTTAAAACTCATGTGTAAATGTCTCAATTTAGTTATAAAATAAAATTAATTAAGTAATTTTAATTTTCATAATTATTATTTTAGTTACCTAAAACTCTAATTAAATATTGATCAGAAATTATTGATTTTAAAAAAAATTTGAATGAATAACAATGAATATTCTACTAATTATTGCGGATACTCTTAGATATCAAAATTTAGGCTTTAATGGTTATAAACCCGACTATTCTGATAACAAGAATAGTCCAAGTCCTAAAATTGATGAATTCGCGAGTGAAAGTGTAATATTTGATAATTATTTCACCCATATTAATTGTACTCATCCTTCTTTCACAACAATTCTCTCAGGTAGATATCCAATATCCCACACTATTATATCACACGCTTCCCTCCATGAGATCAGTGATAATGTAATTATGCTTCCTCAAATATTACGAGAAAATGGTATAAAAACTGTGGCAATTGATAATATGTATAGATGGTTTGTCAAAGGTTTCAAAGATTATGTCTTTTCAGCAAGTGAGGGATCGTTGAGAAATACATTCGTTGTTGATGCAAATGAAGTGACAGATAAAGCAGTGGACTGGATCAAATCAAATTATGATGGATCTGAAGATTTCTTTATGATGCTTCACTATTGGGATCCGCATGTACCATATACTCCGCCTAAAGAATATCAAAATCTTTATTATCATGATAATCCTAAAAAACCAACAAAAAGAGATTACCCGAGTATGGAGAAAATCCCCGCAGAGAAATTAGACTTGATTTTCAAGGGTTTTATGGGAGGTTGGCATAGAATTAAAGATATGAATTATTTTAAGGCACAATATGACTCTGAAATTAAATTCATGGATGATGAGATTGGAAGATTGTTTCAATTCCTTAAAAACTCAAATATTTTAGAGGATACGTTAGTCATATTTACCGCAGACCATGGAGAATCTTTGGATGAACACGAAATTTATTTTACGCACGTTCATCTTTATGACCAAATGATGCATATCCCCCTATGGATTAGATATCCTAAACGATTTCCTCATAATATTAGAAAAAAGGCCTTAGTTGGCTCAGTTGATTTGGCTCCAACCATCTTAGATCTATATGGAATTAAAGTACCTAATTATTTTGAAGGTAAGTCGTTTTTACCGATCTTAGAAGGTAAATCAGAAACCCATAGAGATAAAATTTATATGTTTGAGCATGAGGCAATTTCACGTCGAGGAATCAGAACAAGAAAATGGAAATTTATTAAAAATGCTCGCGAGAATGATAATGACGATACTGGATCAAGATTGGAAGCTTTAGGTTATATTTCAATTGCTCTTGAAACTCCTGAAGAAAAAGAATTGTATGATTTAGAAAACGACTCAGAGGAAATGAAAAACGTTGTTGAAGACTTCCCTGATATTGCGAGAGGATTTGAAGAGGATCTTGATAATTTCGTTAAAGATATATGTTCTAAAGTAGGAATAGAAGATCCGCAACAAGCTCAAGAATTAGAACCTTGGGGAGAAGTTGAAAATGTGAAAGATTGGCTCTTTATTCTTAGTGAGAGAAACAAACAATTTAAAGAATACACACAATAACAAGTTGAAATAATAATATCGTATTTTATTTCTATAATATAAAAAAAAAAGAAAATTTATTTAGCAGATTCATCCTCTTGCATTATTCCTAATTTATTTTCTTCGGTGTCTCTAAACATGTAAAAGTATCCTACACCAGGTACTGTAATTTTAGGCGAAACTATTGTACCTCCATTAGATTCAATTAATTTTTTAACATCATCAACCGAGGATACCTTTATATAATTAAAAATCTGATCATCAGGCTCTTCTCTTTTTTGTAACCCCCCATTAATACCTTCCTCACCTTCTTGACCGGCTTCAATGATCCAATATTCTGGATTTCCTTCCCATTGTTCAATTTTCCAACTAAAAACAGTTTCGTAGAATTTTTTCGCTCTCATGACTTCATCTGCATTTACTTCAAAATGAACTATTTTTGGAATTTAAAACACCTCACTATAAATTATGATTATTAATTTAGAAAAACTATAATATTTTTTATATCGAGGAACTTATATAATTATTAAATTCTTTAATATATATCTAATTTAACCTGAAATCTGGTTTTAGGCACTTTAATGATAAAGAGTGAAATATGACCATAAACTTTGAATTTATAAATTTTTTTTCTCTTGCTTTTATTATTAATCTAATTTCCTCTTTATTGGGTATAGCTTTTAATATTTTTTTAATTAAATCAGGAAAGAATCAATTAGAAAAAATTAAATTTTCCAAAAATTTGATTTTTGCTGGAATAATTAATATCATTTTCATCCTATTACTCTATTTTATTCCAAATATAATATACACAGGATCTATATTTAATCCAAATATCCAAATTTACATAGCTTATAAGATTTTTCAAGGATTATTCTTCAGCATTCCACCTTTATTTACTTTCGGATTTACCTTTTTTGTTTTTGGTAGAACTTACTTAACTTCTTTTGGTACTCATCTAAGAAATGCAGGCTTTTTTTGGATTATTGCTAATATTGTTAATGTAATTTATCTTAATGGTCATTTATCAGAAATATTATATAGAATTATAGGTATCAATGTTTTTTCTATAACAACAATTAATATAATATTTTATACAAATAATGGGCTTTTGAATCTATTTGCTAATATATTTTTAATAATTCACGGTTATAGAAATAATGATAAACACTTGATGACCGCAGCGATTATCTATTTTTTAGGATGGATTATATCAACCTTTCTTCTATTATTAATAAATACGGTTTCAATTCCATATTTTTGATATGTATACGATAAATAAAATTATTTATAACTCAGTATATTAAATAGAATATGAACTATTTTACTAAAGAAAGTTTATTATCTAGGACCAAGACTACCATAAACTTCGTAGATCTTAATTTTAATAACGAAAGTTCAGTTTTGATTTCTGAATACGGGGGTCGACCTCTAGGTTTATTCCCTAGAAATGATAATTATAGTTTATTATGGATAAACCCTAATATTAAAGAAACTATTTCATCGAAAGCTCGCGATATCGGTGGAGATAGATATTGGATTAGTCCTGAAAGAGAATTTTTTTATGAAAAACCTCAAACCTGGGAGGGGTGGTTTTGCCCAACGGGGTTGGATCCTGCATATTATGAAATTTTAGCACACTCACAAACCTCATGTACAGTTTCAACTCCTATAACTGTAGAAAGTAAAATCAAAAAAGAATTTTATCAAGGAGAAATCACTCGCCAGTTTACACTAATCAAAGAACCATTTAAAACAGGGGTATCTTATTGTGGAATTGAATATTTAGATGATTGTATTCTCTATAAACCCCATTTAAAAATTAATGGTTGGTCTTTAGCTTGTATCATAAGTGGGGGTGATAAAAACCCTGGGACCGTCATAATCCCAACTAAGCAAAATTCAAAGCCTATATCGTACTTTAGAGTAATTCCTAAAGAAAGGATTACTTATGGAGAAAATTATATTGGTTTCAAAATAGATGTTGATGATATTTATAAATTAGCAATCCGCCCTGAGGATATTGATTTCAATCGATCTGCAAAAATAGGATATGTTCTAAAAATCCCTGATTCTGAGGATTATGGTTTTTTAGTAAAGCTTTCAAAGCATGTTCCAAAAAGTCAGGATGAGTGTTTCGATATTTCGAGAGACCATCCTGATTCTGAAATTGGAGTAGTTCAGTCTTATAATTCGGAATCTAAAGAAAAGCCCTTGTTAAGATATGGAGAAATTGAGTTACAGTTAAATCTCTTTAAAACCGTAGATAATGCCTCACATGGTAAAGCTAAGCATCAATTATTTGGATATATTGGAAGTAAAGACGAGATTTTAAACATTATGGAGAAATTTTTAGGTATATCAAATCCAAAATTATTCTAAATCCCTGAATATAATCTATGAGAGAAATTCTGAATTCTTTCGAATGAAAAACTAAAAATCTAAAAATATGATCTATGATTTCATAATATTACTTCAAAAAAAAAAAAAATATTAGTTAAAGACTAACCTCTTTGTTTAATGTAGCAGTAAATGCCTATCGCTAAAAAAACGGCAAGGATAACTGTGTTAAAAACTGTATTTCCCATAGCAATAGCAGAATATGCAGGGTTTGGTATAGCTAATTCTAAAATATTTAAAATTAATATTATTGCTAACCACATTAGTGATAGTTCATAAGTTAGTTTAAGATGTTCCCACTCCTTTTTAAAGTATCCCAACAGGGCAACAATGCCAAGAACTAAAAGAGTTCCACCAAATGCTCTGGGATAAAAAGGATCATTAAAAGGCCAATCAGTTAAGTCATATAAGAATATGTCAGTAATCGCTAAATAAAGAAAAGCAAAAATAAACCCACCAATTGCATATAATAATAATGAATATTTTGTAATTTTTTGAATTTCGGTCACTAAATTCAACCTTTTTTTTAATTTTTATTTTTTATTAAAGGATTTCAATTACTTATAGAATTTATAGAATTTCTTCTATAAACGTAATTATTGTAACTATAAATAAAAAACTAACTAATTAAAATTAAGTAAATTGTTTTATGTGATGATTTAAAATTGGACGATAAATATCATTTGAGACGAAATGAAAAAGAAATTACTAATAAAAATCAAATACTCGAAATTTTAAAAAAAGGCAAATTTGCAACCATCTCAATGTGTAGAAATAATGAACCTTATTTAGTAACTCTTAGTTATGGATATGATGTTCAAAAAAAAGCATTGTATTTTCATTGTGCTAAAGAGGGTTTGAAAATTGAATTTTTAAAACAAAATTCAAATGTTTGTGGTACAATAATAGAAGATAACGGTTATACTGTTGGATGTGGGCAAGCATTTAGATCAGTAGTATTTTGGGGAAAAATAGAAATTATTAAGGGATTAAAGGAAAAAAAATATGGATTTGATATCCTTCTGAAACATTTAGATAAAGATCCAAAAATAATGAAAGAGAAATTCTTTAAAAGTGATGATGTGTATATAAAACCCGCAATATTGAGGTTAGATATATATAACATTACAGGTAAGGAAGAAAAACCAGATTCAAATTAAAAATTAAGAGATTAACGAAACTCATCAAAAAAATACAACGTTCTTATTACTTGAGTAAAATAATATTTTTTAATTTAATCTCTTATCATTCCCATTAAGCTTCCTAAAAAAGCAATTGTATTTAGAATAATTGTAACTACCATATAACCTAAGAAGGGCTCGAATCGTTCTGGTAAATAAGTACCTGTAAGGGAATTTACCTTTAAGAGTGCAATAAGAGCAATAATATTCAGAAAAAAGGTAATTAAAACTATATTTCCTAGTCTCTTTAAACTGAAACCTTTATTAAGCTGAGCAATTCCAAATATAATCCCCAAACTTATCATAAATAGTGTTAAGATTATAAAGAAATTGATATTGCTGAGGATCATTCTTATATCACTATATATAGGGTCATTTAGATAACTTAACGATTCTGCAATATTTCTAAATAAATAAAAAACTGACATTATAATAATTAGAACAAAGGCAGAAATAGATACAATGTTAAATTTATCTTGTGGGGTCAAGATTTATGCTTTCCTCGCTCTTTTTTAGTTAATTTTGAACTTTTTTAAATTAAATTTGTTTTTCTCAATTTTTTAGATGGGGTATACTTTTGCTGTAGATAATTATGAAACAGAAGAGAAATAAAATATTTATATTTAGATGGTTCTAACGAATTCAATTAAATTATAAATTTTTTTTCTTACTAAGTAAAGGCTCTAATAATGGAAGTTCTTCTATCTGAACTTTAGTGCCAGTAGCTAAAATTAATTTTCGGAAATCCAATCCAGACATTTGCAGGGTTTCAGTATTATTATTTGGATGACAACAAATGTCTTTTGCATTCCATACATCTTTATCAATTATGAAAATTACCCTATTTTTCGTATCATTTACTAATCCAATCGGAGATACAGCACCAGGAGTAAGACCTAATAACTCTATAAGATCTTCAGACTCTCCAAAACGAATTTTAGAAGCGTTTATCATTTTACTGAATTTTTTTAAATCTAATCTTTTTTCTTGAGGTATTGTAACCAAGTAAAATTGTCCTGACCCCTTATTTTTGAGAAAAAGATTCTTACAATGAGTTCCTGGGATATGGGCACAATGGATTTTAGCTTCAGGTACCGTAAACACTGGGGGATGAGTATGCAGGACATAATTAATCTCGTGATCGGCTAACCACTTCTTTAATGAATCTTCCATAGTTATCCTGTTTAATAATAGTAATTTTTTGGATATAAATTGTATAATAAACTTAATGTTATGCTAACACTTCAAAATAATAATAGTTAATTAAATAAATAACCAAAATAAAATCCATTATAGTAAAGTCCGAATTTTAAGAATGTCCTATATAGAACCTTCTTTTGAAATTGATGAAAAAGGTCGCGTGATTTGTCAATCACATTCAAAATATCCTTTTTTTGCTATTCCGAATAAAAATGCTCTTCAAGAAAAAAAAATGGAGCTTCTTTTAACCTGTAAAACGTGTATCCATTATCAAAATAATGAATGTTTTTTTCCAAAATCAGAAATAGATAAAATTGAAAAAGAAAGGCTACTACACGATAATTTGCTATGTAAACTATGTGGAAATAGAATAGATAGAATGCTTACCATCATTCATAAATTCTATCTTAAAGAAAGGTTTAATATTGAAATGCCCCTAATTTGCTGTAATTGCCATGAAAATCTAAAAAAAAATGAATTTATTACTTCTTCGAAACGTACATCAACGAAACTTTCCTTCTATATTTTCTATATGTCACTCATTATAATAGTAAATTTCGCCATAGGACTCTTTTTTGGTTATGCTTCGATTATGACGCTAATAGGTTTAGCTTTCTGGATAATTATCTTAATAAAATATTTAAAGAGACTACGTTTGATGCAACAAGGAAGAAAATATTACGAAGAGCATTTCAGTAAAGAATAATTTTATAACTCATATTAATTCACTTTTTTACCTAATTAAATTGCTACATATTGCTAATTCAAATTCAATAGTAATTAATATAAAAAATACCTTATTAGTAGAACATTTTTATAATACTTTTACTTCTCATAAACTAAATAGAAATTAATATGGTGTCAAAATTTGCCTTACGATAGATATTATACAAAAGAAAAATATGAAAGTACATACGGTTCCTTCTTCTGTGGGGGTGCGTTTCTGTTTGTTGCTATCCTTTCCCTAGTATTACTAGCACTCAACAACAATTTTATCGGACTTTCTGGTTGGGGATATTGGCTTTTTATCCCTGGTTTCTTAATTATTTTCTTTGGGGGCTTTCAACAAGTTTATACTAATTCAAAATTTAAAAAAGCGGTAAGAAATGCCATAATGGATCGTGGAAATGAAACAGTAAAACTTGAAGAACTCGCACTTGAAGTAGGTATAAAACCAAATGATGTTTTAAGAGTTCTCGTAGATTTAAGAGCAAAAGGACTTATAACTTACAAATTTAATTCTCAAACAGGTGAAATCAACTTAGGAGAAACCATTCAATATGCTCCCGCTGAAAATTATGTAGCTCCTCCTAAAAAGCTTCAAGAACCTTTATCAACTACAATTAAAAATTTTTGTGTATACTGTGGTCATAAGATTCGAGAAGGAGCTAGCTACTGTGAAAATTGTGGTTCCAGCGTTCAATAAATTAAATATAATATACTAAAAGATATCTCCTATTTTTTTTTACATAATTGTGTATTATTACTATTTAGTGTGTATAATGATATAATCAAATTAGGGGCCTGCTAGTTTGAAAAATCTTATTTTTCTTATTTGGTAATCCACATTTGATCCACAACATTTAAATAGAAGTGTGTAATAATAATTAATTAATACACACTCAAAATGAAAGTGAAAAAAAAAAATGAAAATATCAAATGAATTAGAAGAATATAAGAAAATGAGAACCAAATTAGATACAAAAGTTTGGTATTCTGCGAGAATTAATTACTAATTATTTTTTTTTAAAATTTTAAATTAAGTTAATAAAAATTCAAGAAAAAATAACAAAGAAATAAAAAATTTTAAGAGAGGCGGTTAAAAAGTTATGAAAATTTCGGGGTCCGGAAGGATTCAAGGAGGTAAATTGGATGAAGATGTAGTAGTTTCTGGCTCAGGGCATATCATAGAAGATTTAGAGTGTAATGGTATCCGGTCTTCAGGTACATTGAGGGGGGCAGGAGCTCTTATAAGTCATGGTGAGATTAAAAGCTCGGGTTCTTTTTATATTGATGGATATCTTCACGGGGATAATGATGCTAAATTTTCAGGCTCAGCGTCCATTGGAGATGCACTGATAGTGCAAGGTGCATTAAGTGCATCGGGTTCATTTCGAGTAGGGAGCAAGGTCACTGCTTCATTAGATATTGTTTTATCAGGTTCTTCAAGAATTGCCGGTGATTTATCATCTGAAGCAGCGATTACTCTTGATGGTTCAGCAAGAATATATGGTAACATCCAAGCTGAGGACGTTTATATTGATACAAGATACCAATGGAAGCTTAAACGGGTTTTTTCTGCTAAAAAGTATCCATATAAGATTCATGGGACGATAAATGTGAAAAATAAAGTAGATATCTCCAGAACTCGTGTCTATGAAGATGTTAAAGGGCGAGAGGTACATATTGGTGAACGTTCAGATATCAGAGGAATTGTTTATTATGTTGATACGCTAAAGGTCCATAAAAAAGCAACCCTACATAATAAACCGATTAAAATTAAGGATGGAGAATTATAAATTCAAATAGCAAAAAATGGTGATTATATGGAAGAGAAAACTAATCAAGACAAGATTTCTGACGAAGAGAAAGAAAATATTAGAGATAAATTAGATGATATCAAAGAAAATTTGCTTGATCAATTAGCTGATCTTATAGAGGAGATGGATGATAAGAGACAGGATTTAAAAGAAGAAAGAGAAGATATAAGGGAAGACTTCGAAGAATTTCTTGAAGATATTAGAGAAGAAAAAGACGAATATTATCAAGAGTGGAATGAATTAAAGAATGAATCAGAATCAATTAATAGCACAGGAATAAAACAGTTAGAAGCGCTTCAAAGAAGAATTGAGAAAAATAAACAAAAAGTAACTAGAGCTGTAAAAAAATTTACAGCAAAAGCTAAAAAATTTTTAGATAAAGCAGAGAAAAAAGCAGCAAAAAGGATAAACATATCAGTTGATCCTGAGATGAGCGATGAGTGGAAAGATTGGGCAGAAGGGTTGGGAACATCGGTATCGGAATTAGTCAGGAAATCAATGGAATTTGTTAAGGGTAATGTAGGAGACCTCAAAAAACTGGAAAAGATCGGAGAAGCATTTGAAAAGATGGGTGGTAACATAGAAATGGTGATAAAGCAATCTGGTTTAGAAGATTTAGGGGAAAAGATAGAGAATGAATTTGCTAAGAAGAAAATGAAAGTTGTAATTAATACGAAATCTGAGAAAGAGCGAATTAAGAAAAGGGTGATTGGTTTAATAAAGCTACATAAAAGTTTACCGATTGATAAATTAGCTCAAGCTTTAGAAAAATCCAATGAAGACGCAGAAAATCTGGTTTATGAATTGGTAGCCGATGAAATTAAGGGAACTCTTGAGGGGGGTGTTTTTAAATTCACGAGTGATTCAGAGGAAGTAATTTCAAAACTCAATAAATTAATTGATAAAATGTAATTAAAAAAAGGAAATTAGGGGATATAGAATGGAAAAGATCGCAAATAAGGATTCATATAAGAGTTATCTTTTTTTTTGGACTGGACAACTTTTTTCACTATTCGGCTCCACAGTAGTATATTTTGCAATTATATGGTGGATAACAATTGAGACAGGAAATCCAATATTTCTTTCAATAGCATCATTTTTGTATATTATTTCACAGGTCATTGTTTTACCTTTCGCAGGAGTTTTATCAGACCGCTTAAATAAGAAACAATTAATTTTAATTGCGGATTCCTCACAGGTTATTGCCACAATTGTTTTAATTATCTTATTTGCTTTTTCAGTACTTTCATATTTCTTT
>Ga0209427_10006590_pt1 | contig 13220 bp, 8 predicted proteins | sample DeeMarSWOR136_30_FD_187465 | JGI IMG/M metagenome (GOLD analysis project Ga0209427, IMG submission 187465) | Marine sediment microbial communities from White Oak River estuary, North Carolina - WOR-1-36_30 (SPAdes) (version 2) | ecosystem: Environmental > Aquatic > Marine > Intertidal zone >... | reverse complement strand
ACATTGAAGTTTACTGACGCCTTCTTTACACCAGGTAAATTTGCTAGTTCCTCTTCGTTAGTCAATGCACAAGTTGCGCAAGTCATGCCTGTAATGCCTAGTGTGATCTTCTTAGATTTTTTTTCTACAGAACTCTTAGTGGTTGTTGACATTTCCTTCATACTCCTCCTTAATTCTAGAATAAGACATATTTCTAATTATATGACAGTTTAATAAATATTACTTTTTAAGATATATCTATCTTGTATTTAAATTATGCTTTTTTCATATATAAAATTACTGACTTCTGCAATTTAAGCTAAACTCTTTAAGAGTCGAATAATAATATCTAAAGGTTTTTGGCTACAATATCTTTTACATTTAATCTTTTCAGACTCAAAACTACATTATAATAGTAACGTGAGGTGCTTTAAAGAAACAGTCTCAAATATTATATGGATCGCAAAATAGAAAGATAAAAGAATCATGATGTAGTCTGAGCAACATCACTTTACAGCACAAAGAAGAATTCACAAAATTATAAAACTGATCTAAAGTGATAAAATGAGCACCAAAGATCCTGCTTGTGGAATGCTTGTAGATCCCGATAAAACTGAATTCAAAGTAGAGCGTTGGGGGAAGACATACCACTTTTGTAACGAGTTCTGTTTGCATAGTTTTCTAGAAGACCCTAAAATTACGTATTTCTCTATGGAAATTGGAATTATAAACGAAATTCCAACATATAGCGGTGGTCTAGGAGTTTTAGCTGGAGATACGATAAGGTCCAGTGCAGACTTGAAAATCCCCTTAGTTGCGGTGACCCTTATTAGTCGTAAAGGATACCTTAAACAAACGATAACCGAGAAAGGAGAACAGTTGGAACACTCAGAAGAATGGGATCCTTCTAAATTCATGACTTTACTTCCGACTAGTGTATATGTACAAATTCAAGGAAGACCTGTCAAAATTAAGGCTTGGTTTTATGAACATCAAAGCCCAACGGGCGGAGTAGTCCCTATATTTTTCCTCGACACTTCTGATGAAGAAAATGCTTTTGAAGATAGAATGATCACCGACCATCTTTACGATGGCGACGCTAGGAACCGTTTAAAACAGGAAATTGTCTTAGGAATTGGCGGCGTAAAGATGCTTAAAGCACTAAATTTCAAAATAAAGAAGTGCCACATGAATGAAGGACATTCAAGTCTACTCACTTTAGAGCTATTAAAGGATAATGAGATGCGACCTGACAGCGTGAAAAATCTATGCGTTTTTACCACCCATACGCCCATAGCAGCAGCATTTGATAAGTACTCGTATGATCTCGCCTACGAATTATTAGGAAATGAGTACCCTTTGGAGCTGTCTAAAAAATTTGCGGGGCAAGATAACTTGAACATGACTCTGCTAGCCTTAAATTTAAGTAGAGCTGTGAATGGAGTCGCGAAGTCGCATATGAATCATTCAAAAAAACTTTTCCCAGGATATATGATAAGCGCAATAACAAATGGTGTTTACTCATACATGTGGACTTGTCTGCATTTTAGAGAACTCTATGACAAGTATTTACCGGGCTGGGCGAACGAGCCTGAACTCCTTGTGAGAGTTGACTCAATACCAGACGATGAGATATGGGATGCTCACATGAAAGCAAAAAAGGATCTAATTGACTTAGTAAGAGAGAAAACGGGCAAAGAATTGGATCAAAATATCTTAACTTTGGGTTTTGCTCGGAGAGCTACAGGATACAAACGGGCTACTTTAATTTTCTCTGATTTGAAGAGACTAAAAAATGTAAATAAGAGAGGGAAAATACAGTTAATTTTTTCCGGGAAAGCGCATCCACGCGATTTAAGTGGTAAGGAACTGATAAAGGAAATCTATGAATATGGAGAACTATTGAAAGACGAAATTTCAATCGTTTATCTCGAAAACTATGATATGGATATTTCTGCCAAACTTACATCCGGGGTTGACGTTTGGCTGAATACACCATTGCCCCCCCTCGAAGCTTCTGGAACAAGTGGAATGAAGGCTGCTCACAATGGTGTAATAAATTTCAGTGTATTAGATGGTTGGTGGCTTGAGGGCTGTATAGAGGACGTTACTGGTTGGTCTATAGGACCCTCACCACACGAAGTAGTTGGAGATGAAGAAAGGAGAACCCGTGAATTAGATGATCTGTACTCTAAAATGGAATACATAATCATTCCTGCCTACGATAGAAGAGATCAATGGATCGAATTAATGCAAAATTCTATTGGAAAGATCGCTTATTATTTTAACAGCCACCGCATGATGCGAAGATACGTCACAGAAGCCTATCTTTAAATATCTTATAAAAAGAGAGTTCAAATCCTCTTCTGAGTATTTACTTGTATTTATTATGAATCCTGTTATTAATAATAAGAAGGAATCCAATTTCTATTCTGAGGCCTCCTTCTTTGTATGTAATTTTTTTGACCTTTTCATACTTTCTAGATCCCCCAGCACACGAATGGTATCAATTGGCAAAATTCTTGTCTTAACAGTATCTGATCTAATCATCAGTTAATCTTCACGTCTATCACTTTTTCGTCTTTTTTTAATTTTGTGTAAAGGGCTCAAGCAGTAGCATAATATCATTATAGATTTCGCAGATTAGTGTTTCTTTAGATTTGCCCTTCCAAGAGACATCTAGCGCGTGTAACCATGCTTCATCTAGTTTTCTTAGAGGATGCTTCTTATCACCTTTTGCCATAAGAATCATTTCCAAGTAGTTGCTCCGTTTCGATAGTGGTATGGAATTCCATCCTTTAGAATAACTGAGAATTTTATCCTTGTTCTTGCGTTCTATTTGTTCAAATTTAGGGACTAAACGAGACTCTAAATCTTTTGGTAATAATTGTCCAACACTACCTGACTCTATTCTCCTTGAACAGAGGAAATCTAATAAAAAGATTGAAGATGACAAGTACGCAAATAAGAACTCTGCTAAATCGGGATTCTTTATTCGAATTCCATAGAAACCGCTACTCACTAGAATTGGTTTCTTACACAAGAATACTATGCTTCGGTTATTCTTCAGATTTATTTTCCGGACTATCATCAACTGCGTTCTTTTTTTCTTAAATCCATTTATTTGAACACTCCAGCGACCTAAAGGATTCTTGGGTAGTTTTCCAGCACTAGCCAGATTCTCATAAGTTGTCCAGTTCTTCCGATTAAAGTCCCAGTATTCCTTTGCCCCATCTGTTCTATTAGTTTTGTGACCTAGAAAGAAATAAGATTTTAGATCAGTCTCATTAAACATAGGTGAAAGATCTAGCTCCATCGCTTCTCTTAGCACATGAACTGTTTTTGACACAAATGATTTATCAATCGCGAGTGTTCTTTCACTTTCAGCATTTTGAATCAAAATATGATTATCAGTGTTATCCTTAATTTTCCAGTATTTATTTGGGATTCTAAAGCATTCTTTTGGTCTTGGATCGTGATACTGGAACGATGAAGCATATTTACGAAATGAAACAAAATTCTGTGAGATATGGTCGAAGATTGCTGAAGATGAAAATAGATCTTTCCAAACGATTGTATTCTTCATTTGAGAATACGGGATTGTTCTTAAAGTTATTTTATCATTATTTATGGTGATTTTCTTCTTAATAAGTGAAATAAGTTCATTTAATTCATTATCGGGTATACTCAATAGCGATTTCTTCAAAGTTACAACTTTCGCGTCTCCTTCATAATTCTTTTGAGCAATTAACATAATCTCTTGAAGTTCGCTATCACTAAAGGCTAAATCCGCTTCAGAGCGAATAAGATATTTGACACTAAAGATTTTTTGAAATTCTTTAATGATGCTTTTCATTGCGTGGGCGAACGTTACAGAATTTGGTAAAATGAAAGCAAGAGCTCCGTTTTTCTTTAACAACTTCGTTGCATATAGAAGGAAGCAAGCATGAATACCGATTTTATCTAACTCAATTTGAGCTGGCATAATCTCGTTAAGAAAGTCTCGATATTTGCGAGTGATTCTGTGACCTCTTGTGAACGGCGGATTTGAGATTAACACATCGAAAAGGGGAATTTCAACCGTTTTATCAAATTCTTTTTCATTGGGGGAGCCTCCCGCCATGAGAGACTCTTCCCAAGAACTTTTTTCTTGGTCTATGAACGAAATGAATTTACCAGGTTTAAGTCTAAACGCATCTTCATTAATGATATTACAGTCCTCAGTGAATTCGAAAGGGGATTGCATAGCTAAATTGATAGCTGCTAGTTCACATGCAAAAGCAGATATATCTGAGCCCCAAATTTGCTGTAAAAGTTTTTTATGAGATTTGTTTCCAAGATTCTTTAAGCGGTTATATGAATGAACTAGGAGAGTTCCTGAACCGCACGCAATATCACCTACTATTAAATCTTTGTTATCAATTGCAAGATATACTAACAATTTCGCGGGCTCTGGGAGCGTATAAAAGGCTGCTAATCGTCTTCTTAAGGTTAAAGGTATAAGACGCTGAAAAATCTGTCCCAAAAAATCCCTTTTGATAACTTTCTCCAGTTGCGAATTAGAAATAGTGTGAATAAAATCATTTAAAATGTTCTTGCTTTCTTTCGGTAATTTTGATGCTACATCGATCTTAAAGACAATTCTGAAGCCGATTTCATCCATAACTCTCTGAAAGAAATCGGTTAAGGTTGAAGGACAGGTAATTTTCCCTATTCTAGGCAATTTAAATGCTTGAACTTCTTTCTGAAGGATATTATAGAAAACTAATTGAGAGATCACAATGAATGCTGCCACTTTGTAGAATGCTAATTTTAATTCTTCTTTTTGTGATTTTGTTGAGAGTTTTGTATCAAAATTTTTTGCAGAAAATATACCAAGTTCCCTTTCAAGAGTTTTCAAAGGAATTTGTTTTGTAAACAATTCTAACTCTATCATTGTTGCATTTAGAATATCTGCTAGATCTGTTTCCGCACTAATTGTCATTTCCCTCTACCAATACAAACAGATTCATTTCAAATTTATCATTAGTTTCTATAATTGGAATTCTATTATTATATCTAAGAGAGGAAGACTTAGAAATTAATTATTGAAAGAATTATCCTTGTTTTTCACATAACAATAGGTAGTGAACAAATTAAAGCAGTCAATGAGAGGCGATCTTAGTGGGAGAACATTCTGTAAATCTAGAGAATGATGACAAACTTACTAAAAAGGACGTTAGAGATTCAAAAAGATTGAACGATCTTGATGGTAAAACATGGACACGCTATTCAATTAGTGTGTGGGATACAGTAAAATCTCCTCAAGAAATGAAATTAAGACACCCTGCTATGTTCCCTGCTGAACTCGTAAAAAGGCTAATCAATATCTATACAAAAAAGGGCAATATGGTATTAGATACTTTCATGGGTAGCGGCAGTACATTACTTGCTGCTAGAAACCTTGGTAGAAAAAGTATAGGATTTGAGATTTCTGAGGAATTTGTTAAATTAGCTAAAGATAGACTGTCACAACAGCACCTTTTTTCTTCTAATATTGAAGAAGAACCAAAGATATGCCAAGATGATGCAAGAAACCTCTTAAAATATTTAGAACCCAACTCGGTAGATCTAGTTATTACTTCACCGCCTTATTGGGATATACACCGACAGACAAGAACCGCAGATCGGAAAAAAATTCGACCCTATACTGACTTAACAACTGACCTTGGTAACATAACGAATTATTATGAGTTTATTGACGCTCTTAAAGAAGTTTTTAAAGAAGTATATAAAGCGTTAAAGCCGGAAAAATGGTGTATTATAATTATTATGGATCTTCGAAAGAAGAATAAGTTCTATCCTCTTCATATGGACACGGCAAGAATGATGACAGAAATTGGATTTGAATTTGAAGATATTATAATATGGGATAGAAAACAAGAATATAGTAACCTAAGACCCCTCGGCTATCCTTATGTTTTTAGAGTGAACAAAGTCCATGAATACATTTTAATTTTTAAAAAAACCTGTTAAATTCAATTGAAATAGATGAAAGGGGACTTAAACAGAGAAGACTATAAGATATCATTCATTCAGCTTTATATGTAGCCGCGCAATGTTTACAGCAAAATGTGAGTTCTTTACCATTTATTGTTTCTATATGTGCTCCTTCATACACTTTACATCCACAGTGAGCACAAACATCCAAACTCGGTTCTATAGCTGTAGCGATAATACTAGAAAATCTTTTGAATAATCTTGTTACTAGTTCTTTTCCCTTCTTTGTAAGTTCATATACTTTCCTTTCTTTTTTTCCTACAGGTTTTAAGGTGTATTTTAGATGGCCTTTTTCCTCTAGAAGCTGCAAGAAGGGATAAACAAGGCTTGGGCTAATATCTTTTTTTAGTCTTTTTTTGAATTTGTCAATAATGCTGTAACCGTGAGCTGGACCTTCATAAAGAATTGTAAGAATATAGAATCTTGAAAAGTCATAAACGATCCCATCGAAATCAGTATTACTCATTTTTATCGTCTCTACTAAATTATTTTAGCATCTATATGAGATATATCTTTGAGAGATATTAAATATTACTATATAAAGATTATAATGTGAATAGATAAATAACTCGTTTTAAAGCCCCATTTTAAGCAATTATTGAGAAATAATCCACAAAAATCGTTTGTAGGGATAAAAAAATGAATGAAATTAAGCATAGACCAATTGGAATTATCTATTCACCTTTTAAAGAGCCTAAAGGAACACCTATACAACCCACGGCAGCTAAGGGCATCAATGGAAAAGTTGAAGTGTTCCCAGAGTACGCTGACGGGTTGCTAGATATCGACGGATTCTCTTATATTATTCTATTATATTATTGTCATTTAGCCACAGGATTTTCCTTGAAAGTAACGCCTTTTCTGGATGATAAGTTGCATGGCGTCTTTGCAACACGAGCTCCAAGAAGACCGAATTCAATTGGTCTTTCAATTGTACGTCTTATCAGAATTGAGGAAAACATTATCCATATTCAAGACGTAGATATTATCGATGGAACGCCCCTTTTAGATATTAAGCCATATGTTCCAAATTTTGATGTAAGAGAAGCAGAGAGGATAGGGTGGCTTGAAAAAAGCGTACATACACATGAAAAATCAAAGGATGACGGACGATTTATAAAATAATCCAAAAATATCCATTAACAAGCGAATAAGCATGAAGAATTCAATAGAGGGAAAGTAGAAAAGTGAAAGAAAATAATCGATCTGATTAGTTATTTTTTAATCTGCTTCCATGCTGACTCAACGGTTTCCATCGCCATGTCTACATGTTCTTCCTTGATAATCAAAGGAGGACATAGTCTCAAAGAGTTCTTTCCAGCACCAAGAAGTAACAATCCCTCCTTAAAGGCCTGTTCAACAAGATTATTACGAAGTGTGACATCTGGTTCTCTAGTTTCGGGATCTTTGACGAATTCCACGCCGATCATGAGACCTACTCCTCGCACGTCTCCAACTTCGGGATGACTCTCTTGGAACTCTTCCCATCTTTTCTTAAGATATGCACCTTGCTTCTTAGCATTCACACGTAAATCTTCTTCTTCCATGACGTCTAAAACAGCACTTGCTGCAGCTATAATTATAGGATTTCCATTTAAAGTCCCTTCATGCGCGCCACTCCACCAATCTTGCATTTCAGCACGGCTGATAAAGGCACCGCAAGGCATGCCTGCGGCCATAGCTTTACTTACACACATAATATCTGGCTCAACGCCAAAATATTGACAAGCAAACCATTCACCAGTTCGAGCGAAACCTGTTTGAACTTCATCTATTATGAAGGGAATACCTTGTTCATTGGTGAATTTCTGTAATTTATGAAGCCACTCTGTGGGAGGGACTATATAACCGCCAGCGCCTTGGATAGGCTCAAGGAGGAAAAACGCCACATCATCACCATCATAAGCTTTTTCGAATAGGACATCAGTAATGTAATCAAGACAGAAAAGACCGCATTCTGGATAGCGCTGCCCGAAATAACAATGATAACAATCTGCATATGGCACAATCACATTTCCAGCATACATTGGCCAGAATGATTTTCGAGCACCCTTGCCAGTTGTGGTAAAGCTGACTGCTCCCATTGTCCGTCCATGGAATCCACCTAGGAATCCAAATCCGTAATATCCGCCCCGTCCCATTTTCCTGTTATAATATTTTGCACATTTAATTGCACCATCTACGCTTTCGCTTCCAGAATTAGTGAAGAATACACGTTTCTTAAAATTCCCGGGTGCTATATTCACAAGCCGCTCAGCATAATCAACTTGTGGAACGGTGTAATAATCCAAACTATTAACAAAGATTAACTGTTCAGCTTGTCTCTTAATCGCATCTACAACCTTCTTGTGAGTATGACCAACACCTGCGACTGCAATACCAGCACCAAAATCAAGAAAGACGTTATCGTCAAGATCTTGGACGAAAACGCCATGTGCGGCTTTACCAACAAGTTCGCTAGCTCTGCTAAGTGATTTTGACATTATCTCGCTATCCCGTTTAATAAATGCTTGAGATTTAGGACCAGGGGGCTCAACTTTGATTTCAGGTTTTGTCCATTCCATTTTCTGTTTCACCTCAAAACAAGAAAAACTAGATTCAATCTAGAAGAGGAATTACATAGAATTAGTAATGATCTCATTTTTTTACTTTGCTGATTTTAGAATGTTTTGTAGAAGCAATTGAAAGTAACAATGATGAATTAGAGAGAGAAAACGCTCTGCTTAGGATTTGTTTTTACTTCTTCTGGTAATTTCATACAAGGGGCTCACTTATTGCATAATATATTCATAGAGCACAGTATAAAAACAAGTTAGGGACAAAAATTTATACCTCCGTGCAGACAAGAAATTTAGGAATTTATCGACAAAGAAATGTGATTATAATTTAATCTTTCTAAACTGATGTTTTCTCTTGTTATTAACTTCTAGGAAGCCTCTCAATATGAAAGATGACGACAAGACAAAAGATCAAATCATAAGTGAACTGGCAGACGCACGTCAACGAATTACTGAATTGGAGGTATCAGAAACTCTGCGAGATCGAATAGATGAAGCTTTGTTGAAGTCTGAATCACAATATCGATCAACACTCGATTCGATTGGCGAAATGATCCATGTTATCAATACTGAACTACGATTTATTTTATTCAATACGGCTTTTAAACAACTTAATATTGAACTGGGATTTAAAACTGACATAATAGGTAAAAAAATTACAGACATGTATCCATTTTTATCAGACAAAATCTTTGAAGAATATAATCAGGTATTCAACACTGGAAAAACTTTTGTTACTGAGGAAAGGATCACAGTTAGAGGCAGGAAATTCATTACTGAAACACGAAAAATACCGATCTTTGAGGAAGGAAGAGTTGTACAAGTTGTTACTATTATCCGCGATATTACTGAGCGTAAGAACGCGGAGGAGAACATAAAAGAGATGAAAGAAAAATATGAGAACCTGATCAAGAATATTCCTGATGTCATCTATTCTGCATTAGCTGATGCAACTAGCACGACGACTTTTGTTTCAGAACGGATCACAGACTGGACAGGATACACTCCTGCTGATTTTTATGAAAACGAGGATCTATGGGCCGAATGTATTCACCCAGAGGATAGACAACAAGCCATCGAGGGGTTCATTAACGCCTATACAAATAAGAAAGAGTATATTTTCGAATATCGAATGGTTCACAAAGAGACAGGACAAATATATCATCTCAGTGATCATGGTGTACCCATCAGAGATGACGAAGATCAGATCATAAGATTTGATGGGATCTTGACTGATATCTCAGAGCGCAAGCAGGCGGAAGAGGCATTGCTTGAAAGTGAGGGGAAATTTAAACTAATAAGTGAGAATATTCCTGTTGTTGTGTATTCAGCACTGCCAGACGAGCATTCTACGAGCCTTTTTATTTCGGGAAGGGTTGAGGAACTAACCGGTTATACCGGTGAGCAATTCCTGGCGGATTCGACTCTGTGGGAGCGAGTTGTTCATCCGGATGACGTTGGATATGTATGGGAAGCAATCGAAACACATCGCCTGAAGAAAGAACAGCTTGATGTAGAATATCGTATAATAACCAAAGATAATATCATCAAGTGGGTAAGAGATAGGGCAATTCCTGCCCTTGATGAACGAAATCAACTTGTAAGAATCGATGGCTATATGGAAGATATCACTGAGCGAAAACAGGCGGAAGATGCGCTAAGAGAAAGTGAAGAAAAATATCGATCCCTCTTCCAGGATTCAAGAGATGCCGTCTATATTAATCAAAAGGACAATATCGTTGATGCTAACAAAGCTATGCTAGAACTCTTTGGATATTCCCGAGAAGAGATGCTAAGGATGTTAGCCACCGATGTATATGCCAACCCTGAAGACCGCGCTAAGTTTCTAAAGGAGATAACTCGAAAAGGATCCGTCAGAGACTATGAAGTTAAATTCCGCAAAAAAGATGGAACAGAAATCGACTGCTTACTTACTTCTTCTGTAAAACGGGACGAGAACGAGGATATTATAGGCTATCAAGGTGTCATCCGTGATATCACGGAACGAAAAAAACTGGAACAGCAATTAATTGAGTCGGAAGAGAAATATCGAACGCTTGTAGAGAAAGATCCAAACATGGTTTTTTTAATCAAAGATGGCAAGTTCGCATTTTTTAACCAAGCACTTTTGAATACTTGGGGATATTCAGAGCAGGAAATACGTAATATAGATTTAGAGTCGATGCCACACATCATTCCCGAACATAGGCAATTTGTTAAAGATCGATATCTAAAACGACTTGAAGGAAAACAGGTACCAGAGTCTTACGAATTTTCTATTCTAACAAAAAATGGCAAAATAATTCCTTGTTTACTTAATGTAACTACAATTGAAATGGAAGGAACGCGCGTTGTTCAAGGTGTCCTGACTGATATCAGTAAAATCAAAGAATTGGAAGCGGAACTCAAAAAGTCAGAAGAGCGCTATCGTGGTTTGTATGAGTCATCCATTGATGGCCTTGTTTCAGCATATATTGAAGGAGATATAATAGAATGTAATCAAGCATTCGCAGATATGCTTGGCTACACTAAGGAAGAACTTTATAAGTTAAGACTTCGAGATCTTATACCTGATAAATGGCAAATGCTTCTTGACAAAATCATGAATGAACAATTACTGAAAAAAGGATATACTGAAGAATTTGAAATCGAATACATCAAGAAAGATAGTTCGATCTTTCCAGCATCAGTAAGAGTCTGGCTTATCAAAAATAAAGTTGATGAGCCAATGGGATTGTGGGCCATCGTTCGTAACATCACCGAAAGGCGATTATTAGAAGAAGAACTTCAAAAGTTCGAAAAACTTGAATCAATCGGAATTCTTGCTGGTGGCATCGCACATGACTTTAATAATATCCTAACTGCTATTCTAACAAACATTTCAGTTGCGAAAATGGCTTCAAAATCAAATGAAGTTGTATCCAAGCGCTTGACAGAGGCAGAAAAAGCCTCGATTCGTGCAAAAGATCTGACCCAGCAATTACTTACATTTTCAAGAGGCGGCGCACCCATTAAAAAGATTACATCCTTATTCGAAATCCTCAAAGATACCGTTAAGTTTGCTTTGAGTGGAACAAACGTCTCATCCCGATTCTATCTGTCAGACGAACTTTGGTCAGTTGAAGTTGATGAAGGACAGATCAGTCAAGTCATCCACAACTTAGTAATCAATGCCGATCAAGCTATGCCAGAGGGAGGGATAATTGAGATTCATGCAGATAATATTACTGTTGGATCTGAATCAGGATTACCATTAAACGTGGGAAATTATATTAAACTTACTATAAGAGATCATGGAATCGGCATACCAAAGGACTATCTTTTAAAGATATTTGATCCTTTTTTTACTACGAAACAAAAAGGGAGTGGTCTAGGGCTCACGGTTGCATATTCAATAATAAAAAATCACGACGGGCTTATTACAGTAGAATCAGAATTGGGTAAAGGCACAGTATTCTATATCTATATTCCTGCGTCAAAAAAGCAGATTCATGCAAAGAATGATGCAGAAAGAAAACCAATTACTGGCAAAGGGAAGATCTTGGTTATGGATGATGAAGAAATCATTAGAGAAGCTTTAGATGAAATATTAACAATTCTAGGTTACCAAACTGACTTTGCTAAAAATGGCGAAGAAGCGATTGCACTTTTTAAAGAAGCGAAAGGATTAGAAGAACCATTTGATCTTGTCATTATGGATTTAACTATAAAAGGCGGGATGGGAGGTAAGGAGGCAATTAAAAGATTAATTGAAATTGATTCTGAAGTTAAGGCAGTTGTTTCAAGCGGGTATTCTACTGATCCTGTAATGGCAAATTTCAAGAAATATGGCTTCCGTGGCATCGTTGGCAAACCATATGACATTAAAGAATTGAGTGAGACACTACATAAGATTATACAAGAACCAGATTAATACTTTCTTGAAAATTAGCCTTGTGAAACATTTAATTAGATCCAATTTTTTTAGGAATGTATTCTATTTTTTTGCTTTTGTTATTCATCTTTTATAAGCAGTTTATGATTGCCGATAACTTTCATTTACACTAACATCATCTATTTTTCAAACACATTCTTGTAATGAAGATTTCTTTTTTGAATTAGAGGTATGGTAGCTAAATATGTAGCGTACTACATTCAGAGAGCAGGAAAAACTTAGACATTTCATAATATGTTCATAGAGCACAGCATAGAAACAAGCTAGCGACAAAAATTTATAGTTCCGTGCAGACAAGAAATATAGAAACAAAATGATAAAGGAAAATGATAACAAGTCAATCTTATGAGAACAGTGTCTTTATTAAGTATTGATCCACTAGGAGCCTCTCAAAATGAATTATGAGGATAAAACGAAAGAACAACTCATAAATGAGCTTGTAGAACTGCATCAACGTATTACTAATTTGAAAATATCCGAAGAATTGCACGAGAAATTCAAAGAAGCACTAGCAACAAGCGAACGGCGGTTCAGAGAGTTGGCTGAGCTCTTACCAGTAACTGTTTTTGAAATAGATTTGTATGCAAAACTCACTTTTGTTAACCGTGTTGCTTTTGATATTTTTGGTTATTCTCAAGAAGACTTTGATAGGGGGATCAATGCCTTTCAAGTAATAGCTCACGAAGATCACGAGTGGCTTAAAGAAAGCA
>Ga0209427_10006589_pt1 | contig 13222 bp, 7 predicted proteins | sample DeeMarSWOR136_30_FD_187465 | JGI IMG/M metagenome (GOLD analysis project Ga0209427, IMG submission 187465) | Marine sediment microbial communities from White Oak River estuary, North Carolina - WOR-1-36_30 (SPAdes) (version 2) | ecosystem: Environmental > Aquatic > Marine > Intertidal zone >... | reverse complement strand
GGCTACGGCCGCCCGGACAGCCAGGAAGGCCGTTGTGAGCACTGAGATAGAAAAGGACAAAACTCCGGCCAGGAGGAAATATTGAGCTCCCAGGGATATGCGGTAATAATAATTATCGAGCAGCATCTTCATGGCAAAGTAAGCGAGCGGCCAGCTGATGATGTTGGCGATTCCCACCAACCAGAAGAATTCCTTTATCAATATATTGATAATCTGAGGAATAGTGGCGCCCAGGACTTTGCGTATCCCGATTTCTTTTGTCCTGCGGTTAACAGTGATGGATGTCAGCCCGAAGATGCCCATGCAGGCGATGATGACTGCCAGGGCTGAGGAATAGCCGACGATAGTCCGCCATCTTTTTTCTTCATCGTACATGGCTTCCATCGTCTCGTCCAGGAAGGAGTACATGAAGGGTTTGTTCGGCTGGATGTCCTTCCAGGTACTTTCCAGCAACGAAAGGGTTTCGGAAATGCTCTGAGGGGATATTCGCACCAGGATGTCTCTGATCCTCCAGGTGGGCTGGATGTGATGAAGGGCAGGAAGGATGCTATGGCGGAAATCTTCAGTGATGTAATCCCTGACCACACCGATGATCGTCAAGGGCATAGAATACCCCTTGAGTGGCTTGCCGATGGGATCTTCTATATCTAGTTCTTTAACCAGTTTCTCGTTGACGACCACTCCTTCATTATCAGTGGCGAATTCAGGAGAGAATGTGCGTCCCTGAACCACTTCTATACCCATGGTCTTGAAAAAGTCATAATCCACGCGGTTCTGATAGACGATGATTTCACGGCCGTCTTTTTTAAAAGGATAGGCGGCCACCATGCCGACGGAAGCGGTTGTCCCTGAGATAGAAACGATATTCGGCTGCTGGCTTAAACTCTCCCTGAAGAGCTTCAGGATCGCGTTGCTAGCCTCGGCGTTCGGCTCCTGGGCTTTGACTGCCACGACACCTTCCTTGTTGAAGCCGGGGTCTGCAGTGAGCATGAAATGGATCTGGCGGCCCATGATAATCGTAGCGATGATGAGGAAAACGGAGAGGGCAAATTGAACGACGACCAGGGCTCTGGTCAGAGGTTTTTTCGCACTGATTCTCAGCTTACCCCTGAAGATTTCTACTGGCCGGAACCTGGACATGACCAGGGCAGGGTAACTTCCTGAAGCGATGCCCACGATTACAAAAAGGACTAGTAATAGCAAGATATGTGCGGGCTGAAATAAGTCCTTAAGACTCAGAATCCTGCCCGAAAGGCGGTTGAAGGTCGGTAATACTAGCTCAGCCAGGAGGAGACCTGTGATCATGGAGATGCCGGTTATGATCAGGAATTCTCCCCAGAACTGGCGGATAAGCTGGCGTCGCTCTGCTCCCAGGACTTTACGCATGCCGACCTCTAATGACCGGGCTGAGGCTCGGCCGATGGAGAGGTTCATGAAATTTATGCAGGCGATGAACAGCACGATGAAGGCGATACCGCTGAGGATGAATATGGCGCTTAAGTTGAGAGAGCCTTTGACGTATGGATCCAGGTGCACTTGCGCTATGGGTTGGAGTCCGAATGAGATCGGGCAGCCTTCCCCCTTCCAGTCCCTCCTCCTTCCGTACTCTTCGATGAAGGAGGCATAATGCATGTCAGTAAAACCGGGAAATCTCTGCATCAAGCTGTCCACGGATCTTCCGCCCTGAACCAGGACATATGTCTGCCACCCGAAGCCGCCCCAGTTATTCTGCCACCTGACGTTCATGTTCAGCCTATTCGCGCTTTCCACATCAATAAGGATATCGAAGGCGATCGAGGAGTTTGAAGGGAGTTGCTCAACAATCCCAGTAACCACAAAATCAGCCTGATTCTGTCCGCTGATCAGGGTCAGGGTTTTGCCGATGGGATTAGCATCGCCGAAATATTTGCGGGCATGGTTTTCTGTGAGGACCATAGAATTGCTCTGGGAAAAAACGGAAGAAGGATTGCCCATGAGCAGAGGAAAGGAAAATGCCTGGAAGAATGACTTGTCTACTTGTTTGATTTTTTCGTTGAAGAGCCTTCCTTCTGTTCTGATGGTTGCATAATCGTTGGACACCCGGATGGAGTGAACTATTTCCGGAAAATACTCTTCCATTGCAGGTCCCATGGGCATAGTAACCCCTCTGAACGTACTTTCAATACCTCCGTCTTCCGTATGAAAAATAACATAAACGCGGTAAAGGTTTTCTGTGTTTTGGTGAAAGCGGTCGTAAGAAAGTTCGTTCTGCACAAAAAGGAAGATCAGGATGGCGCCAGCCAGGCCGACGGCCAGCCCCAGAATGTTGATTGCCGAATAGATTTTTTGTTTGCTTAGGTTGCGGAAGGCTATCTTCATATAGTTTTTAAACATGGCTCTAATCTCCAGGTCTAAATTATTAGCAAGAAATGTACCACTATGGCCAAACAGGCTACGACTAGTAAATTCTCAAGAAATGAATCTAAAAAGTGTTCGTTTCCGTGACATGGGGTGTTCTTTGGCGAACATTCAAAAGGCACTTAACCGTGTCGGTAGGGATTTTCAGCTGTTTTCTTTTGTCTATTTTTCGATATTTAAATAGACTTCGCGTCCTTTTTTATTGAAATATTTCCGGCTGTCAGGAATATGGATATGGTCTTCTTTAAAATCTCAAGGTAAAGACTGTTTCGACATTGGGCTCGGAATGAACCCCGATAAACCCGTTATGCAGGCGCATAATCTGGCGGGATAGACTGAGTCCGATGCCCGAACCCCCTTCCTTTGTCGAGTAGAAGGGGACAAATATTTTCTCCAGATTTTCCTCCAGGATTCCAGGGCCGTTGTCTTTAACCTGGAGGAGTATCTTTCCCCTTCCGTCCAGGCATGCATCTAAATCAATCCTTGCCTTCTTCCGGCTCTTAACAGCATGGAGGGCGTTCAGAAGGAGATTTATCAAGACCTGTTCGATGAGTTCAGGGTCAGCCGCCAGCTCCAGGCTTTGTGGTTCTATGCTCACCTTAAAGTTAATTGATTTGTCTTTGATGTGCGTCTGCATCAGTTTTTCTACACGGGCAAAAAGCTCCTTGATGGCGAAAATCTGGAAATTAGGCTTTTGGATTAGAGTCAAGTTTCTGTAGGCATCCACAAAATGGAGCAAACCTTGACTGCGCTTCTGTATAGTCTGGGATGCATGACGGATGTCAGTTAAAGATTCGGTATTTATATTTTCCCCTGATGAACGAATGTTATAGCTTTCCTTTATCAATTCATTAATAGTCGAAGCAAGTGAAGCTATTGGAGTAATAGAGTTCATGATCTCGTGAGTGAGGACTCGGATGAGCTTTTGCCAGGCTTCTATTTCTTTTTCCTCCAGTTCGCTGTGAATATTTTGTACGGAAACTAAAGCATAATTTTGTCCTCCAAGTTTATACTCGGTAGCATAAAGGGCCAGGTGCAGCAGTTCGTTATCATCCTCGACTTTGACTAGAGCTTTTTCTTTTGACTTGAGCTTGAAAAGCGTGGTGACTAATGGCTTGCTCCAGGATTCGAGAGATTTTATGTTTTTGAGGTGAGGGACTTTTAATATGCGTTTTGCGGCTGTGTTGATGAGCTCCACTTCACCGTTTGGCTGAAAAGCGACGAGGCCGACACCTATATGTTGAACGACTGTCTGCAGATATCGATAATGCTCTTCTTTCTCGGTCCTTGTTTTTCGAAAGGCATTCATGACCTCATTGAAGGCACTTCTTAGAGCCTCGAAAGATGAGCCCAGCCCATCATCTTTAAATGTCTGGGAGAAATCGCTGTACTTGATAGATTGAAGAAAATGAGTCAGGTCTCTGTTTGTTTTCTCAACATAGCGAATAAGCGCATAAATTTGATAGATGAACAAGATTCCGAGAATAAATAGAGCTGCATACAGAGTAGTCTGAAAGAGGAAGAAGAAAAAACCACAGAGAGTTGCCCCCAGCAGCAATATGCGAATGATGCAGTTAGCTCGAAACCGCTTATAAACCATATTTATCCATTCTTCTGTACAAAGAAGCTCTAGAAAGCCCCAGCTCTTTTGCAGCGTGAGTTATATTGCCTCCATGTTTGCTAATAGCTTTGTGAATGGCTAATTTTTCAATATCTTCTAGATTATAATCTTCAAAAGCCAGGTCTTCTCCTTTTGTTTCCTGGGTAGGGAAGAAGAAATCTGAAGGCTGTAACACCTGGGATTCGCTCATTATTATTGCCCGCTCAATGGCATGCTGAAGCTCTCTGACATTGCCAGGCCAATGATACTTTTCCAGTCTTTTTAGGGTCGTGGAACTCAGCTTTTTTAACGGCTTATGATATTTTTTGCAATAAATCTTTAAAAAGTGGTCAACAAGCGAAGGAATATCTTCGATCCGCTCATTTAGCGGAGGTAAGCGGATTTCCACGGTGTTAATGCGGTAGAGAAGATCTTGACGGAACTTTTTCTGGGCTACCACTTCGTGAACAGGCATATTGGTTGCGCAAATAAGACGGACATCGATCTCAGCCGGCTTGTTGGAGCCAAGCCGAATGACCTTTCGGCTTTCCAAAACCGTCAGCAGTTTTGCCTGAAGGGTTAAGGGAAGATTACAGATTTCATCGAGAAAGAGTGTTCCTCCTGAGGCGACCTCAAAGCGGCCAGCCCTGTCTTCTCTGGCGTCCGTGAAAGCTCCCTTAACATGCCCGAAGAGTTCGCTCTCAAAAAGAGTCTCGCTCAGTGCTCCCATATCTACGCTGATAAAGACTTCATCGGCCCGGGATGATTGGCGGTGGAGCTCCCGTGCAACCAATTCCTTTCCTGTGCCGTTTTCTCCAAGGATTAAAACATTGGCATCGGTTTTGGCGACTTTTTGGATAGCAGTAAACACAGACTGCATGGCCCGGCTTCTTCCTATGAAATCATGAAAAGGCTGATCAAGATCAGCGCTCAGTTGCTTCTGTCTGGAACGGAGGTTCTTTGCTTCTATCCGAGATTGTCTCAGGTTCATGGCAGTCGAAAGAGTTGCTATAAGTCTTTCGTTCTGCCACGGCTTGAGGATGAAATCTGTTGCGCCCTCTTTAATGGCTCGAACTGCCATTGCCACGTCTCCAAAGGCAGTGATCAACACAACGACTGAAGAAGGATCAAATTCAATAATTTTATCGAGCCAGTAGAAACCCTCCTGGCCACTGGTGGCACCTTTGGCAAAGTTCATATCTAAAAAAATGACATCGTAAGTTTCGTTTTTAAGAAGAAGAGGAAGGACGTCGGGCTTTTTTTCTGTATGGACTTGAGCAACATGCTGCTTGAGGGCTAAACGTGCAGCCTGAAGGATGTCTTCATCGTCGTCGATGATGAGAATTCTTCCAGTCTTTTTATTCATAAGCCAATTTCTCCGTTTGTCTGCTAATCAACGAGCCAGTTTCAAAATGTGAAGTTAATATCTGGCCAATTGACATATGAGCTAACAGATTCACCATAGTCGATTATATCAAAAAGCATTTGTTGAAATCATTTCTGCTTACAGCACATTTTAATGATAACCACTGCAAAATATATGCCTAACGTGCAATTTCTTACTTTCGTCTGGGATTCTTTAATCATGAAATATTATTATACAATAACTGTTCGATATCGTACACCCCCTGTCTTAATAGCGAACACTTTTTTAAATAATTTATCTAGCCATTCTGCTGCGTACTCCGTAAATGTCAATAGTGGCACATTTATTGCAGAAATGATGATCTGAAAGGAAAAATTCGTGGTGATCATCAAGAAATTTTGATGCCATAAGAAAGATAGAATAGTGAATAAACCGCCAAGCAAGGAGCCCACAATGGGAATGGACCGTAAAATTGAAAAAAAGAAGTGGCCTCCCAAAAAGATAGCAGGTTTTGCAGCTGTTGGACTATTTGTCATTCTTGTGCTTTATGTTTTCCTTTTCAGGCTGAGTAAATCCACTTTAAATGTAAAAACGGAGAGGATAACAATTTCGACTGTCACCAGGGGCCCTTTTCAGGAATTTATTCCTATTATGGGAAACGTTCTTCCTATAAATACATTTTATTTAAACGCTGTGGAGGGAGGAAGAGTAGAGGAGATCTATTTAGAGGCAGGAACTTTTGTCAAGGAAGGAGATGGAATCTTGAGATTAGCAAACACAAACCTCCTTCTCGACATCATGTGGAGAGAGGCTGAGTTATTCCAGCAGAGCAACAACCTGCGCAATACCCGCCTCTCCATGGAACAGTACAGACTAAAACTGAACCAGGACCTTGCTGAGATTGAAAATCAGCTCCAGCAGCAAAAACGAACTTATGAGCGGTATAAAGAGTTGGTAAAAGATAATTTGATCTCCAAACATGAGTATGAGCTGGCCAAGGATCAGTATGATTACTTGATCAAGAGAAAAGAATTAACGATAGAAAGCCAGAAGAATGATTTAGAGTTCAGGCAGGCCCAGATTGATGCCCTGGAAGCCTCGCTGAAACGGATGCAAGATAATCTCGAAATAGTCAAGCAGAAACAGGAAAACTTGACGATAAGGGCCCCCATTTCCGGTCATCTGACTGCATTGGATGCAGAAATCGGTCAATCCAAATCACCAGGTCAGCCCTTGGGACAGATTGATGTTTTAGAGGGATTTAGAGTGAAAGCTGCCATCGACGAGCACTACATCGCCCGTGTAGAGACAGGGAGGAAAGGTGAGTTTGATTTTGCCGGCAATTCTTACGAGCTTATCGTTAAGAAAATTTACCCTGAAGTGAAAGAGGGACGGTTTGAAGTTGACATGGAATTTGTTGGCAGTGGACCTGAGGAAATCACGCGGGGACAAACTCTCCATATCCGATTAGAATTAGGTGATATTTCCGAAGCTATTCTTCTTCCAAGAGGAGGATTTTACCAGACTACCGGGGGAAACTGGGCCTATGTTGTGGATGAGTCTGAAAATATCGCCACGAAAAGAAGAATTAGACTTGGAAGGCAAAACCCACAGGTGTTTGAAGTTCTCGAAGGGCTGGGACCCGGCGACCGGGTCATTACCTCATCTTACGAAAGCTTCGGCAACATGGATAGATTGGTTTTAAAGTAAACTAAGAATTTCGATTTTGCGTATTATTAAGATAAGGATAAAAGGTCAAAGACCTGAAAGCTGAATGCTAACAGCTGAAAGCTTAATTAAGGAGGAAAAGAATGATAAGAACGAAGGACCTCAAGAAAATTTACACTACAGAAGAGGTAGAAACAACAGCGTTAAATAACGTGAATCTGAACGTTCAAGAAGGAGAATACGTGGCCATCATGGGGCCATCTGGCTGTGGGAAGTCGACTCTGCTCAATGTTCTGGGGATGATCGATAATCCCACGAGCGGTGAATATCATTTTCTGGACAAAGAAGTATCCAGGTATTCTGAACGCCAGCGGGCCAATCTTCGAAAAGCAAATATTGGGTTTGTGTTCCAGAGCTTCAATCTTATCGATGAATTAACGGTCTTCGAGAACGTCGAGCTTCCACTGCTTTATCTTGGTTTCTCTGCTTCAGAGCGAAAAAAAAGAGTCAATGAAGTTCTCGAGCAGATGGAGATCATGGCCCGGAGGAATCACTTCCCCCAGCAACTATCTGGAGGGCAGCAGCAGCGGGTGGCAGTAGCGAGAGCCATTGTTGCCAGACCGAAACTTATACTGGCCGATGAGCCGACAGGAAACCTGGATTCCGCCCACGGCGAGGAAGTGATGAGAATCGTAGGAGAACTCCATGAGGCGGGCACTACTATTGTCATGGTCACTCATTCTCCTGCATATGCCGAATACAGCCACCGCACTATTCATCTCTTTGACGGCCACATTGTTTCCGAGAATATCCAGAAAGAATTCAAAATCTAGAATATAGGGACGTTCCCTACGGTGCCACCCTTTTATCTCAAAATTAAAAAACTGATATTTAACAAGGATGGCACCTTGAGGAATGTCCCCAGGGAATTAGATATTTTCGAGGAGAAAAATAAGTTAGCGAAGCTGATTGGGGAAAGGTTGGAGGAACAATGCTTAGAAATTACATAAAAATCGCTTTAAGAAACATCCGAAGGCATAAAGGTTATTCCTTTATCAATATAGCCGGCCTGGCTATTGGAATGGCGGTGTGTATCCTTATCCTTATCTTTGTCCGGGATGAATTGAGCTATGACACACACCACGAACATAAGGACAGGATCTACCGGATCGAGCGCCAGTGGTTTGCTGCCGACGGATCGGTGCGCAGTGAATTATGCTCAGTGGCTCCATCCTTTATTCCTCTTCTCGAGGAAGAATTCCCCGAGATGGAACATGTTGTCCGTATGGTTGGCAGCGGCGATACTCTGATAACCTTCGGCGAAAACAATTTCGTTGAGGAACGGCTTTATTTTGCTGAGCACGACATCTTCGAAGTTTTTACAATTCCCATGATCAAAGGGAATCCGCAAACTGCGCTGAAAGATCCGAACAGCATCGTTTTATCCGAATCCATGGTCCAGAAATACTTTGGGGATGAAGACCCCATGGGCAAAGTCATGAAAGTTGGCAGCAGTGGAGAGGATTACCAGGTCACAGGCGTTATAAAAGATGTGCCTGAAAACTCCCATCTCCATTTTGACTTTCTCGCCTCATACATGACACTAAAAGGGCGCTATGGGCGGGACAAAAGTGACTATTTTTTCGGCTCCACGAATTTTTCCGATAATGTTACCTACACTTATATGCGTTTGGCCGGGGATGCAGACTCCGGGGAAGTAGCTGCGCGCATTCCGGGATTTATTGACCGCCACCTGCCAACTTATGAGAGTGAATCAGGCGATATTATTTATCCCAGCCGATGGAACAACCTTATTCTCCGGAAAGTCATTGATATCCACCTTCATTCGCATACACATAATGAGCTGGAGCCCAACAGCGACATCCGGTACGTCACCCTTTTTACGCTGATTGCAATATTTATCCTGATTATTGCCTGCATAAACTTCATGAACCTTTCCACGGCCAGAGCCGTGAAGCGGGCAAGGGAAGTGGGATTGCGCAAAGTAGTGGGTGCTAACCGCAGGCTGTTGACCACACAATTTTTAGGAGAATCTCTGCTTATCGCCCTGCTGGCAATGGCGTTGGCCCTGATACTTGTATCAATATTACTTCCTTATTTCAGCGCTTTTTCAGGCCATGAATTGAAATTCGGCTTATTAATAAATTCGGTCGGAATCCTGATTCTAGCATCTGTATTCCTTATTACCGGATTGGCAGCCGGTCTTTATCCTGCAGTTTATCTCTCTGCTTACAAACCAGCGACCATCTTACGGGGAGAATTGACTCGCGGCATAAGGGGAGCAATAATGCGCAAAGTCATGGTTGTCTTCCAGTTCACAATCTCGGCAGCACTTATTATAAGTGTTGGCGTTGTCTTTAAACAGATGCGTTTCCTGCAGAATGCCAATCTCGGTTTCCAGCGGGAAAACATCGTCCTCACACCATCGGATAGTGTTGTTCTGCAAAACTGGCGGGAAATAAAAAATGAATTATTGAAAAATCCGCGCATCTTAGCTGCAACGCTATCAAAACGGGCACCGTCAGGCCGATTACTGGATGCTCCGGGCTTCCGCGCCGAAATAAACGGAGAGATGGTAGACGGTTCCTTTTCTATGCCTCATAATCGTGTTGAACATGACTTCTTTAAGACCTACGGTATGAAAATTGTGGCCGGGCGTGATTTTTCTATTGATTATCCCACCGATGAAAACGAAGCATTTATCCTTAATGAAACGGCTGTCAGGCGTTTGGGATTGAAAAGCCCCGAGGAGGCCGTGGGCTTGCCCATAGAAACCAGGGCTCCGAATCTCAGCGGGCGTGTTATCGGTGTCGTGGCCGATTTCAATTACGAATCCATGCATCATAAAATCGTTCCGATGATCACCTATATCCGTCTTGAGCAGACGAACACTGTGGCGCTGAGAATAGCAGCCGGGAATATCCAGGAAACGATAGCTTATGTTCAGGGAATATGGGACCGCTTCCACCCAGGTTATCCCGTTAGCTACACCTTCCTTGATGACCGTCTCAATGCGCTTTACCGCAATGAGGTAAGGATGATGGAGATGTTCGGCTATTTCAGCCTGCTGGCAATTTTTATCGCCTGTTTGGGATTATTCGGCCTGGCCTCATTCACTACAGAACAGCGCACCAAGGAAATCGGAGTCAGGAAGGTGCTGGGGGCTACGGTTTCGAAAATTATCATTCTGCTTTCCAGGGAATTTGCCAAGTGGGTATTGGCAGCCAATATTATCGCCTGGCCGGTTGCCTATTTTGCCATGGATAAGTGGCTGGATAATTTTGCCTACCGGGTTAATGTTGGATGGACGGCATTTCTTTTGACAGCGGTACTGACATCCATAATCGCCCTTTTAACAGTCAGTTATCAATCCATAAGGGCTGCCGTTGCCAACCCCGCGGATTCGTTGAGATATGAATAGGAAAAAGTTCATTTATAACAAGGAATTTAACATGGTGCAGAAATGCTTAAAAACTATTTAAAAATTGCTTTGAGAAACATCAGAAGACACAAAGCCTACTCTTTCATCAATATCGCCGGCTTGACCATCGGTATGACCTGTGTGGTCTTACTGCTTCTCTGGGTCAAGGACGAGCTGAGTTACGACAAATTCCATGAGGAGATAGACAATATCTACCTTGTCTCTGCCCATATCAAGAAGGAAAAAGATGAGCTTCAGGTTCCCTCGGTTCCCGGGGTGGGTCCGCTTTTGAAAGAGCTTTTTCCGGAAGTGGAGGAATCGGCCCGGTTCCTTGCAGGGTACCGGACTTTTATCCTCAGCTACCAGGACAAGACGTTTTCAGAACGCAGAGTTTTTCCCGCAGATCCTGAGGTCCTGGAGGTGTTCACATTCCCTCTGATTGAAGGGGACCCAAAGACCGCTCTCAAAGACCCGTATTCCTTAGTCCTATCGGAACGTGTAGCAAAAAAATACTTCGGAAACGAGAGTCCCATCGGCAAGGTCATAACTGTTGACAACCAATTTCCGATGAAAGTGATGGGAGTGATGAAGGAAGTCCCCAGTAATTCCACATTCCGTTTTGACATCCTGATGCCGCTGGAATTCTACGTTAAGAAAATTCATAAAGAGGACAACCTGAGGGGGTTTTCCAACCAGAATTACTTCGTTTTCGTCCAGCTCCAGAAGGGAAGCTCATTTAATGACTTAAACCGTAAAATTAGGGATTTTGTCGTGAAAACATACAGCAGTGAAGAATACGTGCCGGTCCTGCGACCTTTTGCCAGGTTCCATCTCTATAGACTGGGCGAAGGAGGAGGAAGCATCGAACAGATCCGGCTGATCGGCTTCCTGGGTGCCTTTATCCTGCTCATTGCCTGCATCAACTTCATGAACCTGACGACCGCCCGGTCCGGAAACCGATCGAAGGAAATAGGGATGCGCAAGGTCATCGGAGCCTTCCAGAAGGATATTATCAAACAGTTCTATTTCGAGACATCCCTGTTCGTCCTGATCTCGATGGTATTGACCGTTTTTCTCGCCGAGCTTTTTCTCCCGGTGTTCAACACTCTTTTCCGTAAAGAGCTGACGCTGAGTTTTCACCAGAATCCGTCTCTCTTAGGGTTCTTGATCGGAACCTCGCTGATAACCGCACTGGTGGCGGGGAGCTATCCGGCTCTGTTCATGTCCTCTTTTCAGCCGCTTCGGATTATCAAGGGGTTTACGGGATCATCACTAAAAAGAGCCGGTTTTCGCAAAGCCCTGGTCATGGTCCAATTCATCCTGGCCATAGGGCTTATCGCTTATGCTGCCGGGATATATAAACAGCTTAACTATCTCCAGACCATGGACCTGGGCTATAATATGGAGAATCTTGTGTTCTTCTCGAGTAGAGGGACACTGCTTGAGCAGTACGAGACAGCAAAAAATGAATTCCTCCAAATCCCTGGAGTAAAAAAGGTTTCAGCCGCTTCCACTTTTCCCACTGGCGGACGGTCGAATTCTTCAAGCTGGCAGTGGGAAGGAAAAGACCCGGAGCTCGAACCCATTATCACCATGATGAGTGTTGATTCAGATTTTTTAGAGACGTTTGAAATTCCCCTTGTCCAGGGCCGCTTCTTCCGCAAAGAATACGATCATTCCGGTAATCCAGGCGAAATACTGATCAATGTAAAACTGTCAGGAATAATAGGAAAGGAAGATCCGATAGGTGCTCGCATGTCCTACAGCGGTCAGCATTACACTGTCATCGGTGTTATCAAAGACTACCTCCCCAACCCAAGTTGGCGGGTGGATGAACCGCTCGTCCTGCTCCAGAGGCCTGAGGAATACAGGTTCATATTCTTGAAGATCCATCCCGAGAACATCCCCCAAACGCTTGCTCAAGTGAAAAACGTCTTCGAGCGGTTGAATCCGGGCTTCCCTTTTGAATACGAATTCATGGATAACGACTACGAAATTCAATTCAACTTTGTTCGCAGAACACGCTCTCTCGTCGCCTACCTCGCCGGCTTTGCTATTTTTATTTCCTGCCTGGGACTCTTCGGTTTAGCTTCGTTTAATGCCGAGCAGAGGACTAAAGAAATCGGTATCCGTAAGGTACTGGGCTCTTCTGTCCCAAGGATTGTGATGCTCCTTTCAAAGGATCTAACACGACTGGTCCTTCTGGCGAATATCATTGCCTGGCCAGTGGCTTGGTATCTCCTGAATCAATGGCTTCGGAGTTTTCTGTATCGGACACCTATTAACTTAGACATTTTCATCATTGCCGGAGCTGTAACCCTTATCATCGCCCTTTTCACGGTCAGCTATCACTCCATTAAAGCAGCCACGGCCAATCCTGTGGATTCGTTGAGGTATGAATAAATACTAATTGCATGATTGATCTGTTCTGTCTATGTAAAAAAATTGGGACTGCTTATATAAAAAAATTGGGCCTGTTTATATTTTTTGTAGGGGCTTGATTTTTGTAGGGGCTTGATTCATCAAGCCCACAATTTTGATTATTCGTTTGGAATAGATTTATAAAAAAAATGAGGAGGAAAAAACGGCCTGTTGGCTATGCTCAGTAATTAGGTAACTCTTTTGGTAATGATGTTGAAGGCAAAAGTGTCATTGCGAGCGAAGCGCGGCAATCTCATAATTAATAAAATGTTGAGATTGCCACGCTCCCTTCAGTCGCTCGCAATGACAATTATTTTTATGAGATTGC
>Ga0209427_10006586_pt1 | contig 13227 bp, 11 predicted proteins | sample DeeMarSWOR136_30_FD_187465 | JGI IMG/M metagenome (GOLD analysis project Ga0209427, IMG submission 187465) | Marine sediment microbial communities from White Oak River estuary, North Carolina - WOR-1-36_30 (SPAdes) (version 2) | ecosystem: Environmental > Aquatic > Marine > Intertidal zone >... | reverse complement strand
AGAAATAGCCTTTCTATATCAAATTAGGGAAGATGAGTCAGAAGAACAACAAATTAAAACAGGAAGGCTTCATGAAAACAGAATTTTAGGTATATTGCTGAAATTTTATTTGGAAGGAAACAAGAAGATCACCACTGGAGAGGTTGAAAAAGAGTATAAAAAATATTTTAAAGAAATCGCTCGGTCAACTATTTCAACCTATTTGAACATGCTAAAAAAAGAATCTACTCTCTTTAAAGAAAGAGATGGAAGAATAGTATATTATATATTCTATGAGGATCCTCCAAAAGGGATAGAACCGTTCTGGTTTACCAGAATATTCTGTATTGTTCCAGCCTATTTTGAGAGGGCCATGTATTTTGCTGATTTATATTTCACAGCAGACAAGTATGTTGACCAATATATTGCCAAATTTCACGGTGGAGATAAGAAAATTCTAATTAGAAATTTTAAATTTCTCATCGGGCTAATTATAATAAATATTTTCAAAAATCGATGCTCTAAATGTGTTCTGTGTCAATTTAGTAAACGAGAAATGTATAGTAAACTTGAAGAATTAATGAGTGTGGCAATAAAAGATAGATCTGATGTGTTGCCTGAAGAAATACAAGAACTTTTGATAAGAAAGTATTCTGAAATACCTATGTTTGATGGAATCTACATTAAGGGAGAAAATGCCGAGGACAATATTATAGAAAATATTTTAAAACTTGCTGTTGAGTATAAGAAAGATTTAGATTTTCAAATAATGGTATCTAATAGAAGAAAAACTATTAGGTTAAAGCAAAAAGAAGCATTAAAAGAACAAGAAGTAAGTATGTAAAGTCTACTTCCCTTTTATTTTGACAAAAAGATTTCTCAATAAAATTTCATAATCTCAACTTAACTTTTTCAAAGCAGCTTTGATCTTTGCATCATTAAACGGGTTAATGCATCAAAAGTCTCTTCGACATTCTCACCTGTTTTTGAACTACATTCTATAAAACCATCTACACCTCTTGATTTTGAAATGTTGATACCCTCCTCACCAGTTACTTCCCTGTCATTTGAGAGATCAGCTTTACCACCAACAACTATAATTGGAAAAGTATCTTGTTCATATTTAATCTCCTTTCGAACAACTAACAGCCAATCATCAATATGGGCTAATGATGAATAATTTGTCACGTCATACATAAAGAGAGCGCCATTTGCACCTCTAACATAAGTAGGTAATAAAAATCTAAACCGTTCTTCTCCTCCAAAATCCCAGATTTGAAGTTTTACTTTCTTTCCGTTAATATCCAAACTCTTAACTTCAAAATCTACGCCTATAGTCATTTTTGTATCTGATTTAAATAAATTAGTAAGAAATCTTTGAGTTAAGGTAGTCTTTCCACATCCTGCATCCCCAAAAATGACCACTTTATACGTGGCGTCGTACATCCTTGATTACCTCAACCATATTGTTATTTTGATTAAATTACTAGTCCTATTATTGTCTTTAAATCAGATTTTTAGATAATTACGATTATTATGTGATTTTTTGATGATCTGTGTCTGTTATAAATCTTGTATAATTTAACCTTAATAATATTTTATAATAATATTAACCTATTAAATTTGGTTTCAATAATAAATATATGGATATTGAATTAAATTTATGTGGTGTAGCTCATATCACTAAATTTATTATTTTGTTGATATAATTTTAGATGATTTATTTGATTTTGAACGAAATTGATACTCTGATTTCTCTATAAAATATTAATATTATATTTTTTTTTCATAACTTATTGTTTTAAGATAATAAATTGGAAGTAATTAGTATTATCATGAAAAGAAACCAGCAAATAACTAAAGATGTTGAAGAATATTGTAATAAAATAGGAGTAGATGTTGTAGGATTTGCCGATCCGCTATTGTTTGAGCGTTATCCAGAAAATAATCGTCCTCATACCTTTCTAGATGATCCGAAAACAGTAATAGTTATTGGTTTTCACCTTTATGATATTATACTTGATGCTTGGAGTCATAAAGAAGGAGAAAGTGTATGGAGTCATCAGTTTGCAGATGCAATTTTAGAACAATTTTGTCATAGGATCCGTCGGTATCTTTTAAAGAAAGGATTTAACAGTCGCGTTATTCCCTATAACCCTGGTTTATTTTTAAAAGAAGCAGCTGCGATAGCAGGAATGGGTCCAATTGGGAAAAACAATTTGTTGATTACAAATCGATTTGGTTCTCAGCTAAGGTTAAGAGCCTTGGTTACAACAGCCCCACTTATTTGTGGGGAACCTATTATTGAAAGTAAGTATTGTAAGGAATGCAATATATGTATTGAGTCATGTCCAGCAAATGCATTTATAGATGGAAAATATAATAAGGAAAAATGCGTTCTTTATTTGGACACTCACAAAAGATATCTTTCTGATTATACCGTAATAGAATGTAATGTTTGTATTGAATCTTGCCCTATTGGGAAAAACAGAAACGCTTTGACTTAGATTTCTTCATAAGAGAACATCTAAAAAATTATCAATAACCTTAATGGTTTTATCGGATCTTCCTGATTTAGGAAAAACTCTATTGAGTAAATGTGTTTCTATTTCCATTATATCTAATCCTATCAAATCAATCTTTTTTGAATCTATTATATTCTTTATAGTTTTAGCAGCATTTATTATAGTTAGCTCATCGATTCCAATAACATTTCTAAATCGAGTTGCAATTATTTCCTTTAAAGCACCTACATCTGTATCAAAGGAAAGATACATTTTAGATTTTTCAATTTCTTCCAAAATGGTTGATAATTTTCTGATCATGGTTAATTTATCAGATTTTGGTATAAATTTTATACCTCTTTGCTCCATTTCATCGTAAAATTCGACGTATTCTACGATTCTAAAGTCATCTATTGATCGAAATTTTACGTCTGGATAATCCTGGCAACCAAAAATTATCAGATTTTCTGGTAATATTACTTTTTCTTTTATTAAATAAAATAAAAAAGATGCACACATGTAAGTATCTACGATATCAATGTTTTCGTTAAAAGCATTAATATGTTCTGAAATCAATGGATTTGTCTCTTCAGTGTTCTCATTCATATATTTTGCTATATTCAATGTAATACTAGAAGGTAATCCATCAAAATGTGCATCAAAAATAAGGATTATTAAATCTTCAGGACCATATTCACTAGATAATGCTTTTAAGATGCCTCCAGTTAGTGAATGATCCACTCCAATCATTAGGGGAAAGTCTGGTAATATAGTATTTCTCACGTATTTATCGAGGTTCTCTGAATATTTTCTAATGAGACCTTTATGCGTAAAATCTTGAAATTCTTGTTGATTAATTAAAGGTAAATCTTCGAGATTTGGTCTTGGAGTTAGCCAAGATTCTATAGGAAATTTACCCATTTTGATATATTTCTCTTTTAACAATACTTGGCTATATAAAAGTAATCCTTCGTAGGGATCTAAAAAATTAGGGGCTATTACACGATTTTGAGCCAATTGATTTAGGTAATTTTGCTTAATTTGAAGATTGAGAGGAAAATCTGTAGCATCTAGAGCTGCTCCAAATAATTTTATTAATTTTACTGAATTGTCAGGCATCTTATTAATTAAAACCAAAATGCAATTAATCTATAAATAGAATAAAGGATTTAATATAAATTAAAAGGTGAATGATAAAAGTTTATCAGTAATATAATGAATTTATTAAAGGAATTGGAAGATTCAGTTATAGAGGGTAATGAAGAAAATGCGAAGAAAATTGCTCAAGAAATTGTTAACAAAAACTTAGATATTCAAGATGCAATCTTCTCTGCTCTCTTAAGTGGGATGAAAAAAGTAGGAGAATTATATGAAAATCATGAATACTTTATTCCAGAGATAATTTTATCTGCTGATGCCCTTAATGTAGCATTTGAAATTTTTACTCCTCATTTAAAAGAAACTAAAGAAAGTGTTAAACCAACAGTTGTAATTGGGGTTGTAAAAGGTGATATTCATGAAATTGGTAAAAATATTGTATCTACATTCCTTTCCATATCTGGATATAATGTAATCGACCTTGGGAGAAATGTCCATTCTAACATATTCATGGAAGAAATTGAGAAATCTAATGCTCAAATCTTATGTTTGTCGACTTTAATGTCTCCAACTTTAGATGAAATGCGTTTAATAATAGATAAACTTAAAGAAAAAGGATTAAGAGATAAAGTAAAAGTGATGATTGGTGGTGCAACCACAAATCCAGAATTCAAGGAAGAAATAGGAGCTGATTTCTATTGTAAAGATGCTATTGAAGCAGTTAATACTTTAAATAAATATTTTTTAAAGTAATAAACATATGACAAAAGGTAATCAAATGAGCCTAATTGTAGAAGGATTAAAAAAGTATGGAATATCGGAAGAATTTGCAAATGGTTTAATTGGAACTCCGGGATCTACAGTTCCTATTCTATTATTAGCAGGCGGATATAGTGTAAATGAATATTTTAAAAAAACGGGGATTTCTGCAAAAGAAATAGTGTCAAATGCAAATCACTTAATTAAATCGCAAGTTGACATTCACTATCGCTTTAAAGTGGAATTATTATCATGTTTAGTTGATTTGAATATTATTTCAGAATCCTTTGGAGCTGAGCTATATTATGAAAAGGAAGTCTTACCTATGCCTAACAAGCCTGCAATAAATTCTTTAAGTGACGTTGATGAATTAGAAATTCCAGATCCTAAAAAAGATGGACGGATGCCCGTTATTTTAGATTGTGCAAAAATATATAAAGAGAAATATAGTAAAAAGGGATTTACTTATAGCGGTATCATCGAGGGTCCTCTCACAGCTGCATCGAATGTAGTAGGAATTGAAAATTTGATGAGAGGTATGAAAAAGTCACCTAACCTTGTGCATAAATTATTGGAAAAAGTATCTGAAGTTTGTATCGAATTTGGTAATGCCCAAATTGAAAATGGATTGGACTCTTTAGGTATTGCTGAACCTACTGCATCTTCAACAGTTATATCTCCAGAATTTTTTAAAGAGTTTTGTGTTCCTTATTTAAAGAGAATAAACCTAAAATTGAATACTATGGGAATGTCAATCCATATATGTGGTTATACTCAACCTATAATAGAACAGTGGATTAAAATTCCAAAAACGTTCGTGATAAGTGTAGATGATGTAGATCTAAAGAAAGCTTTTAATATAATTGGAAAAAAATTCATAGTTGTAGCAGGTAATCTATCTACCACTAGTTTATTAAGAGGATCACCCCAAGAAGTTGAAAAAATCACTAAAGATTGCCTTTCAAAAGTAGGAGAGAATGGTAAATATATTGCAAGCCCTGCTTGTGACCTTGCACCTGGTACCCCTGAAAAAAATATCAATGCTTTTATTAATACATGCAAAAAGTATGGAAAATATCCGATTAATCTATAAATAATATAAAAGATTTATTATAATTTAATAGGTGAAATAAAATGATAGATAACGAAATTATTACAGAACTGGAAGGAATAGTAGGGGAAAAATTTGTTTCAGATAAACCTGAAATAAATTATCTATACCATTATGATTTTATAACAGCTGAGCCAGAAGGAAAATGTGATTGCGTAGTTATGCCAAATTCAGCTGAGGAAGTTCAAGAAATCGTCAAAGTTGCAAATCAATATAAAATTCCAATTGTTCCATGGGTTTCTGGTATTAATTTTGGCTCTCTCGCCACTCCCAGAAAAGGAGGAATCGTTGTTGATCTAAGAAGGTTAAATCGGGTATTGGAAGTAAACGAAGATGATATGTATGCGGTGGTAGAAGGTGGGATAACATGGGCAGATTTGCAAGGATTCCTTGAAAAAAAACATCCCAATCTAAGAGCGGGAATAACCTGGTCACCTCCAGGTACGGGAGTAGTACCTTCATGTCTTTGTTATGGGATGTTTGATTTAGGAATGATCGGTGGGTCTGGTGCTGAGTTTCTAAATGGTTTAGAAGCAGTATTAGGATCAGGAGAACTTGTTAAAATTGGTTCTTGTAGTATCTCTAAACACTGGTATGGCAGACAACCATTACCAGATTTAGCCGGATTATTTATAGGATGGGAAGGTACAACCGGTATTGTAACTAAAGCAGCTATAAAATTATGGCCAAGATTACCTTATAATGAAGTTTTTACAGGCGCAACGCTTAGAATGGATGATGGAATTCCTGTAATGCTTAAACTTGCAAAAGCAGGTCTTGGAATTATAGATATAGTCGTAGTAAATCTCGGTTGGAGCCAATCAGTCCAAAATTTAAATGAGAAAAATGTTCCCAAAGATGCTATAGAAGGAGGAATGCCTGATTTTGTATGTATTATTGCGACTCAAGCCTATACTGCTAAACAACATGAAGCACAGTGTGAAGCTATTAAAGAAATTTGTAAAGAAGGCAAAATACAACTTATGTCAAGGGAACAAGGGGTAGAGGCTATTGATGCTCCGCCAACTCAGGTTTGGGGTTGTTGGAATTTCTCAAGAGGTGGTGGTGGTGAATGGATTGGTTCTTACTGTTCAACAGGAGATATTGTGAGGTATTATAATTTAGCAAGGGAAGTCTGTTTGAAACACGACAAACCTCCGCAATTTTATAGTAGAATAATGTTTGGTGGACATTATTGTGTTGCACGTACAAATATTAATTTTAATAAAAATGATCCAAGTGACATTGAAAAGGCGCGGAATCTTTTAAAAGAAATTCACGAGGAGGTTCAACAAATTGATGGAGCAATAATGTATAAATCACCAAAATGGGCTTATCAAACACATAAAGAAAAAATCTTTCCCGCTACAGGTGAATTAATTGAAAAAATCAGAAAACTTCTTGATCCAAACAAGATAATGAATCCAGGACAAGGAAGAGGAGAAAATTAATATGTCAAAGAGAAGAGTAAGAAATTTACCGGGAATGGGTATTTCTAAAATAACTTTGGCACATGAAAATCAGAAGCTTGAACGATATCAGGATCTAACCCATTATCAGGAGATATTTTTTCAATGTGGTAAATGTGGGACTTGTAGGACGGTGTACAAAGACGCTAATTGGTCAAAAGTATGTCCATCTGGAGAATTTGGAAAATTTGAAGCCTACTACCTAGGTGGGAAAAATCTACTAACATGGGCAATAACCACCGATAAACTTAAATGGAGTGAAAATTTAGCAAAGATTTTTTATCAATGTTCTGTTTGTTTGGCATGCGTACAACAATGTCAGATACCAGAAATTCATACATACGCGGGAGAATGGTTAATGGCAATGAGAGAAGAGGCTGTTAAGGTTGGGTATGGTCCTATGCCAGAACAAACTAAGTATACTGACCATATAATGACAGAAAAGAACCCATATATGGAAAAAAATGAAGATCGATTGAAGTGGTTACCATCACACATTAAGCAATCACCAGATGCAAAATTGGCATATTTTGTGGGGTGTACTGCAAGTTATAGGGAACAAAAAATTGCTATAACCACAGCAGAAATTCTAAATGAATTGGGTGTGGAATTTAAAATTTTAGAAAAAGAAGGATGCTGTGGGTCTCCTGTTTATATGACAGGTCAAACTGAAAAAGCAGTTGAATTAGCAAAGATGAATGTGGAAAGGTTTAAAGAAAACGGAATCGAAAAGATTATTACTTCTTGTGCTGGTTGTTACAGAACTCTTAAAGAAACTTATCCCAATAAATTTAACTTAGATCATGGAATAGAAGTTCAACATTTACCTGAGTTTATTCGAAAAGAAGCAAAGAATAAGGAAAATATCTTTAAAAACCAGGTTCAGATGAAGATTACTTATCATGATCCCTGTCATTTAGGACGCCACATGGGTATGTATAAAGCACCAAGAGATGTATTAGAATCAATACCTGGTATTGAATTAGTGGAAATGACAAGAAATAGACATAACGCATGGTGTTGTGGTTCAGGAGGAGGTGTTAGATCTGCTTTTAAAGAATTATCTTCTTTTGCTGGCAAAGAACGAATAGAAGAAGCTATGGAAACTCAAGCGGAAGCCATTGTTTCATCTTGCCCATTTTGCTTAAATCAATTTAAATCAAATATTGAAAATGATGGCATCAAGGCATATGATATATCTGAATTAGTCAGGAAAGCAATTTAAGGAATTCTAAAACATTTTTTTTTTCTATTTTTAAAAAAAAAAAAAATTAAGAAATTTTATTAAGTTCCCAATTGTTCTTGAGCAATGAGAGCTGCTCCTAATGCCCCAACTATTTGAGGATCAACAGGTAGATTTTTTGCTGCAACTCCGATTCTTTTTTCAAGATAGGCGACAACTCCTGTATTTTTAGCAACTCCTCCTGTTATTGTAAAATCTTCTTCAAGACCGACTCTATAGACAAGAGACATTATTCTAGAAGCAATTGCATCATGAATCCCGGCAACTATATCAGATACTTCGATTCCATCAGCCATAAGACTCACAACTTCAGTTTCAGCAAAAACACTGCATTGGGCTGTAATTTTAGCTTGGTTTTTCGCTTTTAAAGAAATGGGACCAAGCTCTTCGAGTTTTAATTCTAATGTTTTAGCCATAACTTCAAGAAATCTACCTGTACCAGCCGCACATTTATCATTCATAGCGAAATCTAATATTTTACCGTTTTTATCCACTTTTATTACTTTGCAATCTTGTCCACCTACATCAATTATCGTTCTAATTGATGGGATGAAAGAATGAGCCCCTCTACCATGACAAGTTAATTCTGAAGTTTCAGAATTCGCAAATGGAATTTTTACTCTTCCATATCCAGTACCTACTATATATTCAATATCATCTAAACTTAAATTAACCTTTTTAAGAACCTCATCCATTGCATTTTTTGCCGTTCTTTCTGGTTTAGGTGTTGTTGGAACTATGCTATAACCGAAAATCTCACCATCCTTTAAAATAACGGCTTTTCCAGTTAAGGAACCTACATCACATCCAGCTACTATCAATTTTTTCCATCCTCCTTATAAAACTACTTGTGTAATAAAATCTGAAATGCCTCCCCTTATAGATTCTGAGGTTACTTCACGTGAATCGTAAGGATCGCAACCAAAGATATAAACGGGAACGTCTGTTTCTTCGCGTACTGCTTCTGAGCTAACTCTTGCCATTGAGTAGGCATGTTTACATGCAAATTGCATTGGCATAATTACACAATCTATTTTATAATCCTTTACATAATTTAAGAGAAAATCAATATAATATTCGATTGGACCTCTACATGTTCCAATCATAGAAAAATCTAAAGCTCCTTTAGCTAAACTTTCAAAGCATTTTTCAGTTGTAGAAACATCATGAGGTAGAACTTGATAAAAACCCAGTAAGTCCATTATAACTACTGCTTGAAAAGTCTCTTCCAGCCATGTTAATAACTCTCCATCGAAGAAAATATGAGTGTAAGGCCATGCAATCCTTATTTTTTCGTCAGGTACTCCAGCAATTTTATTTTTTACATTTGTTGCTGCTATATCTCTTAAATATTTAGTAGATTTAACAGCTGCATCAGTTCCTCCGCATCCTACCATAGAAATGAAGTTACCAAAAGCTCCTTGGCTATTTACTGGGCATGGTACCGTTTTTAATAATTCATTAAATTCTAATATATATTGTCTAGCTTGATTTACTTTTACCATTGTTTCCTGCAGTTTCTCTAAATTCAATTTCTGATCGGTTTGTTGTTCTAACCATGATATTAACTCTTTTGTTTGAGTTATCATATAATCAATCACCTGATCATCATTGAATTCGCCAACTTTGTCATAAGTCCAATATGGGATATCAATATTAAAGGTAGGAATATTCGCTAACTGCTCAAAGACTTGATAAGTCATAGCAAGGGAATTACAGGGTGTTGATAAAAAGAACAATAGATCTGGAATTGGAGCAACTCCCTGCATATAAGATCCAATTAATGGTCGTTGAGCATTGCAAACAGTTGGGTTATCTCCATAACCTATTTTGTTAGTAAGATCAAGATAAGGTTCATTGAGACGTAAAGGTGCCAATCCAACACTATATGTTTCTTGCATTAGAGGAGTTAAATCCATTGCGTAAAAAATTTCGGGACCATAATTAAATGGATGCATTATGAACTTTCTCCCCTCTTTTCTTGCTTTAGGAACATCAAGGAGATAATTTAACATCATTTCCATAATTGGGGTTAATTCATCTTCCTTATATTGATTTAATAAACCCACTGTCATCATCTTTAGCATAGACAAATCTTTACCCCAATTGCCCCTAGTAAGTTTTTTATATTCATTAAACTTTTCAATATCCACCTAGGTTCACCTCGATTCTAATACTTCAATAAAGGTTTGAACACGTGTTTTCATTGCCCCAGCACCACTCAATATATATTCTCTTTCTAATTCGAGAGAAGGAATTCCAGTTTCCTTCAATTTATTTCTAAGAAGAAAAATTTCAGGCCACCATAACGCACAAAATTTCATTCTCTCTAAAATAACACCATCAACGTTAAAATCTTTAATCATATCCATCATAAATTGTTCCCTTTTCTGATGTCCATCTGTCATCCTAGGACATGAGATCTTTGATAAATATCGTTTTGCTAAACCATCAATAGGATCTAGTGTTTCATCAACTAAGTCCCAGAAATATCTAGTACCCAGGCATAATGAGTCTGTAACTACTAATCCACCAAGATTTTCTATAATCTCAATAAATTCTGGTTCATCGAGCATACTCCCAATTATCATTATCCTACTTTTATAATCGATACTATTATTTTCTTGAGCAATTTGAGTGAGTTGCGATTCTAAGAGTTCATTGAATTGATCTCTTGGCATAGAAGTTCCGGCTGTTAAAATATTCATTACATCAGTACCAGTTATAGGAGGATTGTTTTGTTTTCTTAACATATATAAATCTTTAAGGAGTGTACGAGATTTATTGTAAACTTTTATTGATTTATTCAATTTCTCATCTGTAATGCTAACACTAAAATTTTGTTCAATATGTTGTATAAGTTTTGTAATTTCATGCTTAAACCAATCGATTGTTGTGTCACTTACATTACCTGGGACACCCATTATGTAATGATATGGAAAAGGAGCTTTATATCGAATATTATCATAAAGACGTCTGATTTGATCGCAACTATTACAAGAGATAATCCCATCAAGAAATTTATATTGTTTTCTATTCACTAACTCAAGGCAACATCTTGTAAAACTACAGGTTGTAGGTGTCATATAAGCATCTCCCATTGGTGTATCGGCGCATTCTCTTGCTCTCATTCTTACGGGTAAGATATCCGCAGAGTGAAATATTTCTTCAGGAATATAAGAGCAGAAATATCCTAAAACTTTTTTACCCTCATTTTTCCAGTTATTTACCCAAGGATTCATAAGAGGGATAGAATTTTCAAATTCTTCAATAATTGGCATAATATCATCCCTAAATTAATTAGTAAATCCAAACATGTTCAAATTTATATAATAAATTTTGGATATACATTTATTTAAAAATTTTTATTATAAATAACGCTCTTGATATTAAAAAAGTAATTATTTTTCTAATAAATAGACAAAAAAGAAAAAATACAATTCTAAATTACCACTTGGGAAACAAAATCTGAGATTTTGTCTTTAATTGCTTCTGAAGTGACTTCTCTTGAATCATAGGAATCACACCCAAATATTAAAGATGGAATTCCGGTTTCCTCTTTAATAGCTTCTGATGTTACTTGTCCCATAATAGATACATGCTTACAAGCAAAATGCATTGGCATGATAACGCAATCTATTTTGTAATCTTTAATATAATTTATCATATATTGTATATAATATTCAATAGGTCCTCTGCATTTACCCACCATCGAAGCATCTAATGTCCCCTTAGCTAAGCTTTTATAACAATTTTCAATTGTTGATGTATCATGGGGAAGAACTTTATAATGCCCTAAAAGATCCATTATGACAACAGCATTGAAAGTTTTTTCTATCCATGTTAATAGAGCCTGATCATAAAAAATATGAGTATAGGGCCAAGCAATTCTGATTTTTTCATTAGGAATCCCTCCAATTCCATTTTTAACATTTTCTGCTGCCTCATCCCGCATCCATTTAGTAGTTTTAACAGCGTCTAACGTACCTCCACGAGTTACCATTGTCATAAAATTCCAAAAACCAGTTTGGCTAGTAACTGGACAGGGAACCGCTTTTAAAAGCTCGTTAAATTCCAAGACATAACCACGTGCTTGATTACAGAGGTCCATTGTTTGTTTGAAGTTTTCTTCTTTGAATTTCAGTTTTGTTTGATTTTCCATCCAATTAACACAATTTTTTGTTTGACTAATTATATAATCAACTGTTTTATCATCATAATAGTCGTTTTCTTGTTCATAAGCCCAATATGGTATATCTATGTTAAAGGAAGGAATCCCAGTTAAATTTTGAAAAACTTGGTAAGACATTGAAAGGGAGTTACAGGGGGTAGAAAGAAAGCAGAGAAGGTCAGGCATAGGTGCTGCTCCTTGCATTAATAAGCTGATAATAGGTCTTTGGGCATTACAAATAGTGGGATTATCACCATACCCTATTTTATTTGCGAAATCAATATAAGGTTGATTCATATGGAAAGGAGCTAATCCTACACTAATTACTTCCTGCATTAATGGAGCTATCTCCATAGTGAAAAATAATTCAGGTTCATAATTAAAAGGATGCATAATGATTGGTTTTCCTTCTTTACGTGCTTTAAAAATGTCTAGAAAAATATTGAGAAACATCTCGTTTAAAGGTGTTAACTCAGCATTTCTAAGTGGACTTAAAAACGCGGTATACATGGTTTTCCAGATAGTAAGATCTTTACCCCAATTTCCTCTTCCAAGTTTTTTATATTTATTAAACAATTCTATATCCATTTATTTTTCCCTTGATTCTAAGATTTCATTAGAAGTTTGAACTCATTTTTCCAGTTATAGATTACTTATGCTGTTTAAGTTTAAAAACATAATGTTTTTACATAAACGTAGATTTTATGATTAATAATTTTTATATAAGGAACTCGCTTATACTTATAATTAAGGGTGAAAATAAAATGAATAATAATGAAGTTATAACTGAATTAGAAAATATAGTAGGACAACAGTTTGTATCAGACAAACCTGAAGAATTATTTCTATATCATTATGATTTTGTTACTGCTGAGCCAGAGGGTAAATGTGAT
>Ga0209427_10006580_pt1 | contig 13234 bp, 7 predicted proteins | sample DeeMarSWOR136_30_FD_187465 | JGI IMG/M metagenome (GOLD analysis project Ga0209427, IMG submission 187465) | Marine sediment microbial communities from White Oak River estuary, North Carolina - WOR-1-36_30 (SPAdes) (version 2) | ecosystem: Environmental > Aquatic > Marine > Intertidal zone >... | reverse complement strand
GGTCGGCACTACAAAGCCTCAAGCCAGGATCAGAAAAGAGAATCCTTAATATTCGCTTAGGAACAGTGATAATTTTTTTGAAAAATCTGGTTCTTCGTGTTTATAGGGAAGGTCGGGCTAGCCGGTGGCTATGGCCAGTGAGACGGCCGGGCTTTTGTGAATAATGGATCGGTACACACAAGACGTACCGGAAGGGCCCTAAAATTCCGTCATCTCAGGGGTGGCCAGATTAGTTGGGCTCGACCACGCGGATGTCATCGAAGTAGAAGTGTATTCCTGTCAAATCGCCGTATTCCGGCACGATCTCGAAACGGTCGATCGCAGTCCAGTCGAAAGCGCCAATCGGATTGTACCAGCGGTTATTATCCCATGAGCCACCTTCAGAAAAAGCATTCAGGGAAATTTGCAGATGATTCCATTGTCCGTTCCAGGTTGCGATATTTCGATCAATTGCATATCGCATGCGCCAGGGATGGTCACCCGGGTCATCTGTTTTTGTATCTATAAATCGGATGTCAATCTTTGCACCTGGATTACTACATCTAACCCAAAAGTCAACGGCAAAACCCCCATCCACCAGCACGGAAAGGTCTTTAACAAGTGAAAAATGAAATGAGATACTTTGATATTGATTAACGCCTGTCCAGTGAATACAGAAATCCCCGGAGGCCGGATTATTTTCAGAGTAGTAATCCAGGCGTTCGTCAGTAAGCCAACTGGAATCAACAATTCCCGGTGCTATGTAGTCAAGGTACAGATCGAATCCGGTTACATCCGGCATCAGGACATACTCCCGCTGGGGCGGGACAGTAAATCCTAAGGCTTCAACCAGGGGGATATTCAAATCATAGTCGAACAAATCGTTGCCTCCCTGTTCAAAAAGACCTAAGCCTCCCGTATAATCCCACGTTGTCCAGGCGATATCTTCTTCTTCAAGGTAGCTTCGCACAACGTTATACCAGCGGACGCGGTCCTCGTTATCGCTGTTGATCATAAGAACGCCGAATTCTCCACAGAATAGAGGGACGTTGCGTGTCGCTTGAAAGTCCGCGGCAATATCAATCAATTCTTTGACGTATTCGACCGTGCCTTCGTCATGATAATTTAGTAATCTTTCCTCCCAAAACGTGCCTTCAAGCTCTGCAGGGCATACGGGCATACGGGCAGCATCATAGGGAAATGGCACTCCGGCAAGAGACTCTAATGACGGATTCCCCCAAAAGGCGCCCTGGTGGGTGAATAGCATGGGGTCATAAAAATGAAACGTATAGATAAGGTTATCATCTGCGTATACCGGCATATCTTTGAGATTACGGTAGCCATTCCATCCCGCCGGGCCAACAATAATCGTGTGCGTTTGATCCACCCTGCGAATTGCATCGACGACCTTTTGCTGGATGCCATTCCACACGGCATCCGAAATATCATGGGGCTCATTCAGTACTTCGTAGTAAATGAGATTTGATCGATCTTTGTAACGCTGGGCCATTTGCGTCCAGACAGGGATCAGAAAGTCGTCGATGTCTGGATCAGTCGAGACCCCTACACCACCTGTGTGATTGTCGAGAATCAAGTGCAGTCCCAGATCTTCCGCCCAGTCGATGACCTGATCCAAAAAGTAATAGAACAAAGGATCAATGGTATAGTCCGGCTCGCCGTCAGTCATTAAGTGTAAGTCGATGGGCAATCGAATGACATCGCAGCCTAAACTCTTGATGTTGCTGAGATCCTGCTTCGTGAATTTAGTAAACTGAATGTGCCGTACGCTTGAGATGTACTGGAGCCAATTTGTAAGATTCACACCGCGTGTGAACGGCATGTTGGGAGGTTCAATATCGCCCTCGGCGGGAAATGCGATGTCATCAATCCACGCCGTGTCATCACCTTCGGAAACCGAACCATCCTTTGAGTAGACCCACTCAAAGGTTCTTGTGCCCGCCGTCACAGCGAAAGACACCGCGGCCCAATCCTCCTCACCGGACCAGTCGCCTTTTTCAGCCCCGTCGATGTAGAACGTCAAATAGTCGTAACCGGACTCCGACGAGACTTTGCGATAGAAGGTGATATTGCCGGGTGCGCAGTCAAGGGTTATCTGCAAAACACTCCTTCCACCATCATCGATCGAACCGGATTCGGCACAATAGCTTCCCGAATGGCTTTCCTGCCGAGTAGTGTACCAGCTTGCATCCCCAGAGCTCTCCCACGGAAAACTGCTGAAATCATCTGTTTCAAATCCCTCCCTGGACTCGGTGGGGGTCTGGCCATTGGCGCTACTGACCAGGCCCAGCAGCAAGACAGCTATCCCCACCCAATTGCTCAAGCTCGTCCTCACGCCCATTTCAGTCCTCCTTATCACGGCCAAAACCCCCATTCTCCACAAGCCTAACACCCCCATTTAGCCAGAACACAAAGCCGGAGTCGGCGGGAAAGTGTTGCCTGACACGGTTTTACCAAGCCTACCCCTATTTTACATCTGGCGGGAAAGCTTGTCAATGGTGGCCAATACGTGTTCTGAGGGTGGCTCTGGGCCCGTTCGGCTGCGCTCCGGGTAGATTCCGTCCCTGGGGAACGCCGAGGTCGCAGGAGTTCCTATTGTTCAAAGACGGCTGTGCAGAAAATATTCAGCAAAACCGCCGAAAATCTGAAATCATCGCGTGCGGGCCTCGACTAAAAGGTAACGGTACAGCTTAATAGTCTGAATTTTAGGAGTACGGTATCATGAGCGATTATCCACGCATCACTTACAAACGCCACACGTTCTTATCCGCCCTTGCGATGGGGCTATGCGCCCTTGCGATCACGATCATTCTCAGCGGTACGGCGGTGGTCATCTACGGCATGCACTTTGTCGGCGACAAATCGGAAAAGATCGTCTCGTCGTTCATCGAAGACGCCATCCAGGGTCTGCCCGTTCTTCAAAAGTCGTTACCGCCGGTTTTAGCGGACCTCCTTGACGACCGTCGTCAGCCGGACTACTGCGCACAGCTTGAGATTACCGCCAAGACGATGGTCCAGCCGGCGCGCCGCGGAAGGATGCGCACGGAGGTCAAGGTGACCAACAATGGCGACGAGGTGGTCTCTCTGCTTTCGCTGCGAATGGTCGTTCTTGATTCGGGTGGTGAGATTCTGGCCGAGTCCAATGAATGGGCGGCGACGCCCCTTGCTGCTGACGACGACTGGCGCGGTCCGATCATGCCCGGCTCCAGCCGGCGCTTCGCCGTTTCTCACTACGGAGCATCGCCAGAGTATCGTCTCGACGAGTTGAAGACCGAGGTGGAAATCACGGATGTCCGCGTTTGGAATAACAATAAAAATGCCCCGTTGATCGAAGATACGGCGCTGTCTTCGGCGGAAGAAATCTAACTCAGTTTGCCAAAGTGTCCATTTTCGCACAAGCCAATCTCAAAATCGGATACACAAATTGTCCGGAACATAACTAAATATTTATATAATGGCTTTTTCAGAGTCTTAAGAAAGACTTTTTGAAATAGAGCTTGGCACAATAGTTGCGTTTCGTCCCAACATAGATGCCAGATACGAAAGGGATCACAAATGAGAACGATCTGGCACGACATGTGTTTTGGGCTTCGACAGTTGCGTAAGAGCCCCGGTTTTACGGTGGTCGCGGTGCTGTCGCTGGCTCTGGGGATTGGAGCCAATACAGCGATCTTCAGCCTGATCAACGGCATTCTATACAAGTCTCTGCCGGTACGCGATCCGCATGAGCTGCGGGTGATCAACTGGACAGGCTATGATCTTCTGAAGAGATGGCGTTCGTTTCATGGGAATGTCGGTCTCATGACTTCTCAGAAGGCGTACGGCGGGTCTTTTCCATATCCAGCATACCGGGATTTCGCCGAACAGGCCCAAGGATTCTCAGATATTTTTGCCTTTTCCCAACTTGATGATCCTCTAACGATCAGTGTAAGAGGCGTTGCGTCTTTGGCAAATCCCCAGATGGTATCGGGAAACTTCTTCAAGGGCTACGGCGCACAGGTCCTGATTGGAAGACCGATTACACCCGAGGATGACCGCCCTGACGCACCCCCGGTGGCTGTCCTCACCTATCCTTTTTGGCGACGTGTTTATAATCTCGATCCTCACGTCCTGGGCCAGACTATCACGATACGTAATACAGGTTTTACTATCGTTGGCATATTGCCTCGTCGTTATGTCGGTCCCCTGGCCGGTGAGAAGCGAGCTGATTTTTATGTTCCCATGATGGCCCAGCCGCACCTGAGCGAAGAGGAGTGGTTAAGTTCCTATGACAGATGGTGGGTCCAGATCATGGGGCGATTGGCCCCTGGGGCCGATGAGGCTCAGGTGCAAAGCTCATTAGAAATTTTGTTCAGCCATGTACTGAATCGCTCGATAGTAGAGATTGACCGACCGGGTATCTTCTTACAGGAAGGTCGGCACGGAGTAATGGTCAGACGTCAAGAGACGGCTCAACCTTTGTGGTACCTACAGGGGATTGTGGGTTTGGTTTTGCTGATCGCTTGCACGAATCTGGCGGGTCTATTGCTGGCTCGAGGCGCGGCCCGCCAACATGAGATGGCCGTGCGGGCGGCGATGGGCGCCGGACGGTGGCGTCTCATCCGTCAGTCACTTACGGAGAGCATGGTCCTGTCAATGGCAGGTGTTTGTCTCGGATTGGTATTCTCCTTATGGATAAGAGCGGCACTGGCCGGTTTCGTCATCAATCCGTCAAGGCATCAACAGTTCAACCTGCGCGTTGATGCAAATGTTTTGATCTTCGCGCTGGCGGTTGGGATGGTCACCACCTTATTGTCCGGCCTGTTCCCGGCATTGCGCGCCGGAAACACCAATCCGGCGGCTGGTCTTAAAGACAGCGGTAGCCGCGGTGCGCCCCGGCTCCGTTTGGGCAAGGTGTTGGTCACGACACAGGTGGGTTTGTCCGTCATTCTGGTCATGGCCGGCGGGCTCCTGTGCCGGACCCTGATCAATCTCTATCGAACGGATACGGGATTCGACACGGAGAATCTCTTGTTGTTTACAATCAGTCCTTTTTCATCCCTGTCCCCCCCGGAATATAAAGATCTGGAAAACTTCTATGGTGCCGCGCGTCAGAAAATTGCAGAAATTCCCGGTGTCAGGTCGGTTGCTCTCTCATGTAGGACAATGCTGCAGGGAGGGTATTGGAACAGCGAAATATCGATTCCCAGTCGTTCTGATGATGAGAAACGCGAGTCCATGGCACTGGTCGTAAGTGAGGGATATTTCAAAACAATGGGAATCAAACTGCTACAAGGGCGCGACTTCCGTGCGACAGATGTAAAAAAGTCCCAGTGTGTCGCCATTGTCAATGAAGAATTCGCGCGCGAGTTATTCCCGGATGAAAATCCTGTGGGCCAGTTCATAACAGCTAACGGTGATGAGCAACATCAGATCATAGGTCTATGTGGCAACCAGAAATATGATCGCTTGCGCCGAGACGTTTCACCGATTCTCTATTTGCATTATCGACAAACCCGGTTTCTCTATTTGACCTGCGTGGTGCGCAGTGTGCTTCCACCGATGTCTCTGGTTCCTGCCGTGCGTCAGGCTGTGGCGGATATCGACCGGAACCTACCAATCGAGAAATTTACGACACAGAAACTTGCACTCAAGGAGTCTCTCGCTCAGGAACGTCTCTATGCATCGCTATGTGGAAGTCTCGCCCTATTAGCTTTGGCGCTGTCCTGTATTGGCTTATATGGCGTCATGGCCTACAATGTAACACGACGTACAGGCGAAATGGGCATTCGCAAGGCCCTGGGTGCGCAGCCTTTCGATGTGGCATGGCCGATCCTCCGTGAAGCCCTAACGCTCGCGGCTATAGGTATCGCCATCGGCTTACCCGTCGCACTGGCTCTGGTCCGTGTGATCCGAGGTATTTTCTACGGCATCGAACCTTACGATCCTCTCACGATGATCGGGGCTGCTGGGCTTATGATCGCCGTCGCAGCCCTGGCCGCGTATGTCCCAGCCCGACGCGCAGCCAAGGTCGATCCCATGGAAGCCCTTCGATACGAATAGGACTCACTCATATACGTATACAGATGTGCGTGTCATTTGCATTTTAATGGGATTCATTTCCTGGGGGAGCATTACGATCAATAGCAAACGGCCTGAGCCAAGACGAAAAGGAGTGTTGTTCTGGCTGTGAATCTTAGAGGACTCTTTGGGACGCTCATACTTACGGTTTTGAAAAGGCACAAGGAAAAAGAGAAGCCCCTGCTCGGTGAAGTCCGAAGAGGGAGAATAAGCAGGGGCTTAGGCGAATGCAAAGGATGGCGTTGTCTACCGATCACAGCCATGGTGTAGTGACCTGTGCTCAGGTTTATTGATTGGGCTTGTTCATACCCACATCCGCGTTCTTCGTGGCCTCCGTGTGTTTCTTGACGACGTCACTTACCGACTTGTCCTCATGGTTAGGTTTATCTGTATCCACATCTGTGTTCTCCATGGCCTCCATGTGTTTCTTGAAGATGTCACTAACGGACTTATCGTCGAGCAGGTTGCTTCGTGCCCGCTCTCTGTCGGAAATGGGTGTCAGGGCAACGGCACTCTGGGCGACATGCGGGGTCAGGAAGATCAGCAATTCCGTCTTGTCTGTTTCTTTGATCGTCCGCTTGAACAGGTTGCCCAGGAGCGGCACATCACCGAGCAGCGGCACCTTGCTGACGGTATCTCTGATCTCATCCTGCATGAGACCACCGATGACGATCGTCTGGCCGTCTCGAATGGCGACCTTCGTCTCGGACGTACGCGTAGCAAAAACGGGCAAGGTGAGGTTTTCCGAGATCTGCACGTTCTCGCCCGTCGTGGACGAAATCTCAGGGCGAACCGTCATATTCACCAGGCCATCCGGATTGATCGACGGAGTGACCTCCAGGATAATACCAACGTCGCGGTACTCCGTCGTGGTTTGCGACTGACCGGTCGTTAAGCTCTCGCCGGTAGCGTACGGCACCTGCTGTCCGACGGTAATCGTGGCCGTCTGGTTGTTGCTGGCCAGGATGTAGGGCCGCGAGAGAATATTCAGCTTACTGGTCTGCTGCAGCGCACGAATGGTGACGTCCAGCGTCCTGTCGAGCACGGTCGCCGTCACGCCGCTCGTTGGCGTCGGCGGCCATACCGTCGAGAATTCGACGTTGTTGCTGTCGCCGGCGCCGCGGAGGTTCCACACGGAGAACTCCGTACCCAGATCCACATCATCGCCGTGGGTGATCTCGGCGAAGAGTACTTTGATCAGGACCTGGCCGATCGGCTTATCCAGCTCGTCGATGATCGGCTTGAGCAATGCGTAGTTTCGCGTCGAGGTCAGCACGAGTAACGAATTGGTATCCGGGTCGGCCTCAAGATAGGTATCCTCAGAAAGCTCATCACCACCGCCGGATGAGCTGGCCGCCGTCTGGGCGGTGGGTGCTCCAGGTTGCTGTCCGCCTCTCTGCTGACCCTGGAACTGCTGGCCGGTCGTGCTGCCGGCCTGGTTCAGGGCCTGCATCTCAGCGAAGAGGTTATTGATAATCTCTTTGAGGCTCTCCGCATTGGCGTTCTTGAGAGGATAAACGAAGATTTTGCGTTCCTGTTCAGGATTCTCGTCCAGCTCTTTGATGACCTGGGCGATGGTTTCCAAGGTTTCGGCCGGACCGCTGACAACCACGGAATTCGTTCGCGAATCGGCGGAGGCAATAATCGCCACATCCGAGAACGTGCCGCCGCCCTGCGTCGTCTGCTGTGGGCCTCCAAATCCACCGGGCCCACCTCTCATAAATCTGATCTGCTGGCCCTGCTGGCCTGTGCCTCGCGACGTCTGTGATGACGTGCGGCTTTCTCCGAAGACTTCATTAATCAGTTCCGCCGTGTCCTGGGCATCGGCGTATTCCAAGTGGAAGACTTTGACGTCGGCGATGTTGGGAATTTGAGAATCCAGGCCCTTGACCACCTCGGCCACAACCTCCAAAACATTGTCCGGACCTGTTACCACGACGGTGTTGGTCTGGCTGTCCGCCGCGGCAGCGACGCGGGCCAGACTACCGGCTTCTTCATCTTGCTGTGTCCGGGAGCTTCTCCCACCGGGGCCTCGGAACATCATCGGGCCGAAGCCGCCTCGTTGGTTTTGAGTTGAACTTTGTTCTTCACCAAAGAGCTGATTGATCATCTCGGCGGTGTTCATGGCATCGGCATATCGGAGCTGAAAGATTTTAACGCCGGCCACCTTGGCGGTTGTATCTTCCAACTGCTTGATCATGCTGTCCACGATGTCCAGGGTCTCAGCCGGCCCCCGGACGACCACGGAGTTGGTCCGGTCGTCGGCGGCCGCGACCACCTGCACGTTGAGGCTGCCACCGGCTGTTTGGTCTTGATCATCCCTATTATTGCTGCGTCCTCCAAAACGTCCCCCCGCCCCCCCTCCAGGCCCACCTCTATTCTGCATCATCATTTCAAAAGGACTGCGGGCACCTTGCCGACCGCGAGTGCCGCCCTGTTGTTCCTGCTGGAACATCGTGTTAATAAGGTTGGCTGCATTCGTTGCATCGGCGTTGATCAAACGGAAAACCCTGATTTCCGCAACCGACGACATGTGAGTATCCAGCGCTTTGATGATCTGCATGATGCGTTTGATGTTGGCCGTGGTGTCGGTCATGATTAGCGCATTGCCGTCCTCATTGGCTTCGAGGCTGGCATATTCCGGCAGCAAGACCTGCAGGTTTTGCTTGAGCGCCGTGGCGGTCACGTGGCGAACGGGGATGACATAGTGAACGACATCATCGCTGGGGACGATCACATCCGGATCCTGGCCGGTGAAAACGGGGACATTCTCCGTCTTGGCTTTCTCCAGCGTGACGACCTTCAGCGTCTTGCCCATGAGCACAGTCGTCAGGTTTCTTTGCTTGAGGATGGAGTTGATCAGAGAAATCGCCTCGTCCAACGGGATCGGCTGACGGCTGATGACGGTCATGCGGCCGTCATAAAGCGGCTCATCTGAGAGAATGGTCAATCCGGCGGTATCGGAGAGGTACTCCAAGACGGTTTGCAGAGGGGCATCCTGGAAGTTGAGCTTGATCTTGACGCCGCTGTTGTTCTTGACGACCTCGACGGGCTTGGCCTGAGTCTCGGGTGGCGGTCCGGATGTTGTCTGCTGGGCAACGGAATGACCGGGCATCAGGACGATGACAACCGCCAGCATCGCGCTAATGATAATTACTTTAAGAGTTTGCATTGCTATTGTCTCCTTCACATGCAATATGTTCTTTGATAGTCGTCTCATCGGTGTTCTATTGCCCGAGTTGTTGTTTCCGTTGTTCCATCAGCTTCCTTAGAATTTCCGCCTCATCTTCCGAAAGGGCCGGCTCCTGAGTGGGAGCGTTCGGATCGCTGGGCGTTGGGGTAGCTGCTGAAAGCTCCAACAGTCTGTTCATCGGAAGGGTGCCCTGCCCTCCTTCCAGGTCACGACCTATTGCGACACTGATTGTCTTGTCCTCCAGTTGATACTCGATGGAATCGAGGCTAAAATTCTTGACGGTTCCTCTCGCCACGCTGTCCCCTTCGCGGAGCCTGAGGACCCTGTTGCTTTGGGTGTCCTCGATGAATGCAATAAACGCGTCGTCCTGCTGAACGATCCCCTTGAGCAGAAGATACGATTCGGGATTTCGCGTGACAACCGGTCGGGTTCGTGCGCGCCTCTGCCGGATCGGACCGCGTTGTCGTGAGAAGATATTGCGCTGCAGGATGATCTGGTACGTCGCCCATGAATCCTGCCCGGCTGCGGCACGCTCCGCTGTGGCGAGCGGCTCGGTTTCATTTTCTACGTTCGGGTCGGGCGTCGATGTTTCCTGGCTGAGGCCGGATTGAGGCCACAGGATGATGGCGGACCCAAGCGCAACCGCCAGTAACAGACATCTCGATATTGTATTATACTTGTTCTTCATTGTTCACCTCCCGGGGCGAATTGTCTTCTGAGGGCTTCTGTTCAGTGCCCAGACACAGTGCCGAAAGCCGAAGCTGCACGGACATGCTCTGGCCGGATTCGTTGCTCGAACCAAGCTGCATATCCTTGACCTTGATGGGCAATGGGGCCGTCTCGATGTGCCAGAGGAATCGAGCGACGGCATCAAGCGTTCCCGTCCCGACGACCACGAACGTCATCTCTTTGAGCCCCTTGTCACTGGCCACGCGGTCGGGCTTGACGGAGCTAAGCGTCAGCCGCGCCTCCTGGGACCACTCATTCAGCGCCCGGCCGACTTTACTTTCCGCCTCCACCTCGTTTCGCAGACCTTCCAACAATGCGTTTTTCCATTCCTTTTCCAGCACCCGTCTTTTCCGGAACAGATTCTGAGCCTCGTCGAGTTCGACGAGTAACTGGCTTTTTTGCGTCTCAAGCTGCTGGAGTTTGCCCGCAACCGGTCCGATGAGAAATTTATTCAGGACAAGGAATCCCACGACAGCGACGGCCACGAGGGCCATAATGCGTTCACGTTTCGATAGCATAGTTACTTCACCCCTCGGAATTCAAAGTTAACGGCGAACTCTTTTTCTCTGAGATCACGTCCGACATTTCGCAGGTGAATCATCTGAACGTTGAAGAAGACCTCGTGTTGTTTTATTTTGTCCAGAACTTCGTAGAAACTCTCCTCATCAGCGGCCTTGCCGACGAGTGCTGCCCCGGCGCTTTCGCTCAAGCGAAGGTTCGTGGCCCAAATCGTCGGCTCCTCCGGGAAGGTGAGCGTCAGCTCGCGCAGGCAGTTGAGAAAGACGGGCTCCTGAGAGGTCCAGCTCGTCGCGTACGTGATACGGTCGACCACCTCTCGGGCCGCGGCGATGTCTTCACTCATCAGCTCCAACTGTTCTGTGTACGTGGCGATATCTCTCCGGTCCGCCTGCCAGTCCGACAGTACGGCGATCAAAGCCAGCAGGCAGGCCGCACCGATAATGCTTGCCCAGACCGTGATCGGTTTGCGAGAGGTTTTCTTCTTAAGGCCGATACGCGGATTCAAAAAGTCCACGCGCGGCTTATCGGTTCCCGAGCCGGCCATCGCCACGGCAACGGCGGCGACGGATTGCGCTTCCTCCGGCGATTTGATCTTCTTGGTCAACAACTGAGTACGACCGTCTGTGATGACAATCTGAGGTCTCAGACGCTCATTGAGTCGGTCGATGGTCGTCTCCGGCAGACCGGAGCCGTCGTACGCCGTGACGCGATGGGGCGACGACGAATCCTGTTGTGAGGACAAGAGAATGAGCCGCTCAAGTGTGGATGTCAGCAGCTCGGCGTGCTCATCGACGGTTCCGTTTGTCGATGCCAGCGCAACGTGTTGAATGGATCGCGGGTTGCCGTTGACCTGCGTCCAAAATTCACAATAGGTTGGCCGGGTGTACAGTCCGTATCGTCGTTCCAGACTATCGTCCGATAGGGTTTTACCGAACGCCAGCGCTGAGACCGTCATGGACCGCACCTGAAGACCCGCCCCGGCGGCCAATGCTTTAATCTTCTCGACAATTTCACGCCGCGCCGCCAACAGCAGGATTTCGCTCTTCTCGGAGGCACTCGTGCGGCCGCAATAGTCGAAAACCAGCTCGCTGGCGTTGAGCGAAAACGCCCGCTCCGCCTGAATATTCAGCACTCCCGCTAACGTCTCAGTGCTTGCCGGCGGGACGGTTATCTCTTTGGCGACGACCCATTTCGTCGGGATACCAATGATCACCTGTTTCGATGAGAAGCGTTTGGCTCGGAGATACAGCTTGAACTTTTGTCCCAATTCCCTTGCATTGTCGAGGTTGAGCTTCTCTTCAAAATGCCATTGCCCGGCACGATGAATTTCCGGACGGCCGGACCGGGCGCTGATTTCGGCAACCACGATTCCGTATTCGTCAATAGCAAGCCCTAACAGGGTCCGAGCGCCAAGCATCATGATCATCCAATCAATTCATTTTCAAAATGGTGTTCGTCAGAGGCTCCCCTTTTCTCAGGGCAGCCACAATATATTCGTTCAAAGGCCAGCCGAAATGGGTCATCGACTTCCAATAGACGATCCGCGGCGTCTGTGCGCTCATGTCAAAGACCGCCTTGTAACGCTTGTAGGCGCGTCCGTTGGCTGCAATGCCGAGAATGTCCGCCGAGTATTGGAAGGACCGTGTCGTAATATAGCTCCCTACGGCGACGGCTTTTTCCTGATCCAGGACTTCCGTGATCCAGGCGATCGAATCAAGACCTTGTTCGGAGCTGCGACGCGACAGAAGGGCCTCGACGTCACTTTCCTCCAGCACGGGCAGGCAAAGCAAAACGGCTTTGGGCGCGGTATTCACATTCACCAAACCGGGGAAGGATTCTTCATCGCTCGTGGTGAGGCGATCGACCATTTGTGAAAATTCTTCGGACTTCAGGCCCGTCGAAAAATAAAAATCCAGAATGTTGTCGTATCGCGGATTGGTCGGCACCATGTTCATAATCTCCAGGGCCCGTTCTTCCTTGACCACGCCCTGCAAGAGTCCCTGAAGGTCCTGCCGGCTGCCGGCGTCGTTGATATTAATACGCTGATTGCCTTCCCTGTCCAAATTGATTTCCACGCTATAGACGGTGACGTAATCGTAAAAACCGGTATCCAGCCGGCCGTTGCGATTGTCCGACGGATCGCTGAGATCGCCGTCGTTCTCATTGTCATCGAGAATGCTGTTGAGATTGGTATCCTCGCCGTAAAGCACATCTTCCGAAGCGCCCTTGACCAGAAGGATCTCATCAACGGTCTCAAACTCCGAGTTCTTGCAGTTGTAGGATTCCGAAAGCAGGAGATAGTATTCGTCCTCGGCTCCTCCGGGGGTGATCTCGCTGTCTTCATCCCGCCAGTCAATAATGGACGCCGCCAGCTCGGCCGTCATGCCCGGCAGCTTCAGCAGCATTTCTTCCGACGCCGAGTTGAGATTAATTTTGCCGGATTCATCCGTCAGCCCATAATCGAGCTCCCGGTCGTCTTCCAGGTTCGAACGCAAAAGCCAGAAATAGCCTTTTCCGACTTCCATGGCCTCATAGGGCTCACTGTCCATTAACTCTGAGGTTTCTTCTTCCGAGCTTGAGGCAAGTTTGGCCATCGCATACTGCGAGGCGCCGGTTGCAATGCACTCGGCTTCAATTGAAGCGACGTGGTTGGCCGCGACGATGGCGGCCACGCGCATCGAACGGGCAAAAACAAGCGCCAGGCCGGCCAGCACCAACACGACCCAGATCGTGACG
>Ga0209427_10006578_pt1 | contig 13239 bp, 10 predicted proteins | sample DeeMarSWOR136_30_FD_187465 | JGI IMG/M metagenome (GOLD analysis project Ga0209427, IMG submission 187465) | Marine sediment microbial communities from White Oak River estuary, North Carolina - WOR-1-36_30 (SPAdes) (version 2) | ecosystem: Environmental > Aquatic > Marine > Intertidal zone >... | reverse complement strand
TTATAGCCAAAATTATATATCCTGAAATCGAGGAATCAAAAACTAAAGGCATGGTAAAACTTGCAGTAGAAAAAAAGACATCAAATGTTATTGATGCTGCCGCAAGCGGTGCTGCAGACGGTTTGCGATTGGCATTGAATGTTGGGGCAATGTTAATGGCGTTTATCGCACTTATTGCTATGTTTGATTTTCTTTTAGGAAAACTGGATGATATTGTTAATTTCATTACTTTTAACCTGACTCAGTTTGAGTGGGATCTGAGCCTGAAAAAAATCTTCGGTGTCATTTTTTCTCCATTAGCCTTTGTTATGGGCGTGGATCATAAAGATATTTTCCAGTTTGGAAATCTGCTGGGAACAAAAATATCAATCAATGAGTTAGTCGCATACGTGGAATTAACCAATCTAAAAGGAGTTATTTCTGAAAGATCTTATATCATTGGAACTTATGCTTTATGCGGCTTTGCAAATTTCAGTTCAATTGCCATTCAAATAGGCGGAATCGGGGGAATTGCGCCTGAAAGAAAAAGTGACCTTGCCAAAATTGGTTTAAAAGCAATGTTCGGTGGCGCACTCGCTTCCTGGCTAACCGCTACGATTGCGGGAATTTTAATTTAAATTAACATTAATGACTATAACAGTATGGAACAGCAAAAATTAAATAAGTCATTTCAATTTTTAGAAAGTAAGATCAGGCTCAGACCAGCCATAGCAATTATCCTGGGTTCAGGACTAGGTTCACTTGCTGATGAATTAACTGAAAAAACAATTATCAATTGCATAGACATCCCACATTATCCCGCTCCTCGTATACCAGGACATGCAGGACTTTGGGTGATTGGAAAGCTGGACAATGTTCCTGTTTTAGCGTTAAAGGGGCGTGTTCATACTTATGAAGGCTATACCGCCAGACAGGTGACATACCCCATAAATCTCATGAATAAACTGGGGCTCACCAAATTGATCATTACTAATGCGGCGGGCGGTATAAATACAAATTTTAACACCGGGGATCTAATGATCATCAACGACCATATTAACTTTTTATTCGATAGTCCTTTAATTGGTGATAACACACTTTCTGCAGATCAGCGATTTATCGATTTATCCCGGGCTTATGATTTTAAATATATCCAGGGGACTTTAACGGTCGCCCAGTTATTAAAAATCCCTGTACAAACAGGCGTGTTAATATGTTTTAAGGGGCCATCGTATGAGACTGCTGCTGAAATAAAAATGGCAAGAATTTTAGGAGCAGATGCAGGAACCATGTCAACAATCCCCGAAGTTATTGCTGCCAACCAACTAAAAATGAGGGTGTTGGGAATTTCTTGTATCACCAACATGGCAACAGGGATCATCAATAAAAAATTAAGTCATAAAGAGGTAACGGAAACGGCTGATCGAATAAAAGATAAATTTGTTCGGTTGATGAAAGAAATATTAAAACGGCTTCCTGATTGGTAAATTATTAAGTAAGTAATTTTATGAATATCCTATAAATTGTTAGTTTTGGATAAGAATTTCTGGTGCAATAATGAAATTCTAATCCTTACCTTAATGAGACCAAAAATTATCCCTAACTCCAAAATTTATGAAGAACTCACAATACAACGAAAATCACCATATTCTCAATCGATGGATTATGATTTATTTTAAGCTATGGAAAGCATATCTGTTCCTTAGAAGATGTTTGATCTTATTAGAAATTAAATGGAAAAGATACAAAGGATTCTATATCTTTAAACTTTATTTAAGCTATCACTTTTCATGGAGAAACCGCGTTTCCTTTCTGGAGTATAAAAAGCGATATGAAGAGGCAATTGAACAATGTCAGAGAAGATTAAATAAAATTAAACACACAAATACAAATGAGTTGCCCGAGATTTATGAGATTATCGGAAGAAATCAGCGGAATTTAAATCGCATTGATGATGCATTAATTTCATTTCAATATGCAACTAATTATCTTAATTCAGCATCACCATCCCTATTTTATGAAATAGGACTCATTTATTTTATTAAAAGGAATTATGCATTAGCAAGACGATTGATGGAAAAAGCGATTAAAAAAGGCTACGATACAGCTCCGCTCCGTATTCACCTGGGAAAAGTTTACTATCAGATGGGCTTGTTAACCCGGGCTGAAGATTGTTTTAAACGTGTGTTAAATGTTTATCCACGAGAGGGCAGTCTTTATTTTCTATTAGGAATTGTATACAAAAGTAAAGTAGAATACCAATTAGCGATTAAAGCGTTTAAAAATGCAATACAATATGGCAGCGATCAGAAAGAAGAACATTTGGGTTTAGCCGAAATTTATACACGACTGGGATATTGGCAAGAAGCAATTCGAGAATATAAGCACATTCTTCAATTTGATCCGGACAATTTTATTGCACACTATTTTTTAGGATGGGTCTATGATATTCAAGGTTTAGAAGATGATGCCCTCCAGGAATATCTTTTAGCAAATAAAATTAATCCAGAGGATGAAGATACAAAACGAAAATTAACTCAAATTCTTGCCTCACCTGTTACTGATAAATATATTTAATTAGGGACTGGCTTCAATGCAATTGGACAAAATCATTAAAGCTGCACGCGGTGACCATCCGGTTGATTTAATGCTAAAAAATGTGAATCTCATCAATGTCGCTTCCGGTGAAATCTATCCGGCTGATATCGCCATTGAAGACCAGCTAATCATTGGAATAGGACATGAGTATGAAGCAAAAAATGTAATGGACTTGAAAGGACTCTTTGCTTCACCCGGTTTCATCGACGGACACGTCCATATTGAAAGTTCAATGGTTACTGTATCACAGTTTGCTCGCGCTGTTGTTCCATTAGGTACGACTTCGGTAATTGCAGATCCCCATGAGATAGCCAATGTTTTGGGATATGAGGGTATCCGCTTCATGATGGAATCTGCTAAATATAATCCCCTTAATGTGTTTTTTACATTGCCCTCATGTGTTCCCTCCACAAAGTTAGAAACAGCCGGTTCTCAATTACGTGCCTTTGATATTTTTCCATTTCTGAGAGAAAAATGGGTGGTCGGTCTTGGAGAGATGATGAACTTTCCTGGTGTTATCAATATTGACGAAGAAGTGATGGATAAAATTAAAATTGTTACAGAAAAAAGAATAGACGGGCACGCGCCGGGGGTAAGCGGAAAAGATTTAAGCGCATACATTGCGGCTGGCATTACTTCCGATCACGAATCTACAACTCCAGAAGAGGCATTAGAAAAATTAAGGCTTGGAATGTATGTCATGATCCGGGAAGGGACCGGCACTAAAAACCTTCGTGATTTACTGAAAATGGTAACTCCTGAAAATAGCCGACGCTGTATTTTTTGTACTGATGATCGACATCCTCACGACATACTGGATGAGGGGCACATAAATTTTATGATTAAAACTTCAATTGAATATGGTATTGATCCAATTTCTGCAATTAGGATGGCAACACTAAATCCAGCAGAATATTACAGTTTGCGCAAACTCGGATTTTTATCACCAGGCAATTTTGCAGATATCGTGATCATTGAAGATCTTGAAAAATTCAACATTAAAATGATCTTTAAAAATGGACAATTAGTTGCAGAAAACAATGAAATGCACTATGAATTACATTTTAAACCTGAAGCAAAAATTCGTAGTTCTGTAAATTTAAAATGGTTAGAAGGTGATGAATTCAGAATCCCAGCCACCGGTAAACTTTGTCGCGTAATTGGACTCATAAGAGACCAGATAGTTACGGAAGCTCTTGAGGATGAACCCAAAATTGCTGACGGATTGGTTGTCTCCGATCCAGAGCGTGATTTATTAAGATGCTATGTTGTAGAACGACATCATGCTTCAGGCAACATTGGAAAAGGACTGGTTAAAGGATTCGGTTTGAAAAAAGGCGCCATTGCTTCTTCGATAAGCCATGACTCTCATAACATTGTCGTTGTTGGCGTAAACGATGAAGACATTTTTAAAGCCGTCACACAAATCAATAAGATGGGAGGAGGATTATCTGTTGTATGCAACGGTAAGGTTTTGGATACTCTTGAACTTCCAATTGCTGGTCTGATGTCTAACGAGCCGCTGGAAGTTGTCAATGAAAGATTACAAAAATTGACTCAAAAAACAAAACAATTGGGCTGTCCCTTATCTGATCCCTTTATGGTGATTTCGTTTTTAGCATTGCCGGTTATCCCAAAATTAAAAATAACTGACCTGGGACTTGTTGATGTTAATAAATTTGAGTTTGTTAATTTATTTATTTGAGCAGATTTATCTTTAACCACAAAGACTCAAACAAATATTGCTTAGTATCCTCGAGTTTGAAATATGCTAACGATCCGATTGGAATGCTAATGAATCAAGATTTTATTGTCATTTTGGTAACTGCTGCTAATCGAGCCGAGGCGGAACAAATAGGGCAGTTCTTAGTTGAAGGAAAGTTAGCAGCTTGCTGCAACATTGTCGATCCGATTTTTTCAATATTTCTTTGGGAGGGCAAGACCTGCCAGGAAAATGAAGTGCTGCTTATCATAAAATCGGTAAAAAACAGGTTTGATGCTATTGTCTCAGAAGTAAAGACACTTCATAGTTATGATACGCCTGAAATTATCGCACTGCCGATCATTGCAGGATCGGAAGAATATTTAAACTGGATTAAATCAGAAACGACCTAGTACTGAAAGCATTAAATACTTGATAAATTTAGTATCATTTCGATCCGTTAACTTGCCACGAGAAATCTGTAAGGCCTATGTTTTCAAGAAAAAAAGAATACTCACTCCCAGTCCGTGTGAAAACACATAATTTTAATGTCATTCCGAACCGAGCGAAGCGAAGTGAGGAGTTTATATATCCTGGAGACATAGTGGTTAACCAGATTCCTCGCTATACTCGGAATGACATTTGAAATAGTAAGCCTCTTATTTTCACACAGACTGTCCGCTCAGAGGACAAGGTTAATATAAACAGTATCACGCTCCCGGTAATAAGTTTTACAAACAATTCAGAATGTCCTGATTTATGTAAACAGCATAATAGAACCAAACGTCTAAAAATTTGCACTCAATATCTGATTTTCATGGAAATCGTTGAATGGAACTGACTATTTTGGGTTCGGGTTGTGGAATCCCTTCACTGGAAAAAGGTGCGCCTGGATATTTAATTATTATTGATAATGAACCATTACTTTTCGACAGTGGGTCTGGCACACTAGTGCGTCTTTTGAAAGCCGGAGTGGATTACAAGCGGTTAAATCATGTGTTTTATACACATACACATTCTGATCATACCGCGGATTTGATCCCATTAATTCAGGTGCTTCGAACCACACCAAATTATCATAGAACAGAAAAACTAAATATTTATGGTCCACAAGGTTTTTCTGACTTCGTAAAATTATTAGCGCAAGGATTTGGCTCATGGCTGTTAGAGCCTAATTACCCGCTTGAAATTCATGAGTTGGCCCGCAATCATCTCAAATTTTCAAATTGGACTATTAAGAGTACTCCAGTTCAACACAGCCTCGCTGCCATTGCTTATCGGATCGAAAAGAACAATGGGCATTCACTCGTTTATTCTGGTGACACGGATTTTTGTTCGGAAATTATTGAATTAGCAAAAAATGTTAATATCTTAATACTGGAATGTTCTTTTCCTGACAGAAGGAAAGTTCCCGGGCATCTGACACCCAGCGAAGCGGCTGAGATAGCTGCAAAGGCGGGATGTGAACATTTAATTCTGACTCACCTCTACCCGCCGTACGAAGAACTGGAAGCAGAAATCATCAGCAAATGTCACAAAATTTTTAGTGGAAAAATATTAATCGCTCATGATTACATGAAACTAACATTTGAGTCATAAGTGTTATCCATCAATGCAGACATATTTCGAAAACACCTCATCAAAATATCACTCGTTATTTCAGTCTTTCTACATTTGCTTTTCTTATTAATCTATGATTTAGTAGGCAGCTTCCAGCTTTTCCCCTCAAATATCAGTGACCTTTTAAACAATGAAAAAATCGAAGAAAAGCGGCTAGAATTTGAGCTTGTAGAAACACCAGAAGATGCAAAAAGTGAAACGCCCCCTGAAGATGCTCACTTGCTTTCAGATAAAAACGCTGTAGCACGGGACCACGATACAAACAACAACAGGCATGAAGGAGCCCCTTACTCAGAAGGTGATCTGGATGTAAAGAATTTACCACTGGTGCCAATCGACCCCATACCCTTTACAGAACAAAAAAACGAGCGAGCAGATAAGCTTACAGATGAAAATAATTTAAAACAATCTTCTTCACATAGTTATGAATACCAGAAATTCAGTCGGAAACAACTATTAAAAAATCTACCACCATCAAATTATCAACTACAAAGAAGATTGGATAAACCACTTTACGATAATAAAAAATTCAGCGCCAAAGATCTTGGTGGTTTTACTTTTAATACTTATGAATGGGATTTCGCGCCATACATGCTGGAAATGAAGCGAAAGGTTGAGCGTAACGTTTTTCCTCCGCCTGCTTTCACATATATGGGGCTTATTAGTGGAGAAACCCTGTTGCGATTTAAGGTCATGCCTAATGGAGAAGTGAAAGATTTGGTGGTACTGAAATATACGGGTCATAATTCATTAAAAGAGACAAGTGTTAAAGCAATTATTAACTCTTCACCTTTTAAGCCATTACCAGCCGATTTTCCGGAAAACTATTTAGAAGTAACTGCTTCATTCACTTACTATGTGAAACGATAGACATTTATAGCAGACTTTTGATTTAAGACAGTGAATTAAATAAACTACCAGTTTTGTCGAACAAATAATATTGGTTATAGTTTTGTTATGAATATGAAATGAGACACTTATTTAATCCATGTCCCTTAAAATTTTTCAACAACGAGAACCGAAGAAAAGCGAGTTTACACAGAACGAAAATATTTTTAGATAATAAATTACAAACATAGAAACAAAGGAAAAACTTCGATGCACGAAGCCTGGTTGATGCTGCAACGTGGTGGAATATTAATGATTCCGCTTTTTATCTGTTCAATTATCGTACTTGCTATTGTGATTGAACGTACTGTTTCATTGAGAAAGAGGAAAGTACTCATTCCCGAAATTATCAATATCATAGAAAATATAAATAAACCTGAAGATATTCATCTGGCGATTTCTATCTGTCAAAAAAATGAAGGAGCGTTTGCAAACATTGTTCAGGTTGGATTGGAAAATAAAGATTTGCCTAACAATGAACTAAAAGAATTGATAACAGACCAGGGACGCCAGGAAGTCAGATCTCTTGAAAAAGGTTTAGTCATAATAGAGACAATTGCGGGCATTGCCCCTCTGCTTGGGCTGTTAGGAACGGTTATCGGTATGATAAAAGTCTTTACAGTTATTTCAGAACAGGGATTAGGGCAAACCCAAGCACTCTCTGGTGGTATTTCCGAAGCATTGATTACTACCGTTGTCGGTCTCTCAATTGGTATCCCTTCTTTTGTTTTATATAATTATTTTACAGATAAAGCTGAAAACTTAATTTTAGATATCGAGAAATTTACTTCACAACTTCTTCGAAAATTGACCAAATTTCAGGCAATTATCCCAAATAATAAAGGTAAAAATAAAATTTGAACCACTAAGGCTCTAAAAGCACGAAGGATCACAAAGTTAAACTAATTTGAAAAGTTCAAGAGTGAGAGAAAAAACTGAATTTAGAATACAAAAATTTATTTTTTTAAAAATTGGGATTTTGTCTTGGTGGCTATTGCAAGATTTGGGATTATTAATACAAGTGATAAAAGTATGTCTCAAAACTAAGGTAAAGAATGCAATTTCTAGAAAAAAAAAGACGCAAGGTGATTATCAATATCACCTCACTTATCGATGTTCTATTTTTGTTATTAATATTTTTTATGGTTTCATCAACTTTTGTTGAACAACCCGGAATGAAACTTGAATTACCTGAGACAAAAAGCGCTACGACAGAAAAAATTAAAGAACTTATCCTTGAGATTAATTCTGATGAAAGTATGATCTTAAACCAGGAAGCAATTAAACTTGAAAACTTAGAAGAAAAATTTAAGCAATTATTACCATCTCTTGAAGAAAAATCACTTGTACTCAAAGCTGATAAAAATGTGCCTCACGGAACGGTAGTGAAAGTGATGGATATCGCCAAATTGAGTGGATTGGAAAAATTGGTTATAGCCACTCGGGTCGCACAGGAGGAAAACAAATAATCAATCCCAGGCACGGAACTTCATGTTCTATACATGAAATTTTTCATGCTAATACCTCAATCTCTCCGTTGTAAAATATTCAATTACTCTGTCCAGTATCCCTTCCAGATCAATACTCGGTTGATACCCAATAAGCGTCTTTATTTTGGATAAATCAGGTATTCGGATCGCCATATCTTCAAATCCTTGCTCATAAGCCTCATCGTAAGGTACATATACAATGGGCGAATCAGAGTTGGTTTTCTCTTTTATTTTCAATGCCAGTTCTTTTATACTAATAGCTTCAGTATTACCGATATTAAATATTTGTCCCACAGCTTCAGAATGGTGTATCAGATTAATCATTGCGTCCACAATATCGGTCACATAAGTAAAGCAGCGGACCATGTTTCCATCATTATAAACTGTGATCGGTTCCCCTTTCAATGCCTGGACAACAAATCTTGGAATAACCATTCCATATCTGCCCGTCTGTCTCGGTCCAACAGTATTGAAAAGTCGAACGATCACAACCTCGAGTCTTTTTTCTTTATGATAGGCAAGAGCTAAAAATTCATCTATTGCCTTAGAACTGGAATAACTCCATCGGTTTTTTGTCGTTGGACCCAATACCCGATCATCACTTTCCTTAAAAGGAACATTTTCACTTTTCCCATATATTTCAGAAGTTGAGGTAATTACGACTTTTTTTAGATATCGATTTGCCAATTTAAGCACCATATCAGTACCTAAAATATTTGTTTGAATCGTCTCTACGGGTCTGCTTACGATTAATTCCACCCCGACAGCAGCAGCTAAATGATAAATAATATCACATTCACTAACCAGACGATCCATCACTGTTTCATTTAAAATCGTTTCAACAGCAATACTAAATCGAGGACTGGACATTAAATGCTCCACATTTTCTAACCGACCGGTAGATAAGTCATCAATGACATGAACCATTTCTCCCCTGCGTAATAGTTCCTCAGCAAGATGTGATCCAATAAAACCAGCTCCACCTGTAATTAATGCTCTCATATCCACTCCCTTTCATTATCCAAAAGATTCAATAAGTATAATATTTCTAATGCGGAAAAAGTAATCGTATCTATAAAACAGTAGAGCGAATTATGCGCCCTACATCTAACGCCCTACACCCTACTTTTTATCTCATTATAACCAGCTTCTCAATCTGCTCAACCTGCTTATCGCCTGATCGAGCTATTACTTTATACAAATAAACACCATTCGCTATCTCATTTCGATCCTGATCCAAACCGTTCCAGTAAATGTGATGGAATCCTGCTTCAAGATGATGATATTCCAGCGTTCGGAGCAATCTTCCTGCTACCGTATAAATCTTAATCATCACCTTATCTGATGGTTGTGTTAAATGAAAAGTGAATTCAGTGCCGTCGCTAAACGGATTCGGATAATTAAAAACATTAAGGATTTTAAATTCACTGGTCACCTGAAAATCATCACGATGGTATGTTAAATTATTTCTTACATCCTTTACAAAAATTTCTAAACTGTGATCACCATCCATGAGTTCTGGTGTAAATCGGACTTGAGCTTTTAACTTCGGCTCATCGGCATTATCAATCGGTGAAATTATCAAATTATTTTCATTTGCTGCATAGCTGATTCGACTATTATCTAAAAATAGATTTATTTTTGTTGTGTCGTTTTCAGCTAAAAATCTACTATTATCATAAACATTTATAAGAATAACCGGGGTATTTGAGACATAATCACCGTCAACGATCTGTTTACCGTTGTATGTAACCTGAATTTGAGGTTTGACAGTATCCGCAAAAACCTGAACCTGTTCAGCAAAGTAGTTATTCGTCTCTGATAGCTCGTTAACCAGATCATCTGGATCAAGCTCGATAAAAATCTTGTTTTTGCCTACGCTTCCCATCGGATCCCAGCTCAAATGAGCTGTTCGAAAACTATCAACTGGAATATTTGTTAGCATCTTATCCTGGACCAATCTCGCTTTCCCGCTATCAGGATGATTGATCAAAAAAAGTAAAACAACGCTATCAGCAATTGTCATGCCAACATTATAGACCTTGAGATCGATATTCATTACATCCCCTTCGATTAATGAATCTGAACTCATCTCAACAACCTCTCTGCCAATTGCCGGATCAGCGACCGGTGCATAAGAAACTGACCAGTCGTGCAAATAGGGAGTGTTTAATCCATCATCATCCTTCAGCACCGCGCGAAACCGAATCAAAGGGTAATTGTTGGCTGGGATAAAGGTGAGATTCTTCTCTGATTCATAACAAATTCCCACGCGTAATGTATCCCACTGAGACAACTGTTTATTAAATCCTAAAATGTCCACTGCAATATGAGTTCCCGGCTCATCGACATTTTGATTCCACGTCAAATCATACCAGGCATTTGCCGGCCCAATCGGCGGGGAGGTCGTATTTCCTGTTGTGAAGTAATTTATCATCGTATCCTGCACTGCTGCCACTCCCATACCGACCGCTATATGTTGTTCTTTAACACTGCCAACAGGCGCACCTTTTATTCCAACTACCGCCCAGGCATCTCGATAACCTACCTGACGGCACAGGCTGCTCCCGATGCTTTCTAGCGCCATGTACGCATTTTCAGTCATATTGTAGCTCCCTTCATCCATAATCGCGACCAGCACGTAGAAACCATCTTCCACAGAACTGATTAATTCTGCCATTGCATTGGCTTCATCTTGCGACTCCAATGTATCAAAACTTCTCACGATTACAACTATGCCGTCTTTGGGATCGATAACCACGACATTATGTCCGCGGTGCGGCTCAAGAACTGGCTGGGAATTCACCAATATTCGAGCGTAATTGCCATCCTCATAACCCGCGGATTCGACCTCCAGAATGAAAATCCTGGGTTCAATCTGGATGCCCCGGTTCAATAATTGAGTGTTTTGATAAGTATTATGAATAAACTGGTTCGGATGCTGTTGCGTCCAGTTGAAGTGGGAAGAATCTGCACGGGTAAAAAACGAAGCAGTAATCCAGGTGCCGACTTCGTCCCCCTGGACCGTTCGACACTGCCAGAAATATGTGGTCATATCTAACAGGTCAGGAGCTTGCCATTTTGTTACGATAATACCCTGTGGAATTTCTGGTGACCTGATATGCAGAGGGCTGTCAAAACGAATCGTGGTATCCAGCTCAAACTGGTAAAATGGTTTCAATTGATCTGCTGACTGAGATGCAGCATTATTCACTTGAAGTGTGACATGATTTGGGGAAAGCACCTGAAAATCGAACGGTTTGGAGATAGAAATTTTTGAAGAATAGACATAAAGCGGGTAGTCGTAGCTATTATTTTCCTCATCAAATTCCTCGAGGGCATTGTCTTGATCGACCGCGACACGAATGACGTGTTCACCGGACTGGTCTTTTAAATTCCAATTTACGATCAAAGAATCTTCCAAACCGATCGGCGGAAGCAGAATCTCCTCCTGAATCGGGATGATTTGATTTTGTTTGACGTCATAAATATCAACTTTAAAACTATCTTTCGTTGCTAAGCCCCAGTTTTGAATTTTTATTGAAATAGCCACAGATGAATCAGACTCCAGGGGCATGTATGGCGAAAATGACACGTCCTGCGGACCAATGGTCAAATCAGGCATCTCCGGCAAAGTCAGGTCCGTTAGTGGATCGCCAAGTAAAGTGTACTGGTGGATCGTGCTAATATTATAAATGCTATTGCCATAGCCTTCCCATAACTTCAATTTGGCGTAAGTTGTGGCATCCCCAAGCAGGTGAGTGGTATCCAGCAGCGTGCTTTTAAATAAATGTTTCAATAGAACATTATCTTGAAAAACATAGCCCCAGCCCGTTGTCGCATAGAAGGCGATTACGCCTTTGTTTTCAGCCAGTAAAAAATGCTCAGCAAAACTGTTTTCTGGATCGGCAAACCTGCCCGTGTGACAGGTCATACTGGTGATAAATGGGTATTTGCCTTGATTGGACAGCTCCTTGACATCCGAATGGTTGAACATTAAATCCCAGGTTCTGCTTCCCGCATGACCCAAAAAATTGACCCATAATGCTCCATGATTTATTCCATCTAAAATTTCTTTTTTCTTTTCCCCTTCAAAATAGCCCTCGGTTGTTTTATTGATTTGTAATGGCTTACAACTCGCCGGGGGTGGGATGACAAAATTATTAATGAGATAGTCGGTTTGGCTCATGAAAATGGCTTGCTCGCTGCGGTTAAAGCCGCCAGTGATAAAAAGTATATTTTTCTTCCAGCTACCGGTTGGACTATTTTCATAAGCAATAATTTTATTCACCACTATTTCAGTCTGTTCCACCGATTCCACCGGAATTCTTCCAACCAACATTTCTGGCAAGAAATCATCGGGACCGTCAAAACAAACATACCAGTTGTCACTGACCGGATTGCCATAAGATGGCACATAGTTTTCTTTGGCATTCGCTCCCAGATTTTTTTTTAAATCCCAACTGGCATCGCCCAAAAATATGACGTAACTGGGTGCAGGCAAATGCCAGTAAAGATAAGCATAATTTAAAAAATCTTTGATTGCTTGTGGATTTACCAGTCCAAAATTGAATTCATCGTAAATATCTTCAACATCGATGACCTTGACTCGTAAGCCGTTATGTTCAGCACGATAGTCAGCCAGATGTCGGGCGCTGTTCAGAAAATTTTTGTGCGTGATAATAATTAAATCCGCCCCATTTTGTGTTGAAGTTAAATCTGCTGTAGTATCCAGCATGGCTTTGAGAGGGTACTTCACTGCTTTTTGGGAAACCGCGATAAATTTTTGAAACGGTTTTAGGGTATCAGAAAAAGTGAGGTAATAATCATTTCCTGCGCCTGCGACAACCAGAGTGTCTTTGACTGTGGCAAAGCCGCTTCCTCTCGATTTAATTGATTCAGGCACGGTTCCGATATCAGCGCCTTTTCTCCCTATCATTGCCCATGAATCTCTAAAACCGA
>Ga0209427_10006577_pt1 | contig 13241 bp, 8 predicted proteins | sample DeeMarSWOR136_30_FD_187465 | JGI IMG/M metagenome (GOLD analysis project Ga0209427, IMG submission 187465) | Marine sediment microbial communities from White Oak River estuary, North Carolina - WOR-1-36_30 (SPAdes) (version 2) | ecosystem: Environmental > Aquatic > Marine > Intertidal zone >... | reverse complement strand
CATCATTTCAGGAAAGCCGGTGTAGTCAGATACATCCAAAACCGTAACACCACCGTCCCGCAATGCCCTTGCCGTACCTCCTGTCGAGAGGATTTCAACGCCAAGTTTCTCAAGAGACCGTGCGAACTCAACGATACCGCTCTTATCGGTTACACTGATCAGCGCTGTAGTTATTTTACCCATCTTCAATCTCTCCTTCTCATTATCATTCAGGGCGTATCGAGGTCATTATAAAGGTTTTGAGATAAAAGCGTAAAAGGACTGCTGGGTTTTGTCAAGTTAAATAAGGTCTTGAATTCTGTGGATAAGCGTGCAATTGTAACCCCTGTTTCTGCGAGCACACGACACTGAGAGGCGCGAAATGACAGAGGTGTATGTGGTGAGGCACGGGCAAACAGCATGGAATGCCGAACTCATATTTAGGGGCAGGAGAGATATCGAGCTAAACGAGCGGGGGGAAAGGGAGGCGAGTGCCATAGCTGGTGCCCTGCGAGATAGAAACCTCGATGCCATTTATACGAGTCCCCTTACTCGGGCCATTGAAACCGCTAGACCTCTTGCAGCTCTTCTGAACCGTGAGATAACGCCGGTTCAAGGGCTTACTGACATCAACTACGGTGCCTGGGAGGGGGTACCGTACCATGAGATTAAGAGAAGATACCCGGATGTTTTGGCAACATGGGAGCAGAAGCCGGAGCTGGTTAGGTTTCCCCATGGAGAGACGCTGGATGAGGTAAGGGTACGATCTTACGGTGTTTTGCGAGAGCTTGCGGAGAAACACGCAAATGAATCTATTCTGATTGTTTCTCACCGGGTCGTGAATAAGGTTCTCTTATGTGCGGTGCTAGGCCTTACCACTGCCCATTTTTGGAATCTTAAGCAAGACACAGGGTGTATTAACCTACTAGAGTACTCAAACCAGCGATTCGTGCTATGCCTTTTGAATGATACGTGTCATTTACGAGGCATAGCAGACGGAGCGGACCAGCTGGATTTTTAAAGAACAGATCGGCGATCGGGGTTCCAGCGAAGCTGGTTCCATACAGGGCTTTTAGTTTTGAAAATGTCAAGAAATTTGCGAAACGGATTAATATGGTATTGACAATAAATTTTTTTCCATTTAAAGTAACAACTTACGCGTTTTGGTTGCTTTTTGACAGCTCTGTTCTTCGAAATTATGGAACTCGTTCTGATAAGATCGTTTCATGTGTCTTGAAACTGGACGTCCTGACTTAGTGAGCAAAACGGGGTCACGATGCCATTGATTATTAAGCAACTATCTGAAATTCTTTATAAAACTATATAAGTAACTATCCGAGAGCGGGAACCTTTCCAAGATTGATGGTGTTCTGACAGAAGAAACGAACCGTTTTTTTTGCCCACAGTGAGGTTTTTGTAAGGGCATTTGATGGAAGAGGGCGGTTTCTGAGTTCCATGGAATGAGGGAAAGCGTTGATGGCCGGGAACAAGCCTACAGATCTGTTCACCAAAAGAGAGCCCACCGCAAGGCATACCCCCCGAGAGGAATACCAGCTCCCGCATTGGCTGTTTCAGCACCAAGACCTGATCCACGACCTTGAAGGTGCGAACCTCGTCGATCAAGACACCCTTACGAATATGCTCAATCACATCCATTTTATGGATGGATATCTTTTTGTTCACTTACGTCATCCTAAGCACGAACACGGTATCCTCGTAAAAGCCCGGCCCGAGCCCTGCCTGGGCAAGGAAATCACCTGTCGCTGGTCTGATGAAAGGATATCGAACCTGCAATTGAAAGCTTACAAGTTCCTCAATATCATAATCGATGACGGGTCGTCCATGATCCTGGTACCCGCGTTACTACAGGAGAAGAATGAGGACGGTCTCACCGTTCAGTTGCCGTCAACAAGCTATGTTGTAGGCCAGCGGCAGGCGCGGCGGTACCCCTGTTACGAGATAGTCGTAGAGCTTGTTCAGAGTGGATATCAGGCAAAGGGTGAATTGCTTGATTTCAGCCCCGTGGGCTTCCGGATCAGGATCGATACACAGTCATCCGATTCTTTCCGCTGGTTCAATTCAGATGCATTGGTTACCATCAATTTACGGCACGGGGACAAGATTTTGTTTTCAGGGCTGTGCAGGTGTATTCGTGAGCGCGGTGGTACTAGGGACAAGGAGATTGTTGCTGCGCCGGTGGACCAAAAGATTACCCGGTTCAAGAGAAAACGGATGCGCAATCCGCGCCAGAAGTTGATTCCGTCGCCAACGCTCATCTTTGATCACCCTCTTTTGAAAAAGAGAGTTCGGATAGAGGTTTCGGATATCTCTACCTCGGGCTTTTCCGTTTACGAAAAATCCGATGAGGGAGTGCTGTTGCAGGGGATGATCATTCCGGAGGTGATAATCGATTTTGCGGGCGCGTTGCGGATGAAGTGTTCCGCCCAGGTCATCTATCGCACCGAGGAAAAAGGAAGAGGCGTGCGTTGCGGTCTCTCCATTCTGGATATGGATATCAACACATACAGCCGTTTGACCCATTTGCTTACCAGTGCCCTTGATCCCCATGCCAATATCGCCAGCGAGATCGATACGGAGGCCTTGTGGGAATTCTTTTTCAAGACGGGCTTTATCTATCCTACCAAGTATCGCTTGATCCAGGATCACCGAGAAAATTTCAAAAAGACCTACAAAAAGATATATCAACAGAGCCCCGAGATCGAGAAGCACTTTACCTACCAGAGAAACGGTATGATCTACGGCCATATCTCCATGGTGAGGGCGTATGAGCGGGCCTGGCTGATTCATCACCACGCTGCACGGAATATGGACAACAGACGAGCCGGTTTTGTGGTGTTGAAGCAGATCATTCACTACTTGAACGATATGCATCGGCTGCCATCTGCAAAAATGGACTACGTGATAAGCTATTTCCGTCCGGAGAACATCTTTCCGGACCGGGTTTTTGGGGATTTTGTCAGGGTGTTGAATAACCCTCGCGGCTGCTCCGTGGACCTGTTTGCATATCTCCCGTACACAAGCCTTTCTCTCGGGGCCAAACTCCCTGAAGGCTGGTCGCTGAGGGAAAGCTCGACACTCGATTTGTGGGAGCTAAGGCGATTTTACAGTCACCGTTCCGGTGGCCTGTTTCTGGACGCCTTTGGCCTGGAGCAAGGGGATTCCGCTGATGATTCGCTAGAACAAGTGTACGACAGACTCGGCTTTTTCCGGAAAATAACGACGTACTCGCTTAGCCACAAGGGTGATCTGAATGCCGTTCTAATCGTTAATCAATCGGATTTGGGAATCAACCTCTCAGAGCTGTTAAACGGCATAAGTATCGTGATCACGAATCCCGAAGATTTGCCATGGAACGTGCTCTCCACAGCTATAGGCCAGCTGACCGGCGTGTACAGCATAGAGCGGGTTCCTGTCCTGTTTTATCCTTGCGATTATGTCAAGCAAGAGAACGTGCCGTATGAGAAATACTATCAGCTCTGGATCCTGAATGTCCGGTACGGTAACGAGTACATGGAGTACATGCAAAAAAGATTCAGGATGATCTACCGGTAGATTTCGCCTCCACCCCCTCCTGCTATCAAACGCTTGCCCGTTCTGTTTTCAATGGCCATGATATTCGATTTAGGAAAAGTGAAGATATGATAAGCACGCCATAGTCTTGAGCCATAACGTAGGATCAACCCAGGGTTCGAACTGAAACAGTCAGCTCTGGACACTCCTGCTGCAATGATTATTTCAGTCTGGATACGAGAAATAGGTTGACTTTTGATTCCGGTGACATAGTTATTAGTCAGGTTCGCAACTTCTTAGCAGGGTACCAGGATCATCACGTTTCCACTGTCTGTGCATCGGTCAGTCACGCTTAGCATTCTCCTTCGGTATAAGACTCTAATTCATCAAATTCAACTGCACACTCCATCTTGTACAATTCGTAGAGAATCGATTCATTCGAAACAACCCCCTTTGTGAGCTTTTCTCAGCAAAAATGAGAATTCGAGCTCATACAACTATCTTGGGATTAACAAACACTGACGGCATAGTTCATAGAAGAACTGTCTTTAGAATCGATTTGGAGCATGCGAAAGGTAGTGAAGCGTGGTGCAATGGGTCAGGAACGGCGGGCTCAGCAGCATATTTGAGGCTTGAGGAAGATGAATGGCAGGGCCAGGTAAGCGTGTTTAGGCTTATGCGCGATAAACATCAGCCCCAAAGACCGTCAAGACGCAGTTGCATCAAAACTGATAGGATATTTCTTGTAGTAATGGGAACCTTTCCAGCCTCTCTTAAGGGCCTTGTTGAATTTGTAACTGGCAAGAAAGTTAGTCAGGTTTCTTAAGTTGAATAATGATTTCATGATCCTGCAGTGATATGTTGGAAAAGAATAGAATCGGTTCTTGATATGATTATTGGCTGCGTATACAGTTTCTGCTTCTAGACCTTTTGGCTGGTGGACTACGTAAGAGAAGCGATATTTGGCCCAATCGGAAGGGAATTCTTGGTAGATTAATCGATTTTCTTTTTGTAGTTGCTCCATCAATTTAGTGCCAGGAAGGGGGGTAAGTATAGTGATCTGTACTATGTCCATACCGGAATGAACCAAGAACTCGGCTAACTCTTTATAGTAGGTGGGGGACTCGTAGTCGTTACCAATGACAAATGCACCATACACTCCGATCCCACGTTTGTGGAAGCTTTTCACCACTTTCTTGTAATTCTCCACCCCGAGCTTAAGGTTGACACCTTTCTTCATGTGCTTTAGGGTTTGTTTACTTATGGTCTCAAAGCCGATAAAAACGTACATACAGCCAGACCGAGCCGCAAGCTCAATCACTTGCTCGTCATCGGCTACATTGACGGAGGCCTGCATCCACCATTTCTTGTTTAGGCCTCGCTGGATCATGCCTTCAAAAAGTTCCTTAGCCCTGGTTTTGCTTTCTGAGCTATAGCCAATCAGGTTATCATCCACGAATGCTATATATTTACCCCTAATTTCATCCAGTTCATCCAGCACGTCCTCGGCTTTGCGTTGACGATACTCCCTACCCAAGTATCTGGAGACTGAACAGAAATTGCAATTAAAGGGGCAGCCGCGGGAAGTCTGGACAGAGTGCCAGAGATAGTTGGGATGCAGCAAATCACGCCGGGGTCTAATTCGAAATCCAGCCAGGTCAATTCGGGGTGCCACGTATTTTGGGGACAGGCGATTACTTTCAAAATCATTAATCGCCCTTTCCCAGACGCCCTCTACCTCACCAACCACCACAGCATCAGCATACTGAAGAGCTTCGTCTGGAAGCATGGATACATGAATTCCCCCCATAATCACTTTTGTCTTCCGCTCTCGATACATCTCGGCAATCTCATAGGCTCTTGTGATATTGCTGGTAAATGCAGTAATACCTACCAGATCAGCTGCTTCAAACTCGAACTTATCAAAGTTCTCATCCGCTATTTTCACAATCCAGTTGGATGGAGTAACCGCAGCCACATAAGCCAAGCCGAGTGGTGAAAAGGTTGAGAATTTGCTTAGCAGAAGACCACTTTTTCTACCTACAGGGTTAATCAATAACAGTTTTCTCATGCTATTTGCTCAAATAGTATCTACAATAGAAAAGATCCGGCCCGTATCTGTCCTAATCTCTTTTATGCAACGATATGCAATTTGTCGAGTGAAAACTTGGTATTCAATTGAAAGCCCAATTTTGCTCTTAAAGCCCTTAAATGAAAGGGGTGGTAAACGGCCCGTCCCATTTCATCAGAGAAACGCTTCGCTTATCAGCGTTTATCAGGAAAAGAGTTAGTGCAAAACGTGCTTGAAACCAATTCAGTTTTGTGAAAGACTATTACCATAGCACAGTTAGCACGAGTGGATGCACCCGGTGTTGGGCATCATGTTATGGGCAGGGGTATCGAAGGAAGGAAGATCTTTTTCACGGACAGAGATCGAAACGACTTCATTGCTCGCTTAGCCCAACTCGCCAAAGACGATACAATGGGCATCTATGCCTAGGCACCGTTACCCAACCATTTCGACCTACTCTGTAAAAGAAGAAAGCTTCCCTTCGCATCAAGCATGCGGAAATTACTGACCAGTTACGTAGTGCACTTCAACAAGCGGCATTGGCGGCGTGGGTATCTCATCCAGAATCGCCACAGATCCATTGTCTGTCAGGAGGACGCATAATATCACCGAGTTAGTGCTCTATATTCATTTGAATCCTTTACGAGCAGGTTTGGTAATGGATCTTACTGAGCTAAGCAAATCTCCTTGGTCCGCCTATTCGGCGCTGATTGGATATATTGAGCGATCATGGCAGGATATCAGCTACATTCTCTCTTTTTTTGGAGAAGTTCCTGAAAGCAGAAAGCGGTACCAGGAGTTTGTAGCGCAAGGCGTTTCCTTGGACAAAAGACCCGAATTGTCGGGTGGGGGGGTTGGTACGGAGTCTCAAAGGGTGCGCTGAAGTGCTGGCTATCCGAAGAGGAGGAGAGAAAGAACGATCGGATCAACGAATCGCGGGAGTTGGGGCGTTTGTGAGGTAAATGCTCTCCGAGACGGACGACCGCGGAAGATAAAACATCCGACTGATGTCTCGCAGAATGGGTCTTTCTTCCTTGGCTGAAAAGGTATGCCAGATCCATAACATCTCTCCCCATGAACTTTGATCCGGGAGCCAAAGGCATGAAAGCATGGAAGCTCGCAAGGTCTTATCCTGGCTTGCAATAAGGGAGTTGGGGTATTCGGGAGCAGAGGTCGCCCGATACCTAAGAGTAACCAATTCTTGTGTAACCAGGGTCGCCTCCGTCAAGAAAGGGCCTGAAAGGAAAGGGTATATCCCATAAGTTATGCACGTATTGAACGAACGTGCCTTTTTCCTGATGTCCCCAAGATTCTAAACAGCTTAAATGAGATTTGGTGAAGATATCCATGTAAAGGGTTAAATGGACAGTTCTTTATGAGTTAAAAAGAGCGCGCCCTAGTCTCTAATCATCCTTCAGGGCCCTCACAGAACAGGATATGCCAGAGCGACAGTGGGGGGACGACAGCTCCTAGACGGCAGCTGCAGGCTAAGCTCCGAGAACAAAACTTCGGCGAAAAACGATCCGACTCATTTATGAGAGTCAATTAGGGCGAAACCAAGATAAAAATCGATGTTGAGAGTTCCCTCTGCGGATCGATGGGTATGGATTTGGCATCAGCAGCACAAAAAGGGGGTCTTTTATTCAACACTTAGGGTGGTATATTTGCAAAGCCTAAAACGATAATAATTGACATTAAAGCGCGCCGATTTATATATGGAGTAATAGATCCTCATGCCTAAGGTATCAGTTCCAGAAATCCTCGAGGTTCTATGCTTGAGGATAGAAACCATTGGATCCTAGAATGCTTGTGGTTGTTCCTCCAGAGGAAAAGCCTTAATGACATTCTCGGTGGCCTTTCCAAGCCTTAAAACTGCCTGAGAGATCAAATAGAAATGAAAGTGACGCTTATCAATGTTTCTGCTCGAATGTCATCTGATGGCTCTCGCCTTATTTGTGCCCTTCTAAAACAGGCCGACCATTCGGTAAAGAGTGTGTTTCTAGCTAGGCCGGAACCTCTGAGTTATGAGCAAGAAGAACTTGCTCAGTTAGACGACATACTGAAGAATACTGATCTAGTTATGATTGCCGTATATAGCAGCTACGCTATTCGAGCCGTACAAGTCACTGAATTTATTCGCAAGAACTACCCTGGAATGAAGGTGATCTGGGGAGGACCGCACTGCATTTCTATTCCAAAACTTAGTCTTCGCTATGCGGATGCTGTTTGTTTTTCGGAGGGTGACCGGGTGGTTGTTGATCTCGTAAACAAAATTGAAGATGGCAACAATTATCTAGATACGCCCAACATGGCTTTTAATGTGGATGGGTCCTATATTGTGAACGACGTGCTACCACCCTTTCGCGAACTGGATAGCCTCCCTTACCATGACTACAATTTAGAAGATCAATTTCTCCTGGATCGCAAACTTTTCCAGATCACAAAGGAGGTATTTAGGAAACACCTCGCAGGATACTATCCCTTCTATACCATACCAATTTTATATTTCGTGACCTCTCGCGGCTGTCCCCATAGATGTTCTTTCTGCAATAATTGCAGGTATATCGCCATGTTTGGACGTAATGAATTACGATTTCAAAGTGCTGACCGAATCATTGACGAACTAGAATATATCCTAAATTACTTGGGCTTTATTGAGTTCTTGGGCTTTGCAGATGATGATTTTTTTATACGGACATTAAAGGACTTAGACGATTTCGCCGAAAAGTATAAGCGTAGAGTTGGACTTCCCTTCGGGGTGGGTGTTAGCCCAAACACGTTTAGCAAGGAGAAGATGGAAATACTTTTGGATGCCGGAATGAAGGCCATTCAAATGGGCGTTCAGTCGGGTAGTCAGAGGGTCCTTGATGAAATATATAACCGAAGAATTCGGATCCCAAAGACGAGGCATGCGGTACATCAGATCGAGTCATATAGACAGACCTTCGACTTTGATTTTCTTCTCGATTTCATTATTGATAACCCTTACGAAAAAAAGGATGACATCATTCAGACTTATAAATTTTTGCTGGATATTCCATCCAGTGTAAGAATCAATATCTTTTTTCTAGCTTTCTTTCCAGGAACGCCTATTTATGACAAAGCTCTTAGTGATGGAATCATTGACTCCTTTAGCGAAAAAACTTTTAGATTCTATACCAGAAGCCGCATTAGATACCAGAAGAACTATGAGACTTTTTTGGTTCTGCTTGTTCGCCATGTGAGACGCCACTCGCTGCTTCGTAAATGTATTCCACGCTTGGTCTTTCGGATTCTGGGGAGTCGACTAGTGAGAGGTTTCGCAGCAATCTTCCCTAAGCGATTTTATGCTCTTCTGAGCAAGGGGGTCCAATAGGACTAAATCGAGAATCAGCTTTGAGTCGATTTTCCTGCATTCCTTGGAGTTTCAGTTGAGGAACTGGTATGGGGCTTTTGGGGCTTGATCCTGTTTCCACCGAGCAGCAGGCGTATCTTGCAGCATTTGTTCGGCGGCATAACAGTCATTATGCTCAGGAGAATTCCTTCGGGTTAGTATCTAAGAAACGGAGAATGAACTACTATAGTTGAATTTCGTAATCCTTCTGATGGGCCCCGCCCAATTCTATTGACATTCCGTTGTGTTAGCGTATAATCATGACGATTAATAAGGTTATTATGATTTAATCCAAATTGTCTCATTTATCAGGGCTCATGAAATGCTCCCGTCTAGGCGCGACAAAGAAGAACTAGATGCCTCTCTTTACAATAGTAGGCTCATAAAGAACTATGTAGAGTATTGTAAATTCTATTATCCCGATCTAAATATCAATGAAGTTCTAAGCTACGCGGGCATTGCCACGTATGAACTCGAGGATCAAGGCCACTGGTTCGGTCAAGATCAGGTAGATCGATTCCATGAAGTCCTAATTCAAAAAACGGGAGCCGCAAACATATCCCGCGAGGTTGGACGGTTTGCAGCGTCTTCGAAAGCCTCAGGTGCTGTAAGGCGATATGCGCTGGGCTTTATGACGCCGGCCTCGGCGTATTGGGTAGCGGAGAAAGTTTCTTCCACTTTGAGCCGCGCCTCTACTTTCAAGACAAAGCAAATCGCTGGCAACAAGGTGGAGGTTTCAGTCACAGCAAACCCTGGTGTCTCTGAGAAGCCCTATCAATGCGAGAACCGGATGGGGATGCTCGAGGCTTTCGCGAAGTTATTTACCGGCAAGTTCCCAAAAATAGAGCACCCTCTATGCATGCACAAAGGAGGAAGGCTCTGTCTCTATGTTATCACCTGGGAGAAGACGGCCGCTCTTAAATGGCGGCGGATTCGTAATTGGCTCATTCTCCTTAGTCTCTTAGTTTGTGCAGCACTCCACTTTTTTATTCCATTCATCTCCTTGACGGTCCTGATCCTCTTATTTACCTTGTTTGTGTTGGGAATTTCTCTTCACTATAAGCATCTTGAAAACGAGGAGTTAGCCAAAACCGTTGAAACACAAGGCGATGCGGCGAAAGACCATATAGATGAGATGAATATCCGCTACAACAATGCATTGCTCGTTCAGGAGATTGGTCAGGCTACATCTACGATTCTTGATATCGAAAAGCTGATGAAGACTGTCGCGAGTATTATGGAGAGACGCCTTGATTTTGACCGTGGGATGATCATGCTTGCGGACGAGGAAAAGACTCGACTCCTTTACACTGCTGGTTACGGTTATAATAAGGAGCAAGAAGCACTTATGCAGCAAACCGAGTTTCATCTCGACAATCCTGAGTCGAAGGGAATGTTTGTAGTGGCCTTTAGAGAAAAGAAACCCTTTTTGCTCAATGATATTGCAGAAGATAGCAATAAGCTTTCGGAAAAAAGTCGGGAACTGGCGGCACAAATGGATGTTCATTCACTTATCTGTGTGCCTATTGTGTATGAACAGGAATCCCTTGGAATCCTTGCTGTAGACAATATCGAGTCAAAAAGACCCCTTACTCAGAGCGACATGTCTCTTTTGCAGGGGGTCGCCTCGCAAACAGCCGTTAGCATGATCAACGCGATGTCGTTTAATAAACTCCAAGAGAGTGAGGAGAAGTACCGGACAATACTTGAAAACACTGAAGAGGGATATTTCGAGATTGATCTTGCAGGGAACCTGACCTTTTTCAATGAATCGCTGTGCAAGATTTCCGGATATTCCCAGAGCGAATTGAAGGGTATGAATTATCGGGATTATGCTACCCCGGAGACAGCCAAGAGAATGTATGAGGCATTCAGTGAAATCAATCGGACAAAGAAGCCTGCCAGGGTAATGGATTACGAAGTCATCAGGAAAGATGGCAGTGTAATTGTTGTTGGGATGTCTGCTTCCCTGATACAAGAGGCAACAGGCGAGGCGACCGGTTTCCGAGGTGTGGTGCGGGATGTCACCGAGCGAAAGCGTGCTGAGGAAGCGCTGCGGGCCAGCGAAGAGAGATATCGGACTGTTCTAGAGGCTAACCCTGACCCCGTTGTTGTGTATGACATGGGAGGCAAGGTCATTTATTTCAACCCCGCTTTTGCTAAGGTATTTGGATGGTCTCTGGAGGAGCGCTTGGGCAAAAAGATGGATTTGTTTGTCCCAGATGAAAACTGGCCGGAAACCAGGATGATGATTGAAAAGATGCTGGCTGGAGTAAGTTTCTCAGGTGTTGAAACGCGTCGATATACAAAAGATGGGAAAATCATCCCGGTAAGTATAAGTGGATCTACTTACCGTGATGGGGATGGCAATCCGATTGGTAGCGTCAACACCTTGCGGGACTTCACCGAACATAAGGAGCTTGAAGCCCAACTCCAGCGAGCACAGAAAATGGAGGCCATTGGAACCCTGGCTGGGGGAGTTGCCCATGACCTCAATAATATTCTCTCAGGGCTTGTGAGCTATCCCGAGTTGTTGTTGATGGAAGTTCCGCAAGACAGCCGCCTGAGAAGGCCTATATTGACCATACAAAATTCGGGGGAAAAGGCTGCGGCTATTGTGCAAGATTTGCTGACCCTTGCACGAAGGGGGGTTGCTGCGACAGAAGTGGTGAATCTCAATCATGTAATTTCTGACTACCTAAATAGTCCGGAATATGAGAAGTTGATAGAATACCATCCTAAGGTTCGGTCAAAGACCAATCTCGAAGCAAACATCTTGCCTATCATGGGTTCTCCTGTTCACCTTTCAAAGACTATCATGAATTTGGTCTCTAACGCAGCTGAGGCCATGATCGATGGGGGTACCATTCATATTTCCACAGAAAACCGTTATATCGACCGGCCAATTAAAGGCTATGACCATGTAGAGGAGGGGGATTATGTCACCCTCACTGTTTCTGATACGGGTGTTGGTATCCCTCAAAAGGATATGGAAAAGATATTTGAGCCCTTCTATACGAAAAAGGTAATGGGACGGAGTGGAACAGGGTTGGGCATGGCTGTCGTGTGGGGGACCGTGAAGGATCATAAAGGATATATCGATGTTCAAAGCACTGAAGGGAAAGGAACTACGTTCAGCCTCTATTTCCCTATTACTAGGAAAAGACTAGACAGAGATACATCTCAATTGTCCATAGAAGAGTATAGGGGCAATGGGGAGTCAGTTTTGGTCGTTGATGATGTGGAAGAACAGAGAGAAATAGCGTACGAGCTGTTAAGTAAACTGGGCTATTCAGCCAAAACGGTTTCGAGTGGTACTGAAGCGATTGACTACATGAAAAATAACTCGGCAGATCTTTTGGTTTTGGATATGATAATGGATCCTGGGATTGACGGGCTTGAGACCTATAAAAGAATTCTCAAGCTTCATCCCCACCAGAAGGCAATAATTGTGAGCGGATTTTCTGAGACAAAACGGGTTTCTAGCAGGTTCCTGGCAGACCTGTGCGTGCTCGCCGGCAGCGAGCTAGTAGATGATCTGCTGCCTCAGCACTCTGCCGGCGCAGCACCAACCCCCGGCCTCCTGGGTGCCCAGTACATCGATACTGCTCAATATCCTCGTGCGCGCCTCGTCGAGCGTGGGGAAAAGATGTTCATTTCTCATAGCAGCTTTCGAGGCTATCACCGGGAATAGGCGGTGTCAAGCGACCCAGCACTGTGTCGCACACAGGTGGTCGGCATCACATTACCAGGATCAGGCACAGAGGTGCAGAGTCAGCACCGATGACTCGCGATCAACGCCGTGGGAAAAACATGGCTCAATACTTATAACTCACGGCCGGCACCATGCGCCCGCTGTCTGTCAGCAAGATGAACCCATTGGTCGGGGCAATGTACGCGCTGCGGGCATGCTGCGGCGCCGCGGGTCCCGGGTCAGGACCATACACCGGGGATCTCGGTCCCGCACTTGCCGCACTTGCCTTGCTTGAGGTTAACCGAGAGAACGGAAAAGCCCGCCCTCTTTATGACGACCTCGCCGCAACTCGGGCAATACGTCGACTCGCCGGGATGGCCCGTGGGCACATTGCCTGTATAGGCAAACTTGAGCCCTCTGGCCATTGCAATCTCGCGGGCCCTCTCAACCATCGAGACCGGCGTGGGCGGCAGGTTCTTGAGCTTGTACTGGGGGTAGAACCGGGTGAAATGAATCGGCACGTCATCGCCGAGGTTCTCTACGATCCACTTGCACATGTTGTCGAGTTCCTTCTCATCATCGTTTAGCGTGGG
>Ga0209427_10006573_pt1 | contig 13245 bp, 11 predicted proteins | sample DeeMarSWOR136_30_FD_187465 | JGI IMG/M metagenome (GOLD analysis project Ga0209427, IMG submission 187465) | Marine sediment microbial communities from White Oak River estuary, North Carolina - WOR-1-36_30 (SPAdes) (version 2) | ecosystem: Environmental > Aquatic > Marine > Intertidal zone >... | reverse complement strand
TAAGGATATCATGGTAAACTTCTTCCTCCGGGGAATGGCTAAGTCTTCGGCCGGGATCATGCCACCTACTACGTCGGGTTGAAGCAAGCCGCGCACGAGAATATAGATTATGTATAACGTGGATAAGAGTATCCCAGGGAGGAAAGCGCCCATAAATAACTTGCCCACGGATACCTGGACTAATGAGCCATAAACAACTAGCATGATACTGGGAGGGATAAGTATACCCAGAGTACCCGAAGCAGCAATTGAACCACTGGCTAAGGACTTGGAGTAACCTCTTTTAACCATTGACTCAAGGCCCAGAATCGTTATTATGGCAACAGAAGCGGCGACTACCCCGATGCATGCGGCCAGAACAGTGCCCAAGATTATGGTGCCTATTGCAAGGCCGCCTCGTATTCGACCCATTAACAAATGCAATGACTGGTAGAGGGAATCAGCTACGCCTGAGGCCGCAAGCATGTTTCCCATGAAGATAAACATTGGAAGGCACAAGAGTGGATAATTCAGCATTTGCGCGTAGCCAGTCATGTACATCACAGTCATCGTCGGGTGGAACCCCAGGGTCAGGGTTCCCATGAGGAGTCCGACAAAACCTAGCACAAGAGCCAGAGGGTAACCGGTGAAAAACCCGGCGAGCCAGAGCACAAAAAACAGCACGGTGATGATTTCTGGACTTAACCCAGACAGTACTCCATTCAAAGTGATTTCCCTTTAAGTAACAGATAGAAATTACGGATGAGTGATGCCGTAAACTGAAGTGCTGCCAAACAAAGTGCTACAAAAATCACAGTTCTGAATGGAGCGGCCGGGGGATACCAGTAGCTTTCTGCCATTTTCTCATTTGTTACAAAGGCACTTATCATGTATTGATAAGCTCCTACTATGAAATACGCGAAGCAAGGGAAAGCAAATATCACTGTACCAAGAGCGTTTAGGAGTGCCTTCTTCTTTAACGATACCCTCTCATAAAGAATCTCCACTCTAATGTTGGCATCACGTTGCTGAACATATGCAAGCATCAGCAATATTGAGCCACCCAGCATCAGCGAAAGTTCATATCCCCATATGGTGGGCTTGATAAACACATACCTCATTACTACTTCATAATTGATGAGCAACATAAGGAAGATCATTAACCATGATGCAATTTTACCTGTCCAAATGCTGAGAGTTTCAATACTATGCACTATTCTTTTTACAAATTTCATACTGATATCTCGCCGCTAGTTTCTAGTAAACCGACTTTACGATCAATGATATACCCTTCCTTAATCGTCTGAATTCAGCTAAACTTTTCATCTCATCCAACCATTGATCTCTTCAGTTCAGTTTTGAGCAGGCTAGTGATACTCATAACAAAATGAATTGAAGCATCACTAGCCTGTTTCTCTATTCGATTAACTCCTTTTTTCCCATTTTACTTTTTAAAGGAAGTCAGCTCTACGACCCGTTCATACTGTTTCTGAAATGCCTTAAGGTTAGTATAAACCTCTTTAAAAAAGTGGTCCTTAGCGCATTTCTCTGCATAGAACTTTTCTCCTTCTACCAGTAAGGCTCTATCTATATCAGCAGGTAGCTTGGTTACTTTGATTCCATACTTTTCTTCCAGGTCAGGAATAACACGCATGTCATTACTAAACTGGGTATCATAGTCATCCTGCCCAAGCATTACAAGCTCGGCCTTTAATATCGCCTGTAAATCAGCCGGCAATTTCGTCCAGGCATCTTTGTTCACCCAGGCGAAACCAACGTCACTGTTAGCACGAGAGCCTGAGAAATACCAGTATTTAGCTATTTCATGGAAATTTTGCTCGACAGCATAAGATGGGCCGATAGCTTCAGCCATATCAATGACCCCCCGCATCAAGGCTTCATAGATTTCCGTTGGACCGATATTGGCCACCGACAAGCCCAAGCGATTCAGGATGGCTCCACCATCGCCCATGGCGCGCATTTTCTTTCCTTTAAGATCCTTGAGACTGGTGATGGGAACCTTAGAATATACCCATGTTTCAGGCGTGAAATTTTGCACCGGAACACCGGGCAAGGTTACAATTTTGAACCTTTCAGTGGCTTTATTCCAGAGCTTCATCCCATCTCCCTTTTCGTACCACAGGCGCATACCGCGGCCATCCATACCCCCCACTGGAGCGCAAAAAATAGAGGCAGTAGGGATTAAGTAGAGTTGCCAGCCACAACTACTTATGCCCAACTGCATGATACCGTTATGCACGGCTTCCAACTCTTTCGTGTTTGGGCATATTGCGCCTCCGGGCCGCAAACTAATATCCAATCGCCCGCCAGAAGTAACTTTGACTCGCTTGACGAAAGCATCTGTTACTACAAACAGTGTCGAACCCGGACTGGCAGCACCACGTTGTAAATCCCATTTAAACACTTCAGCGGCTAAAGCCTGACCAGTCCAACCAGTAAGAACCAAGCTGACAACCAACAAAAAAGCTAGAAGAACTAGGAACATTCGTCTTTTCATAGATCTCACTCCTCCTTTCGTTTTACTTTACTAAAAATTACTCTCCTTTCTCATTTCTCACCCCCTTCGGACCTTGAGGTCCCTGGTTTCTCTTTGCGCCACTAAGGCTTTCGTTCCAGGCTAACTCACAACGTGCGTAACCCTAAAAAACTGCTTACTTCCCAACTTAGTTGTGGCAGGGCGCCACAATGATTGAAAAAACTTCGAGAAAGATACCACAAAGCCTTCTGTTGTCAAGAAAAAAATGAACTGTTATGTAAATAGACTTAATAACACTTTCTCAATCCTGTGGTAGAGACGCAGGATGAGGAAGTAAAAAGAAAAAGAATTCCAACCCACTGAATTTATTTAGCAATAAACGATTGGCTATAATCATGTCAGGGAAAACCCTTGTCGAAAAACATAAGCCCAGAAGATTCATTCCCTGGGAAGACTTCCATTTGCAGTGGTCGATAAAATGGGGTAGGCTTATCTGCGAATTTTTTTCTTTTTAATGTGGCGCATGCTAGAACGAGTGTAAATTTTTTATTGAGATGGAAATGATTGATAATCAAAAGCATGACCATGGAGGTAATCCAGTAAGAAAAAATACGGTACTTTTTGTAGCGACACTGGGGGCATTTCTCACCCCTTTCATGGGATCTTCAATCACCATCGCCATTCCTTCCATTGGAAAAGAGTTATCGGCCGGTGCGGTTCTGCTGGGTTGGGTCCTAACAGCATATGTTCTAGCTACGTCAGTCTTTCTTATCCCTTTCGGCAGGTTGGCTGACATTTATGGCCGGAAAAAAGTCTTCGCACTCGGCTTCATAATTTATACTATTGCCTCCTCTTTACCTGTATTTTGCCACTCAATAGAAATGCTAATTGTGATCCGGGCCTTACAAGGGATCGGGGGCGCCATGGTATTTGGCAATGGGGTGGCTATTTTAACTTCAGTATTTCCCGCCGGGGAAAGGGGCAGAGCTCTGGGAATAAATAACGCTTCCGTCTACCTGGGGCTATCAACCGGTCCTTTTCTAGGAGGACTCTTGACACAGTACTTCGGCTGGAGAAGCATATTTCTGGCCAATGTCCTTTTGGGGGTGATTATTATTGCTTCAATTTTTATGAAATTAAAAGGTGAGTGGACTGAAGCGAAAGGTGAAAAATTCGATCTCGGTGGTTCCGTAATATATGGCCTAGCACTCATAGGCGCAATCTATGGACTTACCTCGCTGCCGGCAGTTCATGGCCTATGGTTAATTCTGATCGGAGTGGGAGGAATGGTCGTATTCGCATGGTGGGAGGGTTGCACACAGATGCCAATTTTTGATCCAGCTATTTTTAAGGGAAATATCGTTTTTGCCTTTTCCAATATCGCCACATTGATTAACTTTAGTGCCACCTTTGCCATCCATTTCCTCTTGAGTATGTACCTGCAGTATATCAAGGGGCTTAGTCCTCAAATTGCCGGCCTGATTCTGGTAACCCTGCCGGCTATCCAGACTGTATTATCACCGATTATTGGCCGACTTGCTGATAGAATTAATCCGCAGATACTTGCCGCAGTGGGTATGGCACTTACAACTACTGGGCTAGGGCTACTTCTTTTTCTAGGCCAGAATACGCCACTCCTTTTTGTTGTATTCGTTCTATTTATCCTGGGTTTGGGATTTACCAGCTTTTTCGCTCCTAATATGCTCGCGGTGATGGGCTCTGTCGAGAGAAAACACTATGGAGTAGCTTCGGCAACAGTAGCGACCATGCGGCAGATAGGGATGACGCTAAGTATGGCAATTACTACATTGATATCGGCGCTCTACATCGGAGGGGCCGAAGTCACACCTGAATACTTTAGCCCCTTTTTAAGGAGCTTGAAAGCATCCTATGGAGTATTTGCGGCTCTCAGTTTCTGTGCTGTATTTGCCTCGCTTGCGGGAGTGAAAATCAGAAAAAAACAGTAAGTCATGTCACCAAAGTGGGCCTGCTGAAAAATAATAAACTGATGTCATGTGTCCGTCAGATCCTGAACAATGGAGTCTTATGGCCTTACCTATGTCAGGTCTCTGCAGCCAAAAAAAACCAATTGATACGGTCAGAGAACCCGTCACATTCTTAATTCTCTGGGTACCGATCCGGGAGCGGGTAGCGAAACCCGGTGGGGAAAAGGCAGTGGCGAACATGGATTGAAGAAAAAAGTACTCCTTTACATCCAGATGGAGATTATGATATACGGTTATCACAGTAAGAAAAGCCATGATAATTAACCAAGGTCCGATACGTTTTTATTATCGTCCAAAAAATATTATAAAATCCAAAATCCTTTCAGCAGAATCAAGTTAATATGGATCTGAGTCTTCCAAGTGTCTTATTCTAATGATCAAACCTACCACTAAAGAACGAGTTTCAATCACGTGCTCGAGAAAGAAGATAGGATCTACATTGCACCTAGAGAAGAGCGGGAAATAAAAGTCAATGGGAAATGGATGTGCTTCCACATTGGTGATTACTGTCGAACCTTAATTTAGGAAGGGATGATTCAATGAGAAGAATAGAGGAGGTCAGAAACATCGCAGTGATTGGTGCAGGGACCATGGGACCGGGTATGGCTTTGGTCTGCGGACAGTATGGGTATAGCGTCAAACTTTTTTCGCGCCGCCAGGAGACACTGGACAGGGCAAGATCTATCATGCGAACCAGCCTGGGCACCCTTTCGGAATTCGGGATCCTGAAGCAAGAAGAAATTGAGCCGATTTTAAGTCGAGTGCTCTCGACCACTTCCCTTGAAGAAGCAGCTTCGGATGCGGATGTGATTTTAGAAACAGTTGCCGAGAACCGGGAAATCAAGAGAGAGATATTTGATAAGTTAGATAAAATCTGTTTCCCGAATACAATCTTCACAAGCAATACCTCTTCTCTCAACATCTTTGAATTAGTCCCAAATCCGAGATTGCCCAATACTCTTATTGCTCATTGGTTTGCCCCTCCGCACATTGCTCCCCTCGTGGAAGTAGTCCGAGGGCCTCGTACGACAGACGAAGCCCTCCTCCTGATCATCGATCTCTTGAAAAAAGTGGGAAGAACACCCGTGAGGATGGAGAAATTCATCCCAGGGTTCATCATTAACCGCATTTACCGGGCATTAGGAAGGGAGATTTTCTTCCTTCTCGACCATGGATATGTTACTCCAGAACAGTTAGACCTAGCTGCGAAAGCAGTCTTGGCTCCAAGGATGATGATATTAGGTTTGGTTCAGCGGTACGACTATACTGGACTTGATATCAGCGCCAAGAACCTGGAAAACCCAGATTTCTTTGATCCTCCAATTGACAATAGACCAAAAAGTCTGTTCCAGCTGGTCGAAAAAGGACATTTGGGAGTCAAGGCTGGAAAGGGTTTTTTTGATTACAGTGGAAAGAAACTCGAGGAGATCCTGAAAGAGAGGGATATGAATCTTCTCAGAGTACATAAGGGTACAGAATTTTGTCTCCCAGAGAAGAAGCGTTGAATCTATTTAAAGGTCCCTGCATAGAGAAAGGAGAAATCTCAAATGATCAAGTTGCCTGAGGATAAGGTGATTATTACTGTGGCCCAGACAGGGGCCCTTGTCACCAAAGCAATGAATCCCAATCTTCCCGAGCAGCCTGAGGAGATCGCTGAATCGGCCTATGCCTGCTACCAGGAAGGGGCTGCGATCTGCCATATCCATGCCCGCGATAAGGAAGGCAAGACAACCGGAAGTAAAGAGGTCTTTCAGGAAATTCATGACCGAATTCGTGCTAAGTGTAACATCATCATTCAGGATTCGACAGGAGGCGGCCCTAACCTGACCTTCGAACAAAGAATAGAATGCGTTTATGCCAAACCGGAGATGGCCTCTCTAAACATGGGTACCATGATGCGAGTTTCAGGCCAGTATAAAGGGATCCCTTTCTCGAATATGCGAGAGGATATTGAATCCTACGTGACACGGATGAGGGAGGTGGGGATCAAGCCCGAGATGGAAGTTTATAGCCACGCCATGTTTCGGGAAGTTGAAAATCTAATCAAGAAAGGCCTTGTTGAAAAACCTTACTATATCAATCTCGTGTTAGGGATGATGTACCAGGGTGCCGTGGAGGCAACCCCCGAGTATCTCTTTTCTTTGATTGGGTTTCTTCCAGAGGACACAATATTCAATGTCACGCCGGTAGGCGTTGCCCAGCTCCCCCTTACCTCCATGGGGATGATCTTGGGAGGGTGCATTCGGGTTGGAATGGAGGATAATATCTACTATCGCAAAGGCGAGTTGGTGAAGGGTAATGCTCAGTTGGTAGCCCGGGCAGTGAGGATTGCAAGAGAACTGAATAAAGAACCTGTAACCCCAGACGAGGCAAGGAAGATACTGGGGTTAAAGGTCTCTTGAGGAATGGAGGAAAAAATGGAGGATTTATTCAGATTGGATGAAAAGGTGGCTGTAGTGATTGGGGGCGCTGGAGGCATTGGTGAAATTATAGCGTCCGGACTAGCCGGACAGGGTGCAAAAGTAGTCGTGGCGAGTCGAAATATGCAAAAACTGCAGGCGGCGGCCCAAAAGATTCAATCTGAAACGAAATCAGAGGTTGTAGCATTTCAAGTCGATATAACCGAGAAACAGAGTGTAGCTGAATTGGTCAAACAGGTCATATCAAAATTCCGGACCGTTGACATTCTTGTAAATTCTCAAGGCGCAAACTTGAAAAGGGCTGCAGTTGATTTTCCCGTAGAAGACTGGGATCTCATGTTCAATATTAATGTAAAAGGAACCATGTTATCCTGCAGTGAGTTTGGAAGGGTGATGATTGAAAAAAAGAAAGGAAAAGTCATCAACTTGTCATCAGTAAGGGGCGTGCGAGCTACCCTTTGGGGTGGAAATGAAGGTTACTGTGCCACAAAGGGTGCGGTGGATATGATAACCAGGTCATTAGCCTCTGAATGGGCACCTTATAATATTAATGTCAATGCAATTGCCCCTTCATTAATCTATACAGAACTGGCTGCGGCAACCCTACAAGATCCAGAGCGTCTTCAGAAATACCTTGCCAACGTTCCATTAAAACGGGTGGGGCAACCCCGGGATCTGGTGGGTGCTTGTATCTTTTTAGCCTCGGCGGCTTCAGATTTTATAACCGGTCAGATTCTCTACCTGGATGGCGGACTAACCGCAATTGGTTAGACGTTCCAATCCGCCTTCCATCGATTCCTGGATTACCCTCTTTCCAAGATGGCGGCAATGCCCAGGCCGCCTCCTCCGCAGATGCATTCCAGCCCGCAGCGGCTATTACGTCTCTTCATCTCATGAAGAAGCGTCACTAAAACTCTTGTCCCCGTACACGAAATTGGATGACCTAAGGAGATGCCCGACCCATTCACATTAATCCGCGAATAATCTTTCTCCGTAAGGTTCATCATTTTCAGGTCAGCAAGAACCTGAGCGGCAAAGGCCTCCTGAATCTCAATCAGGTCCATCTGATCCATTTTTAACCCCGATTTCTCCAACACTTTCTCCACCACCTTGGGAACGGTCAGATACGTTCGGCGCGGGTCCGATCCTGCAACCGCGAAGGATCTAAAGGAGGCCAACGGTTCCACTCCAATTTGTCTGGCTTTCTCCTCTGAGGTTACGACCACCACGGCTGCGCCATCGTTCTCGCTCGAAGAATTTCCAGCTGTGCATACGCCTCCCAAAATGGGTTTGAGCTTTGCTAACTGTTCTAAAGTGGTATCGGCCCTCGGATTTTCATCTCGTTCAAGGAATACTTGGCCTCCTTTAGAAGATTCGATGGAAACAGGAACAATCTCTTCCTTAAATTTGCCCGATTCGATGGCTGCACAAGCTTTCTTATGGCTCTCCAAGGCCCACCGATCACAATCTTCCCTCCGTATCCCCTCTTCTTTTGCAGCCGTTTCTGCCCAAGACATCATAGAAGGCAAAATCCCATATCTCTCCTCAGGTTGAGACATCACCCTTGCTCGCTGGATTCGGTCATAAAAAGGAATTCCCCATATGGAAAGGTCACCGTGCCCCCGGGGCATCCCCTTTTTGCCGCCGATCCCCCATTTGATATCACCGGGGACATAAAACTCCGCGCTGCTCATACTCTCTATGCCGCCCGCCACAATGATCTCTGCATTTCCTGACTCAATTTTCATCGCTGCAAAACAGACCACATCCAATCCAGTGCAGCAACGGCGATCAAGTGTTATTCCTGGAATGGAGTCAGGCCAACCTGCTTTAAGAAGGGACATCCGGGCAAGATTGACGTACTCCCCACTCTGATAAGATTGACCTAAAATGACCTCATCCACCTGGGCTGGCTCCAAGTTAACTCTCTTGACGACCTCATTTAACACCAATGACCCCAGATCATAAGCGGGCACATCTTTTAAAGCGCCCATATACCTTCCTACAGGTGTCCGGACTGCACTGATGATCACTGCATTTCTCAATTTTCTCTCCTCCTGTCTATTGATGGCTTACTAAGTAATCTATACCAACCTTTTTGTCAATTCAATCAGGAATAAATAAATTATTGCTTGACAGTAAAAGGGACATTCAATAGAATTAATGTTCTCTATTTCATTGGGGGAAGCCTATTATGCGAATTTGGCCGATGGGGTGAGAATCCTTTCAATCGAACCAAAGTTTAGGCAGATTTTGGCTGATCGATTAGAAAATTAAAAAGAAAGGAGGAAAAACAATGGAGAGGAAGAAGAAGGGATTATGGCTATTGGTGGGCATAATGAGTTTGGTCTTTATATTTTCTGCTCCTTCATGGGGACAAGTCATCAAGATGAAATTGGCCGACCAGAACGCGACTACAGGTTGGGGGCCAGTTCACGCCTTACAGCCGTGGGCAAAGAATGTTGAGCAAGCCGCAAAGGGTAAAGTGAAAATTGAGATCTATCCCTCCCAAACGTTGGCCAAGGGGCCAGATATCTGGAATGCCGTAAAAAGTGGCATCGCCGATATCGGATGGTGTTTTCATGGTTATTGGTCAGGCATGACACCTCTGGCCGATGTCATCAGTCTTCCTGCCTTACCTTTCACAACGGCTGAAAAAGGTAGCGAAATACTTTGGAAACTTTATGAGAAGTTTCCTGAGATTCAAAAGGAATTTCAAGATGTTAAAGTGCTGATGCTCTGGACCAGCCACCCCTATCTTTTAATCACCACTAAGAAACAGGTCAAAACATTGGAAGACATTAAGGGTCTGAAGATACGAATGACCGGAGGACCACCGACAGACCAAATGAAGGCATTGGGCGGAGTTCCGGTGATGATTCCTATGCCTGATAATTATATTTCTATGCAAAAAGGAGTGATCGATGGGATGGGCGCACCGTGGGAGGCAATCCATGGCTTCAGACTTTATGAGGTTGTGGAGTATTATACGCGGACACCTTTCCCTGCCGTTTATTTCTCCATGTCCATGAACAAAAATAGGTGGAACAGTTTACCCAAGGATGTTCAAGAGGCTATGATGAGTGTCAGTGGTCTGGAGGGCTCGAAGTTTTGGGGACACAACTTCTTTGATACAGCAAAAGAAGGTGTGTATGAAAAGGCAAAGGCGGCTGGACGAGAAATCGTTTACTATGAACTTCCGCAGCAAGAGCGTGCGAGGTGGCTGGAAGTCGGTGGAAAACCTATTTGGAAAGATTGGGTAAAGAAAATGGAGGCCAAGGGCTTAACATCGGCCCAAAAAATTCTTGACGCCGCTCTTGAATTGGCTAAATAATAGAAATTGCCCTTATTAGGGAGTTGAAGATTAAAAAAGGAATGATGGGGTGCTCCCTGTCTCCGGGAAAATTCTGCCCCATCATTCTTTTTTGTTAATCGCTTATATTATTGATGAAATGTCGGCTTTAGAATAAAGGAACTCATCAAGATTGTCCTCCCAAAAGGCATAATTACTTTCTGAAGGAGAGATAAATGAGCATGGGAAGAGGAATAGATTCTCTCCATCTCTTTGCGCGTCCCATCATCAATGTCCTTCTCGTCGTCGGGACGAGCATCCTTGCTGGAATGATGTTCCTTACCGCATTAGATGTCGTGCTTCGCTACATTTTTAATCGCCCGATCCCAGGTGCCTATGAAGTCATCGAATTTCTCATGGCCATCGTGGTCCCTTTTGGGATTGCCTATTGCGGCCATCAGGGAAGTCATGTGGTGGTAGACCTCCTCGTCGTTCGGTTCCCCAAAAGGGTTCAGGCGATCATTGGAAGTGTGACCGCTTTTCTGAGCCTTGGGCTATTGATTTTAATAACATGGCAAAATTTAATTTACATCAAGGAACAGTATGAATCAAAATTAACGTCTGCTGTCCTATTGATACCGGTTTATCCCTTTGTAGGTGTTGTTGCGATAGGTTGTGCAGCCTTCTCTCTGGTATTACTGATAGATTTTTTTAATTATTTATCTGAAGCGGTAAAAAAATGACACCCATTACAACAGGTATCGTTGGAATTGCTATTCTCTTGATCCTTCTTTTTTCAAGGATACAGATTGGAGTGGCAATGGGTCTTGTCGGCTTTGCCGGCTTTGCCTATTTGACCAGTATCGGTCCCGCTCTAGGTATTCTTAAATTAGTGCCCTACGCCACTTTTTCCCAGTATGACCTGAGTGTGATACCCCTTTTCATATTGATGGGTGCATTTGCCTTTGAATCTGGATTAAGCGAAGACCTGTATAAGGCGGTCTATAAATGGTTAGGACATTTACGCGGCGGGCTGGCAATGGCGACGGTGGCTGCCTGTGCTTGTTTTGCAGCGATCAGTGGCTCCAGTTTGGCTACGGCCGCTACCTTAGGGGCGGTAGCACTCCCCGAAATGAAAAAGTACAAATACAGCGACTCGCTTGCTACCGGAGCGGTCGCCGCAGGTGGAAGCATTGGAATCTTAATCCCTCCCAGTGTGATTCTGATTATCTACGGGATCATCGCCGAGCAGTCTATCGGAAAACTTTTCCTTGCAGGATTTATTCCGGGAGTCCTTGAGGCCGTCTTTTACCTCATCACCATTGCGATTCTTACAAAGTTCAATCCGAGTTTGGGGCCCAGGGGGCCGAAAACCATTCTGAGAGATAAACTGGCTTCCTTTACAAAAACCTGGGAGGTATTGGTTCTGTTTTTACTAGTGATTGGCGGTATTTATTCAGGAGTTTTCACTCCCACAGAGGCGGCGGGAGTTGGCGCTTTTGGTGCTTTTTTCTTCACTTTTCTCAGAGGGAAGTTAAATTGGAAAAGCTTTAAGAATAGTCTTCTCAATACCATTAGTACAACGGGTATGCTTTTTTTAATCATCTTGGGGGCGATGTTGCTCGGCTATTTCCTGTCGGTAACCAGACTTCCTGCTGAGCTGGCGACCTTTGTTAGCGGGCTGCCTGTGAACCGTTATATCATTCTTGTCTTCATTTTACTCGTTTTTCTGTTGCTGGGCTGCGTAATGGATTCCATGGCCATTGTCTTACTTACCGTTCCCATCTTTTTCCCTTTGATTGTACAACTGGGATTTGATCCAATATGGTTCGGAATTCTTGTCGTGAGATTAACGGAAATGGGTTTGATCACGCCCCCTGTTGGTTTAAATGTCTATATCATAAAGGGCATTTCAAATGTTCCAATGGGAACAATATTTCGGGGTATTTTCCCCTTTCTCATTGCCGATATATGTGAGGTGGCTCTGCTGATGGCAGTGCCCCAACTTTCGCTTTTTTTACCAAGTTTGATGAAGTAAAAAGGAGGAAATCGTGAAGGAATTAAAATTTTACAATTTGTCACAACCCATCGAGATGGGTATCCCCATTTGGCCTTGGGTAGGTCAGATGCAAGATGTGATTATTGAGCGGATGTTATACCATGAACGGGATGGAAAACAATCCGCTGTCTTCCACTGCAAGATGCACACTTCCACCCACATGGATGCCCCCTTCCATGTCATCGGCACGGGCAAGGGTATCGATGAAATACCCCTCTCCAGTTGTTTTGGTACTGGAGTTGTGGTTGATATGCGTCACAAAAAGAAATGGGACATCATCGGTCCCGAGGATTTCGAGAAAGCGAAACCAAAGATCGAAAAGGGTGACTGGGTTATTGTCAATACAGGATGGCATCACAAGTGGAATGATCACTATACGTACATCAACCATTTCCCTGGCCTTTATAAGGAAGGGGCTGAATGGTTAGTGGGGAAAGGGATCAAAGGCTTTGGAATTACGGGCGGTGCCTTGGATAGTCCCCTTGCCCATGCGCCCCTTTCTAAAATAATGCCTTGGTTGGATGCAGAATACAGGAGAGAAACGGGAGAAGACCCTGAAAAGAAATGGCCTCTTTATGAGCCCGCTCATTACCTTTTACTCGGGAATCTCATTCCAGGAATTGAAAACGTAGGTGGAGATGTGGATCAAGTCACAGGAAAACGTGTGACCATCGCGGCCTTTCCCCTGAATTGGATCCATGGAGATGGCTCGATGGTTCGAGTTGTTGGTATTGAAGGACTTGATCTGTAACATCGCTTATTTTTTAAATGTTTTTTTCCATATCGTCTTCTACCATCTTGCAACGATAGGCAGACCAAAACCCTACCGCTGCAGAATGAAGGGAGCTCACGATGAAGAAAAAAATATATCCTTGTTTTGTGGCGGGAAAGCAAAAACCTTATGCCAATTGTGTGGTCGTGGGAAAGACTATTTATATCTCCGGGATGAACGGGAGGTCTTCGGAAACGGGAGAAGCCGTATCGGATACAAT
>Ga0209427_10006570_pt1 | contig 13249 bp, 8 predicted proteins | sample DeeMarSWOR136_30_FD_187465 | JGI IMG/M metagenome (GOLD analysis project Ga0209427, IMG submission 187465) | Marine sediment microbial communities from White Oak River estuary, North Carolina - WOR-1-36_30 (SPAdes) (version 2) | ecosystem: Environmental > Aquatic > Marine > Intertidal zone >... | reverse complement strand
GGGCTGGACTTGGAACAACTACACCACCTATGTCACTCTTCAGGAAGGCGTGACCCAAGGCCTCATGGAGGAGAAACTTGTTGAGATAGACAAGGTCTACTTCCAGGGGGGGCGCGAGCACATCCCCTGGATCTGGACCCTCGAGCCCATCACTCGAATCCACCTTCACTCAGACCTGGTCACAGGCAACCAGCCTAATGGAAGCATGGCCTACATAAGATTGTTCGCCGTAGTGGCGGTCCTCATTCTCCTGATCGCCGGTATCAATTTCGTTAACCTGGCCACAGCCCGGTCTGCCCGCCGTGCTAAAGAGGTGGGGCTGCGCAAGGTCGTCGGCTCTCTGCGAAGGCAGCTTATCCAGCAGTTTCTGGGTGAATCCATCCTGATGAGCCTGATAGCCCTGGCCTTCGCCGTCATTCTCATCCAGGCCGCCTTGCCCTTCTACCAGAATCTAACGGGGAAGATCCTGGCCATCTCCTATTTCGGGAATCCATTTGTTATCCCGGGGCTGCTGGGTCTGGCCCTGGGTGTTGGAATTCTAGCTGGCGTCTATCCAGCTTTTTTCCTCTCTTCATTCAAACTGACCGATGTTCTAAAGGAATCCCCGCTGGCCAGCAGGGGGCGTGGGGCCCTCTTCCTACGTAACGGGTTGGTTGTTTTTCAGTTTGCCATGTCCGTGCTGCTTATCATTGGGGCGCTGGTTATATTTAGGCAGTTGAAGTTCATCAAGAATCAGAGGCTTGGCTTTGATAAACAGCATGTGGTTATCATCCACAACGCCGACACGCTTGGAGGCCAGCTAGAGGCCTATACGAAGCAACTAAAACAGCACTCGGACGTTCTAGGCGTGACGGCGGTCCGGTCGGTTCCCGGCCGGGGCACTCCCAATTGGGGGATCGGCGTGGAGGGCATCGAGCGCCAACGGCCATTGAACATGAACTTCATGACCTGTGACCAGGATTTTGCCGATGTTCTGAATATTAAAATGCTGGAGGGCCGATTTATGTCCTGGGATTTTCCCTCCGATGTTGATGCTGTCGTGATCAATAAAAAGGCCGCTGAGTACTTCGGGATCGAGAATCCGGTAGGAAAAAAACTGCGGATCTGGTGGACCCAGAAAGATCTAACCATAATCGGAATCATCGACAATTTCCACTTCGAGTCTCTGCACCGCAATGTCAGAAGCATGGGCTATTTGCTCCCCGAGGCCATCGATTCCACGCGGAAACCTTACCTGCTTGTTAAAATCAGCTCCCAGGTGACATCCGATGTTCTCTCCAATCTCCGAAAAACCTGGGATTCCATGTCTGCCGGCCTTCCTTTTGAATTCACATTCCTGGATGATAAGGTCAACAGCCTCTACCAGAATGACAACCGGGCCGGCAGAATTGTCACTCTCTTCTCCTGTCTGGCCATATTTGTTTCCTGTCTCGGACTCTTCGGTCTTGCCGCCTTTGTGGCCGAACAACGGACCAAAGAGATCGGTATCCGGAAAGTGCTGGGCGCTCCGCTTTCCAATATCATATGGTTGCTGACTGGGCAGTTCGTCAAATGGGTGATTGTTGCGAACCTTATCGCCTGGCCGTTGGGCTACTGGATCATGAACCGCTGGCTGCAGGGATTCGCCTTCCGGGCCTCTCTCTCCATCTGGATCTTTCTGGCCAGCGGGCTGGCCGCCCTGGCCATCGCTGCCTTGACCGTCAGTTCCCAGGTGATTAAAGCGGCCCTGGCCAATCCTGCTGAAAGCCTGAAATACGAATAACCCTCATTAATCGCCTTCATCATCTCGCTGATATCGAATTGATCAAGATTAAACATATTCAGCATTAAAGATGCTTTTTCCCATCTCTGCCTGTTTCCTCGCGGCAATGGTTTCCACCTCTTTTCCTGTAAAATACAGAAACTAGATACACCACTCCCGCTTTAAAAAGGATTTTGTACTTCAAATCGTTAATTGGGGACTGTACCCAATTATTCGCAATGATAATGGTAAAGGACCTATTTTTTAAATCGAGAGGAAAGTCTATCCGTTCATTTCTTGTGCTTGACGAGATGTCTGATCCCTTCGAGCAGCATGTCGATATGTTTGAGCGAGACATAAACATGAGTCGACACCCTCACTCCATAGGTGCCCTGGGTCCTGTTCCCGATCGTCCGGACGACGATGTTATATTTCTCCCGCATGTAATTGACAATTTTTTCCGGATCGATACCTTCCACGGAAAAGGCGGTCAGCCCTCCACTGAGATAGGAATCCTCTGATGTATGGAGCTTGACTCCTGGGATCTTTTTCAGCTCCCTCTTCAAATACCCAGCAAGTGTCTTGATCCTTCTCTCTATCCTTTCTCTTCCGATCGCGTTCTGGAAATCGATCGCTTCTCCCAGAGCAAAAGTCAGGGCATCCGCTCTCTGGCCCAAGGTCTCGTACTTTCTCGCATTTGGGTATCTGTTCCAGCCAGAAGAGGCGATCGTGGGCCACAGCTTATCCTGAACCTCTTTTCTGACATACAGCAATCCTCTTCCCGTGGGAGCACCCAGCCATTTATAGGGACTCGAAGCGAAGAAATCAATTCCCAGTCTCCTCATGTCCAGGTCGAGCATGCCGATACCGTGCGCACTATCGGCCAGGACAAGTACGTCCTTTTCATGGGCCATCTGGCTCAACTCTTTTAAAGGAGCGATCAGACCCGAGATAAAAACAGTATGGCTGATACTGATGACCTTTGTTTGGGGAGTTATAGCTTTCTCAAAAGCGCTCACGATCTCATCCACACTCTTGGGTGGCAGTCCGATCGGCACTTCTTTGATCTTGATGCCGAATCTTTTTTCCTTGAGCCTCCAGGGATGGGTGCCTCCCGGATGCTCCATCGAGGAAAGAAGGACTTCGTCTCCTTCCTTCATATCCAGACCATTGGCCACAAAGTTCATCCCCTCGGTCGTGTTCCTGGTGATGACGACTTCTTCAGGAGAGGCATGGATGAATTCAGCCAGCTTGGTCCGCACTTCTTCTATTTTCCTGGGGATGAATGAATAAACATCGAACGGGTTCGTGACTTGAACTCTGAAATATTTCATCAAAGTGTGGAAAACAGGTTTGGGCATCGGGCCCACCGTGCCGTTGTTCATCATTATCAGCCCGTCCTGAAAAAGAAAATGCTTACTCAGCGCATCCCAATAGACTCCGTCCGGAGACTCATCCTCGATATACTTCTCATTCAAAGAAGTGATGCTCTGGTAGATCGAGGCATTCAGCTTATTCAGAGCCGAAAGAGTGAGGGCTGATCCGGCAAAAAGGTATTTTACAAAATCTCTCCTGGAGTATCCTTTAAAAGCGTTGATGATTGCGGTCTGTCCGTTGACTTTCACTGTATTTTCCCTCCTTAATTTTTTTATTTCATTTTATGAATCCTGGCAAAAATATTCTTAACCGCATCAAGGCTGACAGCTCCTATGACGATAAGGATATTATCTTCGGACAGGGCGACAAAGAGCGGCATCCCTTTTCTGTCTTCCACCCGGAAGATCGATTCCTCCAGTAAGCGAAATTGACTGTATCTTGTACTCGTTTTAAAACTTCTCTTCAAAGCATCAAAGCGCTGTTGTCCCTTCTCAGCGGCTCTGGATTTGATGATGTAGAGTGAATATCCTCCCTCGTAATCACCCTTTATTCCCTCTTTGAGCCGGAAAACATCCTCAGTGAAGAATGGGTAGCTGTTATACAATCCCAGATTCCCTTCAAAATACTTCAAGCTGGCTTTCTCCAGGCCCTCTTCAGGTAGGGCAGAAACCAAAGAAGGCCTGTCCCCTTCAGTCTCGATCTTCGAATCGATCGAGCGCGCGATATTTCGAAGCCCCTTTATCGTTTCCTCATCCTCATCAAATCCTGTCAGGGTGACAAGATATCTGGCTTTCCAGAAGTTGAGATAATAATCAGACAGCAAAGCATCGGATCCCAGGGGTATTTCTCTGTCTTCGGGATTGGTTTTAAAAGTGAAAATCCCGAAGGCACTCCCGGAATCCTCCATTTCAAATATCTCGACGGAGACGGACTTCCCCTCTCTACTCTTGAAATCCTGGACAACAACCTGTCTGAAACCATACTCATGGTAGATCTCAGCGCCGCCGTTGATATACTCGTATAAACCCTCGCCTCGATATACTTGAGGAGTCCCATCTCTTGACCAGCTCTGGACTTCGCCAGGCAGTGGCAGGAACAGGGATAGGTCATCCTGGAAAACGGCCTGTATTGTTTCCGGATTAAAGAGGAATAGGGTCTTCAAGACGCATAGCGCTGAATACAAAATAAGCTTTCTCGCCATTCAGCTGTCTAAGCTTTTCTATTCAGACCTTGACCTCTTCTATCTTGATCTTCTTGAGGTCTATCTGTCCCAGCTTATGCTCATATCCCTTGTTGATCATGATTATATCCCGGACGTCCAGCCCCCATAAAGTCGTGCAGTAGGCATCTACAGCCACCCTGTCCACGCCAGCAATGACCTTTTGAGGCTTGATCAGCTTCCCCGGGCCCATAGGGCCGTTGGTCGTTATCAATTCAGTCCCATCCACCACACAGAGTGCGGGCTTGATGACCGTGTTCAAATCTGCGATGCACTGGTCCAGGTATTCGATAGCGCTCAGCTCTGTCTGCCAGCCTTCTTTGTGGAAAGTCCTGTTGTTTTTCCGAAAATTCAGGCCCATCAAATTCTTCATGGTTCCGGTGAATTTGTTTCCTGCGTGATCCTTGGTCACGGGGATGTTGATGAAGACGTCGTTATTGTAGAACTCTTTCATGATTTGCGCTTCCTTGAGAGAGACTCCTTTAGGTACAGGGACGGGCTTGAATTGGGATTCGTCAGCACTGTCCACAAGCTTCAAATTCGCTCCCTCTTCCCTCACGGCTTGATCCAGACCCGTGTCTGACCAGTGTTTGGGCGTCAGCCAGCTGAGGCAGTTGACCTCGGCAGCTCCTGCTCTCTTACACATCCTGATGACAGCACGGACAATCTCCGGATTGGTGTACGTTCCCGGATGTCGACTCTGGGTATTGGGAAGGATGGCCACCTTGGAGCCTCTTTTCACAAACCTATTCATACCTCCAAGGAGGTCGACAGCTTTGATAGTGTTTTTCAGGTAATCGCCGCCGACAGCGACGCCTATATCAATCCCTTCTCTGCCATATGCCTGAACCGAATTCTCCAGCCAGGGGAAGACCAGACTGCCTCCTAAGGCAGCGGAAAACCCGATCTTGGCTGTCCTTTTGACGAACTCTCTCCTTCCTATTCCTTTTGCCATGAAACCGCTCCTTTCATGAATTACTGCAATTCTCTCACAAGAAGCGCGCCTGGTTCAAGGTCTGACCGAAAAAAACTAAGAAAGAAATCTCCTTTTTTCCCCACGTTTCAACAGGATGATGCTCCCCTCTTCCAACCCGAGGTCCCGGGCTACGACCGGACACTTCGCTTTTAGCAGAAAGAATATAGGCCTCTTCTCATCCGAGAGAGCTTCGTAGTTTCCCTGGCCTTTGCTGATGATCAGGTCAGCCGAGCGATACACTCTTAAAAACTGCTCAGAACAAAAATTCAGGATGCTTCCCGGTGAATCGCAGCCGGATGACATGACGTCCGAAACCTCATCCAGACCGGACAGAACCGCATCCTCAAGGGTGGCATCATTTATGATGGGCTTCTCCCGGACCGCGTAAACCACCGGCTGGCTGATCTCTTCGACGAGCAGCCGGTCGAAAACAGTCTCCCCGGCATTGTCTGCGATGTAAAGAATCTTAGCGGCATTCTTGAGTGCATTTCGAAAGTCATCGAAGTGGTTGATGGCGAAATCCTGAGAGAGGATCTCTTCGAGATCTCTGTTCAGGTCAAACGAGGAGCTGGTCCCGAAGTCGATGACATTTCCGGCGATCGCCAGGCGGACAGCCGTCATCAGTCTGTCCTCCGAGGTATCGATCCGCTGCTTCAGCTCGGGATAAAGGGCAAGAGCCTGACGGATGCAGCTCTCTTTGACTTCTTTATACGGGTCATTCACTCCGGTTAGCCGCGAGATGATGCGGTAAACTCCCCGGCCTATCTCTGAAGGAGTGACATCAAAGGAAACCTGGCTGAGATAGACGCTCACTTCCTTCAATATCCGAAGGATCACTCTCTCTTCAGAAGTGACCAGGCGGGCTGTGTTGAGCGCCTGAATAAAAAAACAGGGATAGCAATCCAGGTAGGCCTTCATTTTTTCACTTGATCAATAAAAAACCGGAGTGCTGTGAGAGCATAGATCGCCGTGCAGTCCAGAATATCTCTGATGCGCACATATTCTCGAGGTCCGTGGGAAACCTCCAGAATCCCCGGCCCATAGGCGTAAGCAGGGATATGCTTGTTGTTAAAGAAGCGAATCTCGCATAATCCCGGGCAGAGCTCAAATACCGGTTCCAGCCCAGTGATACTTTTGACTGAATGCATCAGAGCCAGCGCCAGGGGGCTGGCAGGATCAGCTAGGGATGATTCTCCTTCCTGGAGCATCTCAACAGCCAGATCCGCGCCTTTCTTTATGTGCTCATCGAAGACTTCCATCAGCTCGGCCCTGGCATCATCCAGATTCTCTTCAGGATTGAGCCTTCTGTCCACAGTGAAAAAGGCTTTATCAGGAACTACGTTGAAATTGACTCCGCTTCCTGATTCGCCTCCGATGAGCATCGCAGAACGGTTCGCCTGTGGAGGTTCGACCGCCAGAGATGTCTTTCTCTTCTGGACATCTTTTCTTAATTCAAAAAGAGACCGGGCTATTCCTATCATCCTCTCAAAGGCATTATCCCCGGTGCACTCAAGTGCGACATGGGCCGGCTTGCCTTTGACCGTGATTCGAGAGGTGAGCGCGCCCTTGTTCGCATTCCAGACCACACCGCTCGTCGGCTCGGGCATCAGCATTCCTTTTATTTTCCGAGAAATAAGCCCAGCCTCAAAAAGATGGCGAGTCCCTCGGCTGCCGCCCGTTTCCTCATCGGGGACCAAGGAGAATGTGATATTTCCGTATTTTCCAAATTCACAATCCCGGAAGGCAAGGAGGGCAAACAGCATGGCCACCAGGCCGCCTTTCATGTCCGAACTGCCGCGGCCGTATAGGCAGCCATCCTTTTGCACGGGTTCGAACTGCCTATCCGAATCTGCGGGCACAACGTCATAATGGCCGTGAAAGTGGAGGCTTTCCTTCCTACTGTCGTGGGCTCCGATGATGGAATAACGGGGATATTTGGCATCCGGGATTCGGACTAAACGATGCTTCAATCCCCAATCTTTTAGTCTGGCGCAGAGATACTCCGCGCATTCCTGGTAGGCTTTCCCCGGCGGGTTCACGGTCGGAATGGCAATAAGGTCGCAGAGAGTATCGGTTATCTCCGGACTGAAGCTCCGGACTCTTTTTTTGATCTTCCTTATCTCTGGGTCCACTGGCTTTTAAAATCTCTCGAAAATCACCAATTCATCAAGGCTCTTTTTTGGAGGCGTATCCGGCCACTCATAGGGAACTCCGATCGGAGTAAAACAGATAAGCCTGTACTGCTCGGGGATGCGGAAGAACTCCTTCATCTTCGCATCGGGAAAAAATGAAGTGAAAAAACCGGTTCCGTATCCCAGGGCCCTGGCTGCGATCATCAGGTTTCCCGCGGCCAGAGTCCCATCATAGAGAATATAATCGGGATACTGGGCCTGGGAATCCACCAGCACCGCCACATACACAGGAGCTGAGAGAACATTTTCCATTACCTCTTCAAGCCGGTTGCGTGCTTTGGACAGCTGTTCCTCTGTCGGGTTCCTCTTTATCTTATATTCCTCAAGATACCACGAAACCGCTTCCTTTTGAAGCTGGGCAAGCCTGGTTCTGTCCTGGATAACCAGAAATCTCCAGGGCTGCTGGTTGCCGGCGGTGGCAGCGAGACGAGCAGCATCCAGGATCTTGAGGATATGCTCTTTGGGAACTGGAGTGGGCTTGAATCTCCGGACTGTCCGGCGGGTTTTGATCATATCAAAAAGATATGTTTGATCCGCTGTGTATTTGATTTCCGGATTCTCTTCTGTCCGGTAGCGCTCGATTGGAGTGCATATATCCCCGACAACCTTCCACATCCTGTCTTCCTTACGGAAAATCAGGGTGAAGTAGGAGTCCAGATTATATCTTCCGCCTTCCGGCATCTTTTGTTTGTAATGAAACTTGGCCACCGTGTAGCCATACTCTTTCCCCTCACGGACTTCCAACAGCTCTACAGGCATCTCCCAGCCTGTCTCTTTAAACCACTCCTCATGGAACGTGTAATAGCCCTCCCGTGAATCGATGAGTTTTCCTGTTCCCGTCAGGAAGAAAAAGTCCTGACCATCGGTCACGGTGCTGAATAGACTTGGCAAATCAGAGTTGTGAATAGCCCGGACATAGATGTCAAAAGTTGCCCTCAGTGAAAGACCCGGACGGTTTTTATCCGCAGCTGCCGGATGAGTGAAAAGAGAGAAAAAGAAGAGAGTTGCAATCAATAATAGAATATATTTCTTGAAGAAATTCATTTTGACCTCCTCTTCGCAGATGGTTTCACCAGTTCTTTTTCATTTTTTATGGGTAAATGAATGACTAAAATACATGGAAATGGCGTCGCTCCCTTCAAATTTTGAGCGCCATTCCCGTTAATTTTATCCATGCTACAAAGTAGAGAACCATTTTATCTATCTTGATAATATTCGACTATCTCCAACTTCAGCTTGCCTATGACATCCGAGATGGCCTGAGCCATCTCTTTGAAGATATCTTCGTCCAGAAGGCTCTGGCCGAATTTGATATGAGTAGCGTCGGTGTAGAGCTCGCCGCTTTTTTTATCGACGGCCAGCCATTTGGAATCAAGGCCTATCCATCGGCCCGCATAGACCTCTGGCCACATATGATAGGCAAATATCCCGCGGGCGTACATGATTCCCACTGCCGCTCTGGCCGGGATTCCTGCGGCACGAAGAAGTGCCACTGTCAAGACAGTATGTTCAGAGCAGTCTCCTTCAAGGTTCTTTAAGATCTCCCTGGCATCGGCAAAGCCCACACTATAAGTGGGAGTCATCTCTCTTCTCACCCACTCGGCGATCTTCTTGGCCGCCCGCCAGGAATTCTTTTCTTCACCGACTATATCCCTGGCGGTTTTCCTGATTTCAGGGTCGTCGGACTGGCAGAAGGAGGTTGGCTTTAAAAACCGGTCGAGCTCTTCCGCCTCAACCGGAAAAGAAACCGCGTCTTCCTCTTTGAATACCAGGGAAGAAGTCTGAATGAGAACATAATTCTCCCCCGATTCCAGAACCTTCTGACTTATCCCGTCAAAAGGGAAATCCTGAATTTTTTCCAGGGGAATGCCGCTGAGTTTGAATTTGACCATCTGAACCTCGAGAGGATTCTCGAATGTGATGTTGGGTTTGATGATCGTGGAAAAAGCGATATCAAAGTTCTCCCTTGAGGTCTCAAGGGCTTTCTCCTTGGGCATCCTGAGGGAAGTCAACTGAATGAAACTGGTTTTGGAAACGCTTTTCTGGACATTACCTTCCTCGTCAATCCAATCTTCGCTGGAGATAGGGATGACAGAGCCTACTTTTCCTGAGACATGCCATAAATTCAATTTCTGTCCCAGGATTAAAACATCCTCCCTGCCGACCACCTCGAAGCTAGTATCGATAAGGCTATGAGTTGTGAGGTCAAGAATTTTAAAGTTGTATTTCTTTCCGGGTTTCAAGCCTTCCTGTTCGATTATCTTCTGTATCGGAATCTCCAGATAAAACTCTTCTTCGCAAGGCAGCTCTTTTATGACTTTATCCCCTATCTGGAACCTTATTTTTTCCTGAGCGATCTCAGCTTTCATGATGATCTCGGTCTCGGACATTTTTGTCCTCAGGACACACTCCAGAGGATTGTCTTTTTCATCGTAAAGAGATTCCTGGATCGTGGTCAGTTCTACAGGATTTCCTCCCAACCGGGATATCCTCATCCAGGATTTATCATACTCTTTCCTGTATTTTCTTCCGTTCTTTATAAGCGAAAATTCCTGATTGAGGCTGTAGCCGACTTTGATCCCGTTCATATATACTCCCATCCAGGATTCAGACGTTTTTTCCTCTGCGGATTCCTGATTATCTGGGAGCGGAGGAATGCCGGGATCACCTCTCGAGGCACAGGCCAATCCCATCTCTGGCTGAACGGCTATCCCTAAAAAAACAAAAATAACAAACAGACTAAAGAGAAAAGGCGACAAAACTTTCTTTGGCTTTATTTTCATCTGTATGACTCCCGTATCATAGAGTTTTACTGGTTCTTACGAAAAGAGTCAAACTGGATTCGACGCAGGTGTGAAGAAGCTCGCTGGTCTTCAGGGATCTTCTAACCACCGGTCTCAATCCTGAATTGCCAACAATGCTGATTATTCTGCTGAAATCACTATCTTTGGATGCGGATGCGATACTTTTTTATCTTCTCGTTCAAGGTTGTGTACTTCAAGCCTAATATTTCTGCGGCCTTCTTCTGCTCTCCGTTAACTTTGTAGAGAGTCCTCAGTATTATGTTCTTCTCTATTTTTCCCATAAAATTTTTCAATGGAATATTGCTGCTCTCAAAAAAATATTCCATGAAAAGCCAGAAAAGCTTCCCTTTCAACCTGTGCTTTTTCGAGCGCTCATTCTCAGCTTCTCTGCTCTCGATAATGTTTTCCTCAATAGCCTTCAGGTCTTTTTCTTCCATCCGGACTTGCTCATCAAAAAGCCAGCCTGATTCCACATGAACGATATCGGCACTTTTTTTCTTGCGACCAGAAATTTCCAAAACTTCCTTTTGTAGCCCAAGGGCTGTAGGTATTGATCCCATCGATCCCCCCTTGTTCAAGCAAGGACATTCATAGGATTCCTGCTATTCTTTCTTCACAAATTTGATCTTCCTTTTCACTTCCTCGGCTATCATCGGGAGACCATTTTGAATTTTCAATCTTTCAATCTCTCCATCTTGTATTTCTTCACAGTATTTGATGAATGAATACCATACAGGATGCACTCGAACAAGATTGCTACGGGGTACTTCCTCATTCAATTTTTTTAAATCGGCCTCACTCATCTTCCGTTTATTATTTTCGATCCATCTCTTTGAAGGATGTTGGATGTTGCGGGTTATTGTCATATTTTTTCATGAAAGTTACGGTCCAACAGGAAAATGCCCCTCCCATGCAGCGAGCATGGGAGGGGCATTCATGTTCAACAAAGAACTTTTAGAACTGGAACCTTACTCCCAGTCTCAGTACTCTCGGGTTCAGGATCTCGTTCAGCGTGTAGGCAGTGGCGGTGCGGGTGAAGGAAAGAGAATTGTCCGTATAGTGGTAAATTCTTCCCCAGGTTCTCTGGTACCTTCTGTTCTCCAGCTTGGAGTTGAAAACGTTGAACAGGTCGGCCATCAGATAGATCCTTCCGGTATCACCGAGGTTGATCACCTTCTCAAGTCTGAGGTCAAACCTGTAGAAGGTACTCAGACGGAAATCGCCAAAAGGACTGATGTAGGCCGTGTAGCCTCTATCTCTGGTGTTGGGAAGTCTGTAGTCTGTATAGTTGATCTGCTCTATAATCGGCCAGCCTTCTCTGGCCAGGAAGGTGAAGGAGACGTTGAAGTCGTAGGGGAGCTGGTAGAGTCCTCCGGCTTTGACCAGCCATCTGGAATAGGTATACTGGTTGATCTTTCCGCTGGCGCCGCCGATCAGAGGCGCATAAGCCTTGCCGTCAAGAGCCCAGAGGTTTGTATCGTGAAAGTAACTGCCTTCTCCATAATGCTGTACCTGGTGCTGCCAGGTCAAGCTGCCGTTCAGCATCCACTTGTCGCTCAACCTCTTATTGAAGATGATGTCGACTCCGTAGAAATCTCTGTAGAAACCGGGCTGCCTTTCATACAGGTCATAAGCAGTGAGGCCATCTTCAACGTTGCCGAGATATGTTCCATCCGAGGCAGTGTAGTCATTGTCATAGACGTACCAATCATGATCAGGGGCTTCGCCTGTATCGCCGTCCCAGAGAGTATCGATCCCGGTCACATCATAAGAAGCGGGTGGGAGGGCATCTGCGACGAGGCTGGTGGCGCTCACAAACCAGTCGCTCTGCTGATAGTAGTTCGTTCCGCCAACAGGGAAGAAAGGAACTCTCCAGTTGAAATTATCGTATTTTCTGTAGGTGGCGTTGACGGTGACCGCGAAGTCGGTGAAGATCTCTCTCTCAAGCGTGAGCATGAACTCGGTGGTCCTGGTAGAACCAAAGGACGGGTCGAGCTCATCATAGGGAGTGGTCAGGTCGTTCCTGGTCGTCCAGTCTGCGACTCCGCCATACATAACGCCGTAGGCATCGTCGATCTCAGCCGCAGTCGGCAGGAAGTTACCGGCAGCGTCAAATACCGCATATGGCTGATACACGGGCACACTGTCACCGGTTCCACGCCAGTAGAGTTCGGTGAATTCCAGGACTTCATCCCTGTTCTGGTCAAGCCACCAGAAATTGATGTTTCCACCTGTTCCACCGGGCATCTGATTGTAGGAACCGGTGCCCATGAAGTCGCCGTACATGGCAAAGGATGCCTTACCGATGGTCTTGCCGTCTCCGGTGACATCCCAGGTCAATCCGAGTCTCGGAGAGAAGAATGTCCAGCCCCACTTATCGCTGTTCACATCGTACAGCGTCTGAAACTCATCCGTCATCTCGATTCCCGGCAAGAGGGCATTGAACGCGTCAGAGATGGCTGTGTTTCCTCCAGTGACACTCTCCCAGGCCGCGTTGTCGGTCACTGTCAGGATCGTAGCAGGATTGATCCTTGGGACCTGCCTGTCATACCTCAATCCAACGATCAGGTTGAACCTGCCGAAGGTGATGGTGTCGCTGAGGTAGGCAGAGAGCGCGCTGACTCCGTAGTCTCTATAGAAGCCTCTTAAATAACTGAAAAACTTCACATTCTCGGCATCTGTGGGGACATCGGGACTGCCGTCATAGACGCCTGTCCCGTAAGGTGCGGGAAGGGCGTCAAGGTCGATGGTCGGGCTGTCGTAGTTCCAATTGTAATAGAAGTTTCCGGGATAGACTGACTCGGTGTAGGCGTTCCTGTCCGCATACTCCACTCCAACCTTGATGTCATGGCTCACGCCAAACAGGTTGTCGTTGAAGTAATTGAGCAGGAAGTTGTACTGGTTCACCGGCCTCTCCACATAGTAGCGCCTTAATGCAAC
>Ga0209427_10006569_pt1 | contig 13250 bp, 14 predicted proteins | sample DeeMarSWOR136_30_FD_187465 | JGI IMG/M metagenome (GOLD analysis project Ga0209427, IMG submission 187465) | Marine sediment microbial communities from White Oak River estuary, North Carolina - WOR-1-36_30 (SPAdes) (version 2) | ecosystem: Environmental > Aquatic > Marine > Intertidal zone >... | reverse complement strand
CGGTGTATTGGCCAGTGCTCCTTCGCTTTCACTGTGCCGAGGTTATCCAGAGGCTCGCCCATGACATCAAACAGGCGCCCCAGTGTGGCCTTGCCTACCGGTACCCTGAGCGCTGCGCCAGTGTCCACCGCCTCGGCACCGCGCTCTAAACCGTCGGTGGGTGACAGCGCCAGACACCTGACCCAGCTATTGCCCATATGCTCCTGGACTTCAAGCACCACCTTGCCGCTATCAGCATTGATTTCAACCGCATTATAAAGTGCCGGTAACTTGTCGGGTGGAAATTCAACATCAACCACCGTTCCGATTACCTGAGTCACTCTACCTTTTGCCATCGTAACCTCCTCGGCTAAGTCAGAGCTTCCACGCCGCCGGCAATGTCCAAGAGCTCTGTGGTAATCGCCTCCTGGCGGGCTTTATTGTAGAGCAGAGTCAAATCATTGATAAGCTCACCAGCGTTATCCGTCGCGTTCTTCATGGCCACCATCCGCGCCGACTGCTCGCTGGCGATTGACTCCAGAATAGCATGGTAAACCTCCATTTCAACAAAGCGAGTCAGAAGGTTGCCCAGAACCGCATCAGGTCCTGGCTCATAGATATATTCCACATTCTGCGCGGTCGGGATACTGGCCGGCTCCACTGGAAGCAACTGTTGCACGCAGGGATGCTGGACCATCGTGGAGACAAACCGTGCATAGACCAGACAGACTAAATCGAAAGTGCCTTGGCTGTAATCTTCAATCAAAATGCGTGAAATGGGTAGCGTATCCATCAGGCTGGGGCGGTCACCGAGGTGGCTGAATTCAGCCAGCGCCTCTGTTTCACAGCGACGTATAAATTCAATCCCCTTACGCCCAACGGCGATAACAGTAACCGGTGCCTTTTGCTCCAGCATATAGCTGGCAATGGTGCGATTCAGGCTGCCGACGAGTCCACCGCACAGGCCACGGTCAGGCGTAATATGAACCAGGGCCATTCTATTTATCGGACGCCGCTGCAAAAGCGGATGCGGCTCCCTGCCAGCTTCAGCTAAAGCAGCCAGGTTAGCAATGACCTGCTGTATTTTATCCGCGTAAGGCCTGCCGGCCAGACCGCGCTCCTGCGCCCGCCTCATCTTGGACGCAGCTATCATCTCCATCGCTCTGGTTATCTTGGCCGTGCTCCTCACACCCCGTATTCGTCGTTTTATTACCCGGATATCAGCCAAAATTGGCCTCCAATTACCTGACTGTACACAGCTTTATAAATTTCGTCAGTTCTAACCACGGATATGCTGGAATATTTCAGGATAATTCTGTTCCTTGAAATCTTTAATTGCCTTGATTAAGAGCTTCTCCGTCTTCGAATCAATTTCTTTGTCTCTGGCAATAGCTTTAACCATCTCGGGATGGTTTTCATCCATAAATTGATAGAACCTGGATTCGAAAAGGGCCACTTTGTCCACAGCAATATCATCAAGATAGCCATTGACGGCAGTATAGAGAATCATTACCTGCCGTTCCAAGGACACGGGTACGAACTCGGGCTGCTTCAAAACCTCAGTGAGCCGCTGTCCTCTTTCCAGTTGCGACTTCGTCGCTTTGTCCAGTTCCCCGGTGCCGAACTGCGCAAAAGCTGCCAGCTCACGGTACTGGGCCAGCTCCAGGCGCAGCTTGCCAGCCACTTGCCTCATCGCCTGGGTCTGGGCTTTACCTCCCACGCGAGATACCGATAAGCCAACATTCAACGCCGGCCTGGTACCAGCATTGAAGAGGTCGCTCTCCAGGTACATCTGACCATCGGTAATCGATATCACGTTGGTTGGAATATATGCTGAAAGGTCACCGGCCTGCGTTTCTATGATGGGCAGCGCGGTCAGCGAACCGCCGCCGTATTCCTTTGCATATTTCGCCGCCCTCTCCAGCAACCGGCTATGCAGGTAGAAGACATCACCCGGATAGGCCTCCCTGCCCGGCGGTCGGCGCAGCAGCAGTGAAAGCTGCCGGTATGCCCAGCTGTGTTTGGTGAGGTCATCGTAAATGACCAGCGCATCCTTGCCGTGTTCCATGAATTCCTCACCGATGGCACAGCCGGCATAAGGTGCCAGATACTGAAGGGCTACAGAATCCGAAGCGCTGGCCACAACTACTATGGTGTGTTCCATTGCGCTGTGGCTTTCCAGCGTGGCTACCAGCTGCGCTACCTTGGATACCTTCTGGCCAATGGCCACGTAAATACAGGTAAGGTCCCCGCCCCGCTGGTTGATTATGGTATCGATGGCGACAGCCGTTTTGCCAGTGGAGCGGTCACCGATTATCAGTTCCCTCTGTCCCCGGCCAATCGGAATCAGGCTGTCAACTGCCTTGATACCGGTCTGTACGGGAGTATCTACAGACTGGCGCAGCACCACGTTGGGTGCTACACGTTCCACAGGCCGGGTCTTCTTGGCCTTAATGGCTCCCTTCCCATCCAGAGGGCGGCCCAGCGGGTCAATGACTCTGCCGATAAGCTCATCGCCCACGGACACCTCAGCAATACGGCCGGTACACCTCACCTCATCACCTTCCCTGACCTTGAGGTAGTCTCCGAGGATTATCGCCGCCACGCTGTCCTCCTCCAAGTTCAGTGCTATCCCAATAATATCGTTGGGAAACTCAAGCAGCTCATTATACTTTGCCGAGGCCAGCCCATAAATGCGGGCAATGCCGTCACCAACCTCAATCACCGTGCCCACGTCCACCATAGTAACAGTGCTGCCAAACTGCTTTATCTGCTCCTTCAGCACCGATGCGATTTCCTGCCCTCTGGTCGCCACTAAGGCTACCTCCTTTCCGCTCGGCTATTCCACCGCATTTTCAGTGGATAACGGATTATATGCTACTTTTTTACCTGCAAACTGCCCTCGACAAGACTTTCCACAACCGACGGGTCAGCGAGGGTGCTGGTATCACCTAAACTGTCAACGTCTCCAGACGCAATCTTGACCAGAATACGTCGCATGATTTTGCCACTCCTGGTCTTGGGAAGGGCTTCCGCAAACTGGATTTTATCCGGCGTAGCGATGGGACCAATTTCCTTGCGGACATGGGCCACGAGTTCCTTCTTGAGGTCATCAGTGCCCTCCAGGCCAGCCACCAGAGTTACGTAGGCGTAAATGCCCTGTCCCTTAACCTCATGGGGCATGCCAACCACTGCCGCCTCGGCCACTTTGCTGTGTGAAACCAGCGCGCTTTCGACCTCGGCGGTACCGATACGGTGCCCGGAAACGTTAATCACGTCATCGATACGGCCCATCAGCCAGTAATAGCCGTCCTCATCAATCCTGGCCCCGTCACCAGTGGTGTAAACTCCCGGGAAGCGGACGAAATATGTCTCCTTAAACCGCTTTGGATCACCGTAAACACCGCGCATCAGACCGGGCCAGGGGCGTTTCATCACCAAGTACCCCCCTTCGTTTACCTCTACGGCTGAACCGTCCTCTCGCAGTATGGCCGGCTCAACACCGAAGAAAGGCATACCGGCGGAACCGGGCTTGGTCGCCATGGCACCGGGCAGCGTAGTTATCAATATGCCACCGGTCTCGGTCTGCCACCAGGTATCTACAACCGGACACCTGCCCTGACCGATGACATTGTAGTACCACATCCATGCCTCAGGATTAATCGGCTCGCCCACCGTGCCCAGAAGTTTTAAGGAGCTCAAATCGTGTTTGTTGGGCCACTCTTCGCCTTCACGCATAAGGGCACGGATGGCCGTGGGTGCAGTATAAAAAATGCTAACCTGGTATTTCTCCACGATATCCCAGAACCGGTCCGGGTGTGGATAGGTGGGTATACCCTCAAACATAACACACGTGGCACCGAGCGCCAGCGGACCATAAACAATATAAGAATGACCGGTTACCCAGCCAATATCCGCCGTGCACCAGTACACATCCTCTTCTTTAACATCAAAAATCCACTTGAACGTCTGGTGGGTGTGCAGCAGATAGCCCGCTTGAGTATGCAGCACACCCTTGGGCTTGCCGGTACTGCCGCTCGTGTAGAGAATAAAGAGAGGGTCTTCCGAATCCACTACCTCGATGTCGCAGACGGGCTTTATCTCAACGCTGGCCATAAGGTCATGCCACCACTGGTCGCGGCCCTCCTTCATAGGCACGCCGATATCGGCCCGCTTCACTACAATTACATTCTTAACATCGGGGCATGATTCAAGCGCCTGGTCAGCATTATCCTTGCTGCGGATAACGCGGCCACCCCGATAGTAGCCATCACCGCATATCAACGTCGTTGAGCCGCAATCCAGTATCCGGTCGCGCAGGGCTTCGGCACTGAAGCCCCCAAAGACAACGCTGTGAACGGCGCCTATACGGGCGCAGGCTAGCATGGCAATGGGCAACTCCAGTATCATAGGCAGATAAATTGAAACACGGTCGCCTTTCTTCACACCCAACTTCCGCAGCACATTGGCGAACTTGCATACATCACGGTAAAGCTGCTGGTAGGTCATTACTTTAGTATCGCCGACGTCACCCTCCCAGATGAGGGCCGCCTTATTCCGACGCCACGTCCTCACGTGGCGGTCCAGACAGTTATAGCTCACATTCAGTTTACCGCCAACAAACCACTGGTGTTTTCCCTCGGCAAAATCGGTTTCCACAACCCTGTCCCACTTCTTGAACCAGTCTAGCTGCTCCGCCATTTCCCCCCAGAACCCCTCCGGGTCCTCGATAGAACGCTGGTATAGCTTTTTATATTCATCCATACTTTTAAAGTATGACGACTCTGTGTATTCCTTGGGGGGCTTAAAGCTTCTTTTCTCCCCCATCATTGATGTAATCCCTTTGACTTCGCTCATTAACTCCTTAACTCCTCCATCTAGCTCCTAACAGCTACATTACCTCGTCTCTTGGTTATTCTTCTCCGCCCGTTTGCTGCTTACTCCAGCTGCAAAATATCTCTAAATTGCTACTCCTGGGCCGACACGCCCATTAATTGAGTGTAGGCACTATGAAGCCTGTTGGCCACCGTCTGTGCCACACCCCGGTGCATCTTGCACCCTATCTGCGGCTGAGCCTGGCATAACTGGGCGAGTTCCCGACCGTTGAATGCCATCACCCTCGTGGTCTCGATTGCCTTCACCGTGCTGTACATGCGATAAGGCGGCAGCATTGCCGACCAGCACACCAGATCAAAGTTTGATGCCGCCTGAATCTGGCGATGCATCATCGGACCCAGTTCCAGGTATATGCCAACGAGGCCGTCTTCAACGATAAAAGCCTTTTCCTGGCTTCTGCCCTGCCTGCCCAGGCTCTCCCCAACCTCGTAGACCTCAGTGGTTGCCATTTCCGAGACGATTTTCAATTGCTCTTCATCCAGCTCGCGGAAAATGGGACAACGCTTTAATACTCCTACTTTATCCATTCTCAAACCTCCTCAGTTTTTAATCAACCTTTAAAAGATTACCTGCCAGCACCGGCCAGTTCCTTCTTTAACGCCGCCAGTTTCCCACGAACACTGCCGTCCAGCAACCTATCTCCAATCCGGGCCGTGAATCCGCCGATTATGCCGGGATTTATATCCGATTTTATCTCAATTTTTTTCCCCACCATGCGCCCGAGTTGCCTGGCCAGCTTTTGTTCATCCTCTTTGGCCAGCGGCACCGCCGTGGTCACTTCGGCCACCTCTATACCTCGGGAGCTTTTCCACAACCGCTGATATTCGTCCGCAATCTCGCCAATGATGTCAAGCCTGCCCCGGCTGATAAGCATCAGGACTAAATTAAGAACCAGTGGATTTACCCCTTTCATATGTCCGGACAGCAACTCTGATTTGTCCTCAAAATGGACTCTGGGGTTTTCCAGAAACGTTCTGATATCATCGTCTTTTACGGTTTGAACCATCCTTTCCAGGTCAGATTGCCAGCGTTCCAGTTCACCAGCCTCCGATGCGATTTCAAAGACCGCCTGCGCATATCGCTTTGAGGATGCTCTGCTCGCCACGTGCACTCCCTAAAATCGTTTACTTCTTTTTCAGGACATCGCTTTCTTCCAGGACTTTGTCAATGAGGTCGCGATGCGCCTTCTTATCCAGAGAACGGTCAATTACCTTCTCTGCCGCCGCTATGGTAAGGTCGGCCACTTCCTTTCGCAGTTCGCTGATGGCCTCGTCCCGCTCCCGTTTAATCTCGTCGCGCGCCCTGGCGACGAGCGCTTCAGCTTCCTGCCTGGCACCTTGCTTTGCCTTCTCCCTGATTTCCTCGCCGGCTTTCACCGACTTGTCAATGCGTTCTTGCCCTTCCTTGCTGGCCGCTGCCAGTTGCCTCTTCACCTCTTCCTCGGTGCGGGCGGCCTGCTCCTTAATGGCATCTGCCTGTTCCATACTGTCCTTGATTCTTCTAGAACGCTCGTCCAGCATCCTCATCACCGGCTTGTAGGCGACAAAGTAAAGAACCACCAGCAAAATGACCACGTTTACTACCTGCGCCAGCAGCGTCGGTATATTTATACCAAGCTTAGCAAGCCACTCCATGCTCTCCTCCTCATTACCTTTCCCATCGTGCAGTTATACCTGACACCAGTCACGCAAAAAGAATCGCGGTCAGTACCATGCCCAGGACAAAGCATGCCCCCAGTATGGCCGCAGCAATAATGATACCTATTGAAATTGGTATGCCATCCTGTCCCATATCGTCCTCCTACACAATCAATGCCAAGATAATGGCGACAATCAACGCGTAGATACCGATAGCCTCACAGAAAGCGGTCACCAGAATCATGTTAGTCATTATCGGACCGCTTGCCTCCGGGTTGCGGGCTATTCCCTGAAGTGCCGAGTAGCCAATAAGCCCAATTCCCAGAGCCGGCCCCAGCAATCCCAACCCGGCCGTCAGCCCCACGGCCAACATTTTCATTGTCACTGGATCCATATTCAACCTCCTTCAGCAATCTACCTAAGACATGAACATATTTATGTCAAGTCGCTTCCTCTCCATGGTGGGCCACCGCCAGAGTCAGAAAGACCAGGGTCAACCCACCGAAGATGAGCGCCTGAACAAAACCAACCAGCAGTTCCAGGCCGTAAAATGGTAGGGCAAAAACCCACGGTATCAGAAACGCCGCGATTAGCAGCAGTATTTCGCCAGCAGTCATATTGCCAAAGAGACGAAAAGTGAAGCTGACAACACGCACCAGTTCGCTCAACGCTTCCAGAAGCCCCACGAAAATGTGAATTAGCCCGGTTAACAGCCCGCCAAGCCCGGCCTTCAAATGGCCCTTTACCATCTGCTTTATGCTATCGAAAAATTGCCCTACATTGAGAAATTTGCCCAAGTAGCGCAGTCCCAGCGATTTCAAACCGAAATATTCCACAAAGACAAACGAAATAAGCGCCAGCGCCAGAGGCATATTGATATCGGTATTGGCGCCGCGCAGCAGGTGCACATGCTCCCCCTCAGCATTAGTGATGAATATCGAGCCAAAGCCCGGAATAAGGCTCAGCCAGGCATTGAAGGCAACGAAAAGAAAAATGGTAGCCACAATGGGGAAAAAGCGCCGCCCGTTTGCCTCACCAGCCACCCGACGGCAGAGGTCATAGAGCCAGCCCAGTAACGCTTCAAAGGCACTCTGCAACCTCCCCGGAACAAGCTTAATGCGACGCGTGATAACACATGAGAAGCATATCAGGGCGACCATGGTAATCCAGGCCCCAATGATGCTATTGGCAACGGGAAAGCCGAAGATGTGAAATGCAGTTTCTGCGGGAAGGTGAAATTCCGGATGGGGCAGGCTGAGCCATGCCGGCAACCCCAGTTCGCCAACCATGCTGCTGCCCAGCGGTCCTACCAGAAAACCAACAATAAGCAGCAGTACAAACAGGCAAAGTATCCCTATCAGGATAAATCGCGGCATACCAAGAATACGGCGCCCACCCATCAACCACTCTCCCCGTTTTTCTTATTCTTAGTCAGCGGCATGAGCATCCGATAAACCCCGTAGAAAGCAACTAGAATACCGAGGAACAGTCCCACTATCCCCAGTGTGGGAGAGGTGTTCAGTCGATCGTCCAGCCAGAGACCTGCCACCACACCCAGCACAATTGAGCTCCCGATGAAAAACCCCACCCCTACCAGCCGCAGGGCCGCTGTCCATCTGCTCATATTCGCCTCAATTAACACGCCAACGCGCGTCCCAGTATATTGTATCATCTCAAGCGGCAATAAACTACCAGAGGCCACAGCAAATAAAAGAGCCCCAACATTCAAGCGTCAGGGCTACCCGTCTCGCATGCGACTACCATAACCATCAGGCTAATCTATCGAAGCTTCTCCTGCCTGAAAAAATTCGAGAAATCACCGTCGAAATCTACCAGGAAATTGTGCATATCGAGCACGTCATCAATCTCAATCGCCCCACCCCGGTTTTCATCCACCTCAGCCGTGGCGGCTTCTTCCATCTCTTCCACCACTTTGTCCTCCCTGACAACCGCCGCCACCAGACACTGAGTATGACACGACGAACAGAGTGCTCTCAAGAACCACATATCCTCACGGTGGCCGAGGATATCAATGTTGAAAGACTCATAATTCTGACCACACTCTTTGCACTTAATCGAGGTCATCAGCTTTTTAATCAGTCTCTCTTCCACCGCTCAGGCTCCCATCGCCTTATCCTGATTATCTTCAGGATTTGCGCTTGTCAAAGTCATCAAGGTCAAGGGTATTGATGAAATCATAAAAAGCGGACATCTTCTTCATTTCCTCTTCGCTTACTTTCTTCTCCTTGGTGTCGACCTCGCCCGCTTCCTCCATAATTGGCTTCCCGGTTTCTTCGTCGAGCAGAATGCCAGCTTTGTCCAAGACCGCTTCTTCGGTAAATATTGGCGCATCAGTCCGCACCGCCAAGGCCAGGGCATCGCTGGGACGCGAGTCCACCTCTATTTGCTCACCATTAACATTAAGGATAACCTTGGCATAGAAGGTGTCACTCTTCAGGTCGCTGACTATAATGGAATCTATCGCCGCTCCCAGTGAGTCAATCACCGAATTGAGCAGGTCGTGAGTGAGGGGTCTTGGCACCGTCACACCTTGAAGTTTAACGGCAATGGCATCAGCTTCCGCCGGACCGATCCAGATAGGAAGATATCGCTTGGCCATTTTTTCCTTCAGGATTACCACCCGCTGGTAGTTCATCAAGCTTACACGGATACTATCGATGGTCATCTCAATCATAACCGTACCTCCCCGATATATCAGCCAGCAATTTAATTCTACGTCAGCCAGCTATGCTTGTCAATAAGAATTGGTACGGATTGCCCCACTCCGCCACCCTGTATATGAATCTGCATACAGTTATTATGTAAGCTCAAAAAGGACTTTCATCGTCCAATGTGGTATAATACATTTGTCGGGCACTCGGCATTCTGGCAGAGAGATTGAAGCCTCCGTGATCAGGCGCTTTGCAATTCGTCAGTTCAGTGAGGAAAGGGAGGAAAGCCTCTCACCATACGCGGTGAGGAGCCGACTCTCAAGAGGCAGACTGAGAGATGAAGAACCCTGCCCGATGAGGACGGCTTTCCAGCGCGACCGTGACCGCATAATACATAGCAAGTCATTCCGTCGCCTGAAGCACAAGACACAGGTCTTTATTGCGCCGCTGGGCGACCACTATGTGACCAGGCTGACCCATACTCTGGAAGTCTCTCAGATAGGCCGTACCATGGCCCGGGCGCTTAACCTGAATGAGGACCTGACCGAGGCAATAGCTCTCGGTCATGACCTCGGGCATACCCCCTTCGGCCACGTAGGAGAGGATGTGCTCAATGAACTTTTTGCGCCGGGCTTCCGTCACAATGAACAGAGCCTGAGAGTGGTTGACCTTCTGGAAAACGACGGCCGTGGACTCAACCTCACCATTGAGGTCAGGGAAGGCATCCTGAACCACTCAAAATCGAGAGGCGATGTACTTGGCGATGAATGGACAAAAGCGAATACCCTTGAAGGCGAGATAGTCAGAATGGCCGATATTTTCGCGTATATCAACCATGATATCGGTGATGCCATCAGGGCAGGTATCATCACTGAAGACGATTTGCCCATCGGTGCCGTGAGAACGCTGGGTTTCTCACACTCACAGCGCATCAACACCATGGTCAGCGACGTTATTGATAGCTCGTGGGCAGCCAGCGGTTATGATAAAATAGAAGTAGAGAACCATATGATATCCATGAGCCCCGGTATACTGGCTGCCACCAATGAGCTCAGGGAATTCCTTTTTGAACGGGTGTACCACATTAAGTCCGCCGAGGAGGAAAGCAGCAAGGCAAGAGATGTGGTCTGCCAACTTTACCAGTATTTTACCAGCCACGAAGAAGAACTCCCCCCGGAATACCTTACTTACAGTGATGATACCGAGCGGAGGGTGGTCGACTATATCGCCGGTATGACCGACCAGTACGCCCTGAGGATAGCTGACGGGCTCAAATAGCAATAAACAGAGGCAACCAGCCGGTCAGATGAGCGCCATCGACGAGGTCAAACAGAGAACAGACATTGCAAGCGTTATCAGCCAGTACGTCGCGCTGAAAAAGGCGGGACGCAACCTGGTGGGGCTGTGCCCGTTTCACGGCGAAAGAAATCCCTCTTTCTTCGTCTACCCGGAACAGCAAAGCTGGCACTGCTTTGGCTGCAACACCGGCGGCGATGTTTTTTCCTTCCTCATGAAGAAGGAAAATCTGGACTTCGGCGAAGCGCTGCGTCTCCTTGCCCAGAGAGCCGGCGTCATCATACCATCTCACCCCGGAAGGGACGAGGAAAAAGAGGAGAAAGAGCAGCTCTTCAAAATAAATGAAGCAGCGGCCCAGTATTTCCAGAACCTGCTGCTCAATTCCTCAGAAGGTGCCAAAGCCAGAAATTATGTCCAGAGCCGCGGTTTCACCGAAAAAACATTGTCCGAATTCCAAATGGGTTACAGCTCAAATAAATGGGACGACCTAAAAAAACACCTTAAGGAGCGGGGCTACACGGAGGATGAGCTGGTACAGGTGGGGTTGATGGTCAAGTCAGAGAACGGCCGAACCTATGACCGCTTCCGCGATAAGCTGATGTTCCCCATTATGGATATCAAAGGACACGTAATCGGCTTTGGCGCGCGGGTGCTTGACGACTCTCTGCCAAAGTACGTGAACTCGCCGCAGACGCCCGCCTTTGATAAAAGCCATAATCTGTACGGCATCAACCTAGCTGCCGCCGCCATCAGGCAGCAGGACATGGCGGTTATAGTTGAGGGCTATGTCGATGTTATCACTGCCCACCAGAACGGTTTCAATAACGTGGTCGCCTCCATGGGCACCTCGGTTACCGAGGCTCAGGTAAGCTCCCTGAAAAGGCTGAGCAAAACAAATAACATAATTTTAGCACTCGATGCTGATTCCGCTGGGGAAGAAGCAATGCTTAGAATTGTTGGTTACGAGAACACCCTCGAAACTAACCTTTTAGTAGCTGTACTTCCTAAAGGTAAAGACCCTGACGACGTAATTAAAGAAAGCCCGGAAAACTGGAAAGCATTAATAGCAGGTGCATTACCCATAATGAGTTACACACTAAATATGATTGCTGCCAGTCTCGATATGACTCAAGAGAAGAATAGATTTTTAGCTGCTGGCAGGTTTCTAGAAGTTATTGCTGACATTAAAGATTATATAAGAATAGACCATTATCTAAATGCATTAGGGGAGCTGACCGGAATCAGCTACCGAAGATTGGAAGAAGCTCTGAGCAAAATAAAAGTTGACCATAAGGCTCCACAATCACGACAAAAGATGACCGAACCGACGCCGCGAGACCTCTTCCGAAACCGCATTGAAGAAGACTATCTAGCCCTGCTCCTGCAACACCCGGAACTCAAAGCCAACACCGAAAACATTTTGCCAGAATATTTCATCAATAGTGAAAATCGGGTGGTCTTCGTCACTTTGAACGAAATAGCAGACCCGGGCAAACTCAGGGATAAACTGGACCCGGCCCTTCATGAGCACCTTGACGTCATCGTCAGCCGCGAGTTACCATCTGGCCATATAGACGAGAAAGACGCGGATTACCGCCATCGTCTGGAGGAAAGGTATTATAAGAAGCTGGCGGAGGAAACGGCAGAAAGACTGGCGCTTGAGGTACAGGAGAAAGGAGCCGGCGCCGACCTGACAAAACTACAGGAAGACAAAATTGATTATGATGCCCGTTTGAAGGAATTATACGAGCGAAAAACCCAGAGGCGGTTAGAGAGCAGGAGGTAAGACATGAGTAAGGAAGAATCGGAAGACAAGCTGACCCCTGAAGATGAGCATGATGAAGAGAAACCCGGGGATGAAATACTGAGCCCCCTCCCCGACGACTATACCCCTTCCCACCATAACCAGGAAGAAGATGTTGAACCGGATATAAGTCATGACGAACTGTGGAACGAAGAGCCTTTCCATGTTAATAAGCCAGAGGCATCCCTAACGATTGAACCACCTTCATCAATTGAAGGGCTGGACCAGCAGGAAATAGCTGATGACCCGGTCCGTATCTATCTCCACGAAATCGGGCGGGTGCACCTCCTCACTGCTGACGATGAAAAGACACTGGCTAAAAAGATGGAGGAGGGCAAGCGCGTCAACGAGATAAAATACCAGTATCTGCAAGAGCATGGCAGAGCGCCCTCGGTAGTCGATATAGTACTGGCCGCCATCAGAGAAATCGGAGAGTCTTCTGAATTAATCCGGTTTATCCAGGAACAACTTGGTATACCCAGGATAACCGGCTTTCTTGAAGCCATCAATAATGTCCAGCTGCAGGAGAGCATCGATAATTCTATTGACCCGCAATTGATTAACGACATTTCTCTCCGAACCGGACTATCAATACCGGCGACCGAGCAAAAGTTTATTGACCTATCGCTCAACTGCAAACTGCTGACCGCTGATGTCCGCGCAGCCATCAGCCCAGATATCTCATTTTCTGACATTGATAAACTGGTCAAAGATGAATCCTTCATCAACTCAATTCAGACCCATGAACACCGGCTTGAGGCCCATTTCCGAAACATTGACTTTGAAGCCAAAAAGGCAGAAAGGCACCTTATTGAGGCCAACCTGCGTCTGGTGGTGAGCGTGGCCAAGAAGCACATCGGGCGCGGCATGTCTCTCCTCGACCTGATTCAGGAAGGTAACATCGGCCTGATGCGCGCCGTAGAGAAATTTGACTATCGCAAGGGCTATAAATTCAGCACCTATGCT
>Ga0209427_10006566_pt1 | contig 13251 bp, 12 predicted proteins | sample DeeMarSWOR136_30_FD_187465 | JGI IMG/M metagenome (GOLD analysis project Ga0209427, IMG submission 187465) | Marine sediment microbial communities from White Oak River estuary, North Carolina - WOR-1-36_30 (SPAdes) (version 2) | ecosystem: Environmental > Aquatic > Marine > Intertidal zone >... | reverse complement strand
AGAATGGGATGGTGAAGCATTACAAATGATGCCTCTCGTATCTATTAATATGCCTGAAAAACTAAAGAGATGTGGAGAATTTGGAATATATGATGCTCCAAGATCTTTGCTAGAAAAAATACCTGGGCTCAAATTCATAGAAATGGAACGAATAAGAGAATATTCCTATTGTTGTGGTGCTGGAGGAGGAGTAAAATCGGCATTTCCAGAGTTTGCTCTTAAAACTGCTAAAAATCGGATTGAAGAAGCTGAAGATACAGGAGCTGAATTAATTGTTTCTGCATGCCCTTTTTGCGCTACTAATTTGAATGATGGAATTGTTGAAAAAGGAGCTAATCTAAAGTTTTATGATATAAGTGAGTTATTATTAATGGCAATAGGATCACCAGGCAAATCTATTAAAGAATCTTCAATGGAGGTTACTTAATTGGTTTTGGAGAGAGAAGTATTTAAAGAATTTGAGGGGGTTGTTGGTGTAGGAAATGTCGATGACAGCGATGTTATAACTAATGTTTATGCTTATAACTGGTGTATGGAAATTATTAATTATATGGAAGGGAAAGATCCAATTCCCTTTTCTCCAATTCCTAAAGCGGTTGTGTTACCATCATCTACCGAAGAAGTTCAGCAAGTTGTAAAATTATGTAATAAATATGGGATTGTCTTCAAAGCTCAAAGCACGGGACTTGGTCCTTGGAATCAACCTTCTGTAGATAATTCAATAATTATAGATCTTCGTAGAATGAATAAGATTGTGAAAATTGATGAGAAAAACCTATATGCTGTAATTGAACCATATGTGAGTGGATCACAGCTACAGGTTGAAATAATGAAATACGGACTCAATTGTCACATGCCCGGTGCTGGACCCCAAGTTTCTCCTCTTGCTAGTGCAACTTCTATGAATGGGCCAGGTTTTACATCTCCTTCTACAGGTCATAGTGCTAGAAACGTTTTAGCAGTTGAATGGGTTTTACCAGATGGAGAGATTATGAAATTAGGATCTTATGGATTAAAGAACAATCCAGACTGGTTTCACGGTGATGGTCCAGGACCAAGTTTAAGAGGAATAATGCGTGGTTGGGCAGGAACTAAGTCTGGATTGGGAGTTTTTACTAAAGTTGCAGTAAAGTTATTTCCCTATCCATGTAAAACGGAATTTATTGTTAAAGGTAATTCTCCTAATTATGATTTTGATATACCTGATTTTATGAAATTATATGTTATGGATTGTGGTAATTTCAAGAAACTAGAAAAAGTTATGTTAGGGGTGGAAGAGGAAGAAATCTCATTTATGTGTAGTTATTTATCTGGTTTTGCTGTTATGGCAATTTTTTCTAATTCAATTGAAAGTTTAATGGATAAAATACCAATTGGGCAGATGAAAACTCCATTAGTTGTAATAATAGCTGCTCGTACAAAGCGAGAATTTGCGTATAAACAAAAAGTAATGAATTTTTTACTTAATAAATTCAAAATAGAAAATATAATTGATAAGATTTATACACCTAAACCTGTATTTTATGCTGAGGCACTCCGTTCGAATTTAGGACTTCATGGCTTCATAGCTACTGGGGGATTTCAGTCTTCTAAAGGAGTTGCAGATACAGCAGCTGTATGTCTTCGGAGTACTAAATCAAATATTTCTTTAAAACAGGAATTCATCAAGAAAGGAGCAATTGTTAATGATTTTGGAGAAGGGACATGGATGACGTCTTATGAATCAGGGCACTATTTTCATATGGAATGCCCAACTATGTTTGATCAAACAGAAGAGAATAGTGTGGAAGGAATGGCTGAGTATATGGTGAAGAGCAATCAATTAGATTTATTAAAACATCTTGGTGCTCCATTTTTCGTAGAAGGCACACGTATGCATGAGTTATTTGGACCTCATATGTCCAATTACCATATATGGTTAAAAAAAATAAAAGAAAGTTTTGACCCAAATAATATATCTGATTCTGGATTTTACATTTCACCGCAAAAGAAATAAAAAATATATGTTTAAATCTCTCATCATGGCAGAATCAAATGAAGAAAATAAGAATATAAGGGGTTTTGCACTTTTAATTAATGGTATTCTTTCACCTTTAAATAAAAACAAAAATTTTCAAGAAAAATTTAGTAAAATTGATACCAAAGTTCTTTTAAATGCTACGAATTTAAATTATGCGGCTTTAATTATTATTGAACAAGGATCTGTCAGAGTTGAGAGCATTCCAAATAAACCAAAAGAAAATTTGAAAAAGAAAAAAGTAGGATGGGATGGTTTTTTAGAGATGGATACGCAAACTTTCCTTGCTATTGCCATGAGTAGAATTTCAATACCAGGAATGGCAAAAAAATGGTTATCCGGTAAAATAAAAATGCGCGGGATTAGGAAATTACTTATTTTATTAAAAGTCTTTAAATTTTTAATAAGTTAAAACAATTAGATTTTATGTATATCGAGATTAAATATTAAGAAGGAAATTTATTATGAGTACAAAAATTAAGGAAGCCTGGTTAGGACCAGGTAGAAAGGATGGTCAAATTAACCCAATCAAACCAAAAGATGATGCATTACATATTGATATGGAAAAGAAAGGAACAAGAGAATGGTGGTATTTTGATGCTCATCTTGATAATGGATATACAGTAGTAGGATTCTTTCGAGCAAAACATGAACGAACTGGTAAAACTGGCGTAGAAATTACGATTTATAAACCAAATGGAGAAAAAATACAGAAAGTAATCAATTACATTCATTCTGATCTTATAGCTTCTCAAGAATTACCAGATGTACAAATCGGTAAAAACTATATCAAAGTTGATTATTCAAACAAAGAATTACCAAAATACGAAATTTTCTTAGATGAAAGTGAGTATGGGCTTCATTTAAAATATATTGCCCTAGTTCATGGTTGGAAGCCCGGAAATGGATATATTGAGTTTGGAAAATCAAATCAATTCGGTTGGGTTGTGGCACTACCTCGAGCAGAAGTTGAAGGAACTATTAAGGTTAATAATGAGACAATGGAAGTAAAGGGAATTGGATATCATGATCATAATTGGTTAAATTTCAATTTTGCTATGATAATTGATTATTGGTACTGGGGTAGGATATATTCAGAGAATTTTACCGTTATTTTTGCTTATATCAAATGCAATAAGAAAATAGATAATTATCCAATAAAAGTTTTAATGCTCGCGAAAAATGAGAACGTTTTTCTCAGTACAGGTGAATATGAATTAATTCAAGAACATTTTGAGCATAATGATAAAGCTGGAAATAAATTTCCGAAAATTTTGAAGTTTAATATTGGAAATCAACACGAAATTATTCTCGAAGTTCAAGAAATCATTGATGCTGATAATTTACTTCAAGAATTAGGGCCTATCACACGTTTCCTAGCGAAAAATCTTTTAAAATTAAAACCTGGGTATTTTCGATTAAATTCTCAATTTCAACTCAATATATCTTATGAAGGGAAATCGATAATAGAAAAAGGAAATACACTTCACGAAATGGTTATAACTAAGTAAAAATATAGTAGATTATTAGAAATCTTATTTTTTATTTTCTAATGCTTTTTTTGGAAACAAACGTTTTTTTAATTTTACAATACTTGTGTCCATATCATATTCTACTAAGCCAACCTTTGCTAATTCTTGAACTGAATGTAATACAAAGGCTCCTCCTATTCCCGTTGTAGTTTTTATTTGATCCCTAGTCATCTCTTCCTTTTCTCCGTGTAAAGTCATTAAAATTCTATAATGTGGTTGTCCTTGCCATATTTCTGACACTAAGACAGTATAAATTGAAAGTAAAGCACGAACCCTCTCAAAATTATATTCTGCTTCTTCAGCTTCTTCAGCAGCTTGCATAAACTTCTCTAATTCAACCTTAACTTTCTGATACTCATCAAGTAATTTCATTTGTTCTTCTGTTAAAGAACCAATTTTTTTATCTCTCTCTTGTTTTTCTAATTCAAGTTTTTTTGTAGCTTCCTCTAGTTTTTTCTTCTCTACTTCTAGATACTGTTTTTCAGTTTTTAGTTCATTTTTTTCTTCTTCTAATAGAAGCTTTTCCTTTTCAAGGGTTTCTTTTACTTCACTCAATTCTAATTTATCACTTTCAAGTTTTAATAACGCAGTTCTAGACGCTTCAAGTACAACAATAAATTCTTTGAAACTAGATTCAGCAGCTTGAATAGTTTCATCAATAACATTTAAAGTGGTTTTTTCATCTGGCATTGGAATCAAAATTTATTTTACTCAATTATTTTTATTATATTTATTCTATTAAAAGATTTTTTAGATTTTTCAAATTATGGTTCAAAAAAATAATTCCCATCATAGCATAAAACTTATTTTAGGAGTTTCAGTTCCCATCTTTATAATGGGGCTTGTATCTTTTTTTACTGATGTCTCGAGTGAAATGATTCAGAGTATATTACCATATTTTGTTTTAGAAGTTGGTGGAACCGGATTAATTTTAGGCTTAATTACAGGCTTAACAACTGCTATATCAAATATATTGAAAGGAGTTTCTGGGTGGATGAGTGATAGAATAAATAAAAGAAAGCCATTTGTAGTAGCTGGTTATTCGATATCAAACCTCTCTAAACCATTCATGGCATTTAGCCCTTCTTGGGGGTATATATTAGGATTAAAATCTGTTGATCGTTTTGGAAAAGGACTTAGAACATCTTCAAGAGATACACTCATATCTTATTATGCTAAAGAACAAGGAAAGGCATTTGGAATGCATAGAGCCATGGACACTTTAGGTGCAGTATTAGGTTCATTTTTAGCATTCTTATTCTTATTTTTAACTTGGACTTATTCTCAAATAATTTTTTTCTCTATTATCCCTGGTTTTCTTGCTATAATTTTAATATTTACTATAAAAGATATAAATCCAAATGAACTAGAAGAAAAGCAAAGGATTCATGATGAAAAACCAAGAGTGGAAAAATTAAGTAAGAATTTTGTAAAACTTATAATTATATTAGGTGTCATTGAATTTGCTAGTTTAGACATTGCATTTCTTCAAATTAGAGCTGGGGATTTTGTTGATTTCATATTTTTCATACCAATCTTGTATATGATAAGTAATATTATTTATACAATATTTTCACCAATTACTGGAGTATTATCTGATAGAATAGGGAGAAAAAAAGTTATTGATGTAGGATTAGGTATTCTTCTTATATCATGTCTTATTTTAGCAGTTCCAGCAGATATTTCTATTTTTTCACTTATTATGATTATCATAATATTTATACTGTTCGGCTTTTATCAGGCTTCTGTGGATCCAATATCAAGAGCTTATATTGCTGATTTAGCAGGTAAACGGAAACGAGGTAGAGCTTATGGATATTATTATTTATCTGTGGGACTTATCTCTATGGCAGAATCTCTCATTTTTGGATTAATTTATGATTTATTCTCCTATACCTGGGCATTTATTTATATTTCAGTTCTCTTGACTATATGTATTATTATATTTACTATCACTGATTTTTCTAAGATTCTTAAGAAATGATTCTGATATCAAGAATTATTCATTAAAAATATCTAAACAATTAAATAATTTGAATTATTGGTTGTCTGAGGTGATAAATAATATGAAAGATAATTTTTGTCTTACTTCAAAAGATGTAGTACAGGCCGCAAAAATCGCAAGTAATAAAAATACGAAGGATTTTGAAGTCGATCCAAACATAATGATTATCTTTTCAAGAGGATTATTGGATAACTTAAAAGATGTTGCTAATTTGCAAAATTCAGATTGGTTAACTCCCTTTCATCCTTATGGTGGTGGAGAGCTATACAGAGGTAAATATAACGACATTCCTATCTCTGTGTTATTACCTTCCATGGGCGCTTCACCTATGGCATCATTAGCAGAAGATTTGATCTATTGTGGAGCAAAATTAATACTTCTTGTATGTGGGTCATGGGGAATTGGTGAGAAAGTAAAATTACTTGATTATATTATTCCAACACATGGTTTAGGCCCAGATGGAACATCTATCCATTATGGGAGAAAATTAAATGAAGAAGTTGAGTTAAATAAAGAAATCCTTAATTTATTCATTAAAGAAACCAATAAAAAAGCCAATAATTATCACATTGGAAAGAATTATTGTAAGGAAGCATTTTATAAGATCAACAAACCAGAAATTCTATCGTTACAAAAAAAAGGAGTTATTTCAATGGAAAATGGAGAATTAAATGTTTTAGCAACTGTATGTAATAATTACAATATAAAATTTGGTGCCATTTTTTACAGTTATTACAATCCTCTTGAAGGATGGAATATTTCTTGGAGAGATAATCGTTATAAAGAATGTGTAAACGTAGAAGGAGATATAGCATTGGCAGTTATACAAAGTTTTAATAAATAAAAAAAGATTAAATTAGTTATTGTTGTGTCCATAACTCTGCTAAGTTTATCAGTACTTCAGTTGCTTTTTGTAAAGCTAAAGTGGGGATATATTCTTTCCTAGAATGAAATAAATGACCCCCAGTAAAGATATTTGGAGTCGGGATTCCTTTAACACTTAATCGAGCTCCGTCAGTGCCTCCCCTTATAGGGCGAATATTAACTTCTAATCCCGCCTTTTCGATCGCTTGCTTAGCTAATTCAACAACAATTGGCTTTTTCTCTATATAGGTAAACATGTTTTGATATTGATGTTTAAAATCAATTTTAATCTTTAAGCCGGGATAGCGGATTTCATAAGCCTTTTTTAAATTTTCTAAATAATCCATTCTCCTTTTATTATTATTTTCTAGAAAATCTCTAATTAATATTCTTGATGTAGCTTCTTCTACTTTACCCTGCAATTTACTTAAATGGAAATATCCTTCCCTTTCTTCTGTATGTTCGGGAGCTTCAGATTCTGGAAGCTCACTGAAGAACCTGGCAGCTATTTGTATTGCATTGATCATCTTATTCTTTGCATGTCCAGGATGAACACTTAATCCTATGAATTTAATTTGCGCTAACCATGCATCAAAACATTCGAATTCTAATTCTCCCATTCCACCACCATCCACAGTGTAACAAATTTTAGGAATCTTTTTCATATTAACATTTTGGATTCCTAATCCAGTCTCTTCATCTGTAGTAAAACATATGACAATTGGCCCATGTTTTAATTCTTTAAATTTTTTCCATGCAGCGCATGCAGCCATTATTTCTGCGATACCTGCTTTATCATCAGCTCCTAATAATGTATCTCCCTCAGAAGTAATTATATCAAGACCTATATATTCTTCTAAATTAGCAGAATCTTTAGGAGTTAATAGCAATTCCTTATTTTGTTTGTATTTTATAGGTTTTCCATCATAATTCTGATGAATAACAGGTTTTACATCCTTCCCACTTACAGAAGAAGAAGTATCAACATGAGCTAATAAGCTAATAGCCTGTACTTTTTCAAAGCCTTTACTTGGTTGTAGATTGGCATAAACAAAACCGAATTCATCTTGGATAATATCTTCAAAATCTAAATCTTTTAACTCTTCAACTAATATCTTTCCAAGATCAAATTGAATTTTAGTTGAGGGAAATTCTTCGACGGTTTCATCTGAAGTAGTCCATACCGTCACATATCTTAAAAATCGTTCTAAAGCTTCATTTAATAAAAAATCTTGAACGTTTTTTGAAAGTTCCATACCAATGAAAATTAATCTTAAATTTTAAAGTTGAACAGTCTATCACAAATTAAGAATTTTCATCGCCCTTTGAATTGTGGTTCTCTTTTTTTCATAAATGATTTCATCCCTTCTCCAAAATCATAAGTTCTTATATTTTTACAATATAATCTAAACTCATTTTGTAAAGATGGAAACAGATCATTAAATTGAGAAAAGTTCAACATCGCCTTATTATATCCCAAACATTTTGTAGGCATCTTTGTTATATTTCGTATAAAATCAAATGATTTTTCTTCAAATTCATCTAACGGAAAGACTTTAGTCACTAGTCCAATATCCAAAGCTTCATTTGCATCAAGATAACGTCCAGTTAAAATTATCTCTGTTGCTCTACCAAAACCAACAATTCTGGGAAGAAACCAACTTGCCCCACTTAAGATACAATGAGCTCTTTTTATACGGTAATCTCCAATTTTCAAATTATCTGCGGCTAATCGAAAATCACATGCAAGTGCAATATCAAATCCTGCTCCTAAGCAATATCCTTTCAATAAGGCTATCACAGGTTTTGGTATTTCCCGTATTAAACGAACAACTTTATGATGGGGCATACGTGAGCCATCCTCTAATGGTGTGAATTTAACTCCTTCAGAGCCCATACTTTTCATATCATCACCAGAGCTAAAATTCTCACCAGCACCATTAATAACAACAGCACGGATCAACTTATCTTTCATGACAGATTTAAATACCTCAACAATTTCCATTAATAATGGGTACTGCAATGCATTTAATTTGTTTGGACGATTTAGAGTAATTTTGCAAATGCCATTCTTATATTCATATATTATATACTCAAAAATAGTACTTAAAATCGGAATCCTCTCTAGATAAAATTATTAAAATAAATATACATAGATCCTTAAAAATATTATATTTACCTTTGGATTAAATAAATTTTTTGTAGATTAAATAATACTGTATTAAAAGAGTATTTATTATAATTAGTTATAGTTTCAAAAAAAATAAGCTTCCTTCGATTTTTGTTTGGATTGAGCTTGAAAAAGAAAAAGATCCTGAATGAGAAACCATTAGAGCCTTGATTATACTAAATCTAAACTCAATTTTTATGTTAATTTATAAAATAAAAGGAAAAAAAAATTACCAGATGTGAAATCTTTCATTAATTCTTAACCCAAATGCAATTAGATAGGGGATTGCTAGATCCCAAATACTCTGGATGGCATTTAAAATTGTGATGGTAACTAACCACGCCCCTAGACCTTCTACTGCGTATCCCAAACCCAAATAGACTATTATGTTTAATATGATCATAACTCCAATTCGGATTCCAGTAGCGATGAGTGCCAGAATAAGAAAATTTTTAATAGGTTTCAACTTTTCACATATACTAACTCCTAGTTCTCTTTTATATAATTTTAGAGCAATTATATAAACTAACATTAGTGTCATGGTTGCGGCAAACTTCATTATTGGACCTATAGGGGAAAATGGGTCGAATGGCATAAGTAAAAACATTCCTACGCCACTACTTAAAAGAGCTGCAATTGGTCCAAAAATAAAAAGTGCTAATACCCATACTATAGAAATGGGATCAAAATATGCCATTCCAATACCTGCTCTTGCTAATAGAGATGCCATCCATGCAAATACACCTGATAAAGCTGCAAAAATAGCACCGCCAGTCAATTCCAATGTATATTGTGATCTTACAGACCTGAAAGATTCTTGCTCTTTAGCAAACTCGGATTCAGACATTTTTTCCATTTAATTTTTATATTTATTACTTTATATCCTTGTTTTATTATTTATAATATTTGAGGTGAAGAATAATTATCAATTTAATGTAAATAAAACGAATAATAGCTTAAAATTATGAATTAATTTCAAATTTGACTAAAAATCTTGAATATCTAAACAACTTGAATTATAAATTCTAAAGCATTTAATCTAAACCTTATCATTTCTAAACTATTTAACTACTCATTTTTGGAGATTCACAAAAGATAGTTTTCTTAGTTTAACTAATATACTTTGAATTTTTTTATATTTAAAACATATAATAGTTCACTCTCATCATCAGAAAAGAGATTTCCTAAATTTGTTATATTTTCAAATCCAAATCTCTCAAATAATTTTCTAGCATTCAGATTCTTTTCATTAGCAAAAAGATAAATACTTCTACCTTTAATCCTTACGGTTTTAAAAAAATTAATTACCTCTTTAATACAATATTTTACTAATTTGTATCCTACTCCACGATTTCTATATTTCTCATGGATGAATAATTCTTCAAACTCCACCACACCACTATTAGGATCTTCTTTAACTAACCATTGTATTTTTCCAATTACTTTATTCCCTGATTTAGCAATCACAGTATTGTTGTGAGATAAATAGCATTCAACTCTATTTTCAATAATATCTTTGTTTCTGTAGTGTTCAAAAATCTTTATCAATTGTTCTCTATCAATTTGAGTGGCTTTTTTTATTATTATATCATTCATTTTCTCTAAAATTATTAACTTATGAAAATAAATTTTATAGTGATTTATATTTCAATAATCTTTTTTCTTTTGCATCTAATTCTAGCCAATCACTTACATTTTTAAGCTGTTTTCTTGAAGCTCCACACAAAACTTTCAGAAATGGGAGGAAATCTTGAATGAAGTCAATCTGAGATATTTTATATTTTCTATTGATTTTTTCAATAAAATCTCTCTCAACATTCGTTAAAGAAAAATAACTTCCAGAACTATATCGCGGAAATACAACTCTTTGAAATCCCTTTGAAATTGGTGTTTCTTTTCTGGAGAGTGCAACACCTCCAGTAAATAAGTCAAAAAAATATGGTAGCAAACCCCAATACTGTGTCGTACGAATTCTCCCAAAAATTTCATCTGCTAATGAAAGGTTCTCAAAAGCATTATTAAGTTCTCTATTTGATTTTATGAAAGTAATGAGATTTTCATTTATCCATTTATATAAAAAATTATAATCCACATCAGATTTATCAGTTAAATTTCGAGCCTCTCTTAAGGAAGATACTTTAAATAAATCCCTAATTAAAGTGAAAATTTCTTCTAAACTATCACGACGTAGACTTAGAATCAGTTCTCTAACATCTCCTTCTAGCTTACCCTGACCAATCCCTTGAATATCATTAATTACCCCTCTCAAATCACCATTGTTCTTATCTATTATTAATTCTAAATCCTCACTTTTAAGAGTTGTAATATTTTCTTCATCTAAAATGCTTTTTGCAATCTTAACAACTTCCTTTTTGGGAAGAGGATGAACCTCGTACCTTTTAATTTTATTATAAAGCGGTTGTAAATTTGTTTTATATTCATTAGAACACATTATAATGGGGAACTGTGTATTATCTATTAAATCAAGTACAGTAGGAATAGCTCCTCTATCTTGAACTCCATATATTCCATCAATTTCATCAATAAATATTAATTTCTCTTTTGATTTTGTAATAAAATCCATAATTCCTCGAGACTTGGTAGTTTCTTTTAATTTACTTTCTAAAGCATTCCTTGTTCGTGTATCAGATGCATTAGTTTCTATTACCTCCATATTAAAATCATTAGCAAGTGCAAAAACTATAGAAGTTTTTCCGATACCTGGTGGTCCTTCTAATAATACAGCTGCTTTATCAGGAGGTATTCGAACTTCCTCTTTTTGGTCCTTCTCTATAGCAGTTCTATTGAATTCTCGAATTTGCTGATTTTTTCTATTTATATGTTTTCTTTCTTCAAAGAATTCATTTAAAAAACTTGTTAATTCTTCATCTAATTTTATTCTTTGTCTACCAAGGCGAGCGGTGGGTAAAGCCATATCTCTAATGCTTTTTGGACGATACTTCTCAACCCATGGGATATCTGAATCCTTTTTTGACATAAGCATTAATCACTTACATGTATTCTGAAAATAGACAAATTTTTGACAAAAGCGCAGATACTTGAATGTCATTATCTCTACCATCGAGAGATCTGAAATCAGAATCTGCAATTAGACTAATTAAATTAATACGGGTAAATCTACTTAAAGGTAATTTATTTATTTCAATTAATAAGAGTTTAAATAATTCATGAGCACTATACTTATAATCAGAAAGAATGGTTCGCGCTAAATCTCGGGTTTTTGGAAAATCTCCTTTAAATGCTACCATTAAAAGACTTCTAATTAAATCGTTATGAAACTTTATTGAGTTATCATATAAATCTTCAGCTGTTATGGTATTTCCAGATAAACTGCTTAACTGCAATAGATCGATCGCTCTCGAAATTTTACCATCTGAAATTCGAAATAACATTTCAATACATTCATTTGAAATATTTAAAGATTCCTTTTTAGCTATATCGAGAATTAGCTCTTTAAACTTGTCTAATTCAACTTGTGATACTAAAATAATTTGACACCTACTAACAATTGGATTAATAATGCTTGAAATTTTAGTCGTTATTAAAATCATTCTACAATTTGTACCATATATTTCCATTAATCTTCTAAACCCTTGTTGGTCTGAGCCTAATGTTTCAAAGTTTTTTACAATAAGAATTTTGTATGGAGCATCCCCTAGGACTTTTAATTGAACAAACGGTTTTACTTTTGCTTGAATAAACACAGGTGTAGTAATTCTTCTTCCAGCGCTACTTCCTATTTTACTTGTTGGGATATAAGCATCCGTCCTCGCTTGTTTTCTTTCTTCATCAGTAAGAGGAACATTTGCATAAACCAATCTAAAATTTGCATCGTAATCTTTATCAAGAAACTCTTTTGAAAACAATTGAGCAATCATTGTTTTTCCAATCCCTTTTGAACCAACAAATAGTAAGTGTGGAAAGTTTCTTTGTTGAATAATTTTCTTTAAGGTTTCTTTGACCTGCTCTCTTCCACAGACATTATCTAAATCTTTTGGATGGTATTTAATACGCCATATAGGAATTTCTTTACTCAAATTCGATAAACCATTATCAATTTTTGATTAATATTTAAGATTAAATATTTTCTATAATCATTGCGACTAATGCGGAAATTTGAATTTGCTCATCTGCTCCTTGACTTATCCGATAATCTATTTCTCCAATAAAAGATTTTAACTTGATAATACCTTCAGAAGCAATATTCATTGAAGATAGAATTTCCGAAATTTGCCTTATGAAATTACGGCTATCAAGAATTTCAATAGATTCAAGGATTTTTCTTGATTTTGTAAAACTTTTACTCTTTAGAGCGCAAATTAAATTTTCTAAAGTTTGTTTGTCTAAAAATCCTGATATTTTGAGAATTTCATTTATATCTATATCATCCAAAAGATCTAGTGCAACTGCCATCTGAAGAGCATTAATAGCTTTTCTTAAATCTCCCCCGGATATAAAAAATAATTGATGGTAAAATTCTTTTGATTTATCAGAAGGTATTTTTATTTTTTCTTTTTTAGCGATATATTTTAATCTTTCAATTATCTTTTCTTTAGGTAAACTTACAAACCTAAAAACAGCACATCGAGATATAATTGGATCTATAATTCTATTTATGTAATTACATAAAAGAATAAATTTC
>Ga0209427_10006565_pt1 | contig 13252 bp, 9 predicted proteins | sample DeeMarSWOR136_30_FD_187465 | JGI IMG/M metagenome (GOLD analysis project Ga0209427, IMG submission 187465) | Marine sediment microbial communities from White Oak River estuary, North Carolina - WOR-1-36_30 (SPAdes) (version 2) | ecosystem: Environmental > Aquatic > Marine > Intertidal zone >... | reverse complement strand
TTTATTTTTTTTAGGTTTTTTTGATAGTTTTTATTGTTGATTATAGAATCTGCCAGTATTTTTGCTGATTTTAAACCAAAAACAAGCCCACCCCCAGTTGTTGCTTTGACCTGCGTTGCAGCATCCCCTACTAAATAGATGTTATTTTTTTGAACATTAATTTGTTTGGTGTAGATAGGAATAAGCCCCCCCTGTTTTTCTATGATTTGGTTTTTGTTTTTTATTTTTAGTTGTTTTAGAAAGTTATTGAAATGTTTGCTTGTGTTTGTTTTAGAAGCTAAGCCTATTCTTGCGATGGTTTTTGATTCAGGGACAATCCAGGCAAAGAAATCAGGGCAGATACTGCTGAAATAGGTTTTATATATATTTATTTTGAAGTTTCCTTTGATTCTTGCCTGCAACCCAATATAATTTTGTCTTTTATTGTTATCGGTTTTCTTTGCAACAATAGAATTAGGGCCGTCTGCGCCTATAATTATATCTGCTTTGACTTTTTTAATGCCTTTTTTATTCTTTATTATGACCTTATTTTGTTTGATATCAATGACTTTTGTGCTTAGCTTGAGTTTAGCACCATTTTTAATTGCTTTATCTGCTAAATACTGGTCAAATTTAGTTCTATCAAGGACATATTCATTAACTTTGATATCAACATAGTTGTTATAAGAATGAATTCTTGCTGTATTTAGCTTATTTATGATAAAATCTTTTTTTACAGGCAATATTTTGCTTAATTCTTTTGTTACAAGGCCTGTACACTGCATTGGTTTGCCTATAACAGCATGTTCTTCGTATATTGCTACATCTTTACCTTGTTTTGCTAATAAATGAGCTAGAAAACATGTTCCACGATTTACCTGAAAAAATTACAAATCCAACTAAATGGTAATTTTTATTTAATAATTCGATCTTCTTTAAGTGATTTTAAAAGACCCTCATCTCTCATAAATTTCTTATTCATCTCAATTAATTCCGGTTTTTCTCTCAAGAGTTTCAATATGTCCTCCATTAGAAATATTGTTTTGTATGTTTGTTATATTTAAAGTTTCCAAATATTGATTTTGGTAAAAATTTTGAAAATATTCAACATTAATTATTGTATCAAAGATAATATCTGGATTGCTTTCAACAAAAAATAAGTATTGATTGTCTAAAGGATATAAAGTTTTATCATCAATGTTTAAAATTCCATTTCCATCGACATCTCCATAGTTAAGGGAATATTCAAAGCTATCAATGGTAGAGATGTTTAAATTCGTAAGAGGCGATAAATCTACTTTCTCCCATGTAGTGGTGTTATAACAATTTTGAATTAAAAAGGTAACATTCTTAATTGCCCATCCTTCAGATTCAGATAAAAGGGAAATTGTATGGGAAATGTTAAATTTTACATACTGAGCGTTAATTCCATTTCTAATGAAGGATGCATCAGTAATCACATCTATGGCGCCATCAAAGGTTCCACTAATGAAGAACTCAAAATTATTATCGTTTGTCGGGCTTCCCTTATTTAAGTTAATGGTTATTCCAGTCCAGAGACCAAGATTATAATCCGATCCAAGATGATTAGAGATATTAAATATTCTATTAGTGCCAAAAGGATCTAAAATGAATAAACTTATATCTGATGCATTGACATTCCACGAGATATTATAAATATTGAATGTAATTTGTGTTAGATTCCAATTAGTATTGATACTAGGGAGAGAAAACCTAAAGCTATGATCCATATTTTGAAAAATGCTGCTTTCAATAGTAAAACTTTCAGAAATTTTCCCATAGGGTTTTACAGAGAAATCGATACTATCTGACCAATAGACATATTGTATTGAGTCATCATTTTGCGATTGGTTTAGAATTAAATTATTTTCTAAAATATTCAACTGAAGGAGCGAATCTACAGGTATAGAATATCCAGATTTTTGAGCTGAAACAAAAAGTAAATATGTTATATCGCTTTCTAATTGTTTTGTATCGATCAGTGAATAATGGACTCCTGTATAATATTCTTCAGCATCCAAATTTCCAGAAAGAATGAGATCTGCTCCTTTAAATATTTTATAGATCATAATATCGCAATAGGTAGGTCCTAATAGCTCTTCAGCGCCTACTGCTTTAGTCACATTAAATAACATTCTAAGTTTCAACAAGGATCCCCATTCAATAGAGATATATTCTGTTGGATTTAGAGAAAAGAGCTCTGTCTTATAATTTTCTAATGAAATTGCAATATAAATGGAGTATTCTTCATGAGATGAGACAGTAAAATTAGCCTCATCAAGTTTATATTGAATAATACCTGTCATATTAAAATTCCATAAAGTTCCGAAAAATTCAAGTTGTAGAGAATAATTTCCATTTATCCCGGAAGAGTTCAACCATCTTAAAGTTGCTTTTCCCTCATTATCTGTAGTTAAGTTTACAACACTATCCCCAGTGCTCGTAGTAGTTAATAATAATTTTATCCCGCTAACTGTCTGTTCAGTAAGAAGTGTTAAAACAACAAAATCTATTGTGGTTAAGCCTGCTTGAATTTCAATCGAAGAATTTGCTATCGTGATATCCCCAGAGGCCACTTTAATAATATTTGGATTATATTTATCATCTTGATAATAGACTGAATAATTATATTGATAGGGCATGGTATTTATCCACCAAAATCGTGCTTGTCCGTAGCTATCAATTGAGCAGTTTTGGAGGTTATAGGAGCTATTCCCTACAATTATCCATCCAGAATCCACAGTGATTCCATCGATATCTACTACTTTAAAGAAATTTGAGCTAACATCACAAATTAAGTTGATAATTTGAAATGATTGATTGATTGAAATAGCTTCAGATGTGATATTTACAAGTTCGATATGATTTCCGATGTCTGATATGATGGTGGCAGTAAAATTATATTCTCCTTGCAATAAATTTATGAATAAACTATTTCCATTTGAATTAGTGAGATTAGTTTGGATTAATTTTGTTTGATTATAAATTGTTACATTTACATTAGGAATTGAATTTCCATACAAATCAATTGTATTAACTTGAAGATTACTATACAATACTCCCATTCTACTCTGTTCTAATCCTATCGAATAAAAAGTAGTTGGATCATACTGGTTAAAATATTCTGTTTTAATCCAGTTGTTAGAACGAGTTGCATTTAAAACTCTAATCTCATCTAATAAACCATCAAAACCAAAGGTTGGATTCGCACATTGAAATTCTATATTTTCGGTATCAGCTAAGCTACCTATGGTGCTGATATCTGTTCCTGAGCCTACCTCATAACCATCTTTATAGATACGTATCAAATTATTTGCTCTATCCACGATACCTATAATATAAGTCCAACTATCGAATACGATACTAGCATCAGGACTACCAATGTTATCAATTCCATCAGTAATACGAAATGATAAACTGTTTCCAGTTGTGGGTGTTCCAAAACAATAACCAGGATTCCAAGTACTTGTAGCACCCTTATAAATAGGAATTTGGTAATCTCCTGTGCTCATATCGATATTTATCCACAAGCTAACCATAAAACTTTCTGTATCAAAATCAAGATGTCCATCTACAGGATCCCCAACATTGAAAGTACCGTCAGTGCCGTAATCATAGGCATTAGCAATTTGACCTATTGATGGTCGCATTATTGTACCTGAAACTATACCATTTTCATCATAAAGTGTAGAATCTCTAGTTATTCCACTTGATTCTGAAAGGTGCCAAACTCCCTTATAAGAAGTATCCCATACACCATTGGGATTTTGACGAGAATTCATAGTAGAATTTCCATAATACATTCGAATGTGTGTATCCAAAGAAGTAGATAACTGAGGAACTCGGACCCAAACTGTCAATTCTGCATGGGTTCCATTATAGTTTTGATTAAATATTTCTAGTTCGTGATCCAGCCATGTAGTTCCCAAAGAGAAAGCTATATCATCTCCATCTGCTTGTACATCAAAACGTAAATCAGAATCATACATAGTAATTAGCAATGGAAAATTTAAATGAAAACCTGATCCAAAAACCCTCCTATGATCGATTTTAATTATCTTATAAAAATTAAAATAATGATCATCTTGGGGTTTATCATCTTCCACTCTTATTTCATTTCCTAAAGAATAAAATAAGTTAGGATCATTTTGATTATTATATTCCGTTCTAATCCAATCAGCTGATCGTGCAGTGGTTGATACACGAACTTCATCAATAATACCATTATAATCTTCTGAATCAACAGTAATAGCTGAACCAATTGATACATTTTTAGAGGACTTGATAAATTGACCGGGTTTATTATCCATAATAGAATTAGCTAATAAACCATCAATATAGATAAATAGTTGTGAGGAACCTCTTACTCCAACTAGATGATGCCATTCATTACCTGTAATTTCAGAGTTAGAATATACAATTTGCTGATCATCAGAAATTTTGATAGTAAATCTTCCCTCATTCACATGTCCAGTATCATCGCATATATTTATAGCCCATGCCTCAGTATCATAATATAGACTTTGTGTTACAATATAATAATCATCTGGCACAGTTGAGTCTGGAGTCTTCATCCAAACCTCAACAGTAAAATTTTCTAATTGAAGTTCATTACCAGTGCCCAGCATTTCAATATAGTCTGTTTCTGATCGAACAAATTCATAGCCGCCATCTATCATTGCAGATGAAGTTAATGATGCTCCGGTGACAACTCCATCATGTTTATTTAAAGTTGAGTCGATCACGGGTCCACTTGCATCGTTTAAATGCCAAACTCCAATGAAATTTGAATCCCACACGCCATACTTATTTTCTTGAGACGCCATCGTGGAATTTCCATAATACATACGAATAATTGTATCGTCAAATGGAGAAAGTTTTGGAATACAAACCCAGACTATTAATTGAGCATGTGTACTATTATAAGTTTGATCAAAGAGCTCTATTTCATGAAATAACCACGTTGTTCCGTTATTAAATGCAATATCATCACCATCAGGTTGAGTTTTATTATGTAAATCAGAATCAAACATAGAAATTAAGAGAGGGAAATTAATAAGATCATTTGATCCAGAAACTTGTGTATGATCGATTATTATATCCTTAAAATATTCAAAATCGAATATAGAAGGGATATAAACATCATTAGCACTTCCCATATTATAGAAAGAATTTGGTTCATATTGATTATTATATTCAGTATTGATCCATTCAGCTGATCGATTTCCTTTAGATACCCTGATTTCGTCTATTAAACCATCTAATGGATTACTTGCTTGTGAAAATGCCATACCATAGGCACTACTTATACTATTAATAATACTAATATCCACCCCGCTTCCTACTTCAACACCATCTTTGTATACGCGTAATAGATTACTAGATCTGTCAACAACACCAACTATGTACATCCATTGATCAAGGGTGATAGGAACTTGTTTAAATCTTCGATTTGAACCATCAGAAATCGAAAATTCCAAATTCGTTGCATCTATATTAGTTTCAATCTCATAACCTTCGCTCGTAGCTGTATGACCTCCCTTCCAAAGTGGCATTTGGTAAGTACCTGTGCTCTGATCCACATTAAGCCAGAGACTAATAGAAAAACTGTCCACATTAAAGTCTAAATGCCCATCAAAAGGATCCCCAATGCTTACTCCTTCATTTAATCCATTAAAATCATAACTACCGTCTATTTGCCCACCGACTCCTTGTGTCGCACCTATTGACGGATTTCCATCTGTAGCATAAAAAGTAGAATCTTTTGCATCTCCACTTGATTCACTAAGATGCCATACTCCTACAAAATCAGCATTCCACACCGCTACAGCATTCTCTCGAGTAGTCATGAAAGGATTTCCAAAATACATTCGAATGACAGTATCCTTGATTGGTGAAAGAACAGGGATACGAACCCATGCGACTAATTGTGCGTGACTGCCATTATAATTTTGATTAAATAGTTCAATTTCATGGTCTAACCATTGAAATTCTTCTGCAAATGCAATATCATCTCCATCTGCCTGAACTTTATCATGAAGATCTGAATCAAAAATTGATATTAATAAAGGAAAGTCAATAAGATTTCCTGTACCTGAAACTTTTGTATGATCTATCACTATTTGTTTATAATATTTAAAATCATCTGCGTTAATAGGATGATTTGAAGAAATAATTGGATTGATTTCTTTAGGATTTTTCTCAATTTGATCTTCGTATGTATTATTATGAATTTTGAAGAAATTAAATAAATGGGAATTAAAAATTAATGGAAATAATATAATAAATAACAAAATACTAAGACATTTCATTCTCCTTTTTGATGTCTTGTAAATTTTTATAATAATTTTCACCTAATACCCGTTATATTTCGATTTAAAAAACTCTTTTAAAAAAGTATATAACAATTTGAATATTTAATTTTAAAGGAAATCATTTAAAGTAAATAAAAATTAATAACCAATTTTCTGTTGATTTTAAAACCTTAAAACCAAGAAAAATCAATTTAAGTCAAAACACGTATTTTAATTTTATTAAAGAATACTCACCAATTTTTAGAATAGAGGATCAATTACCGCTAGATAAACCGATTGTAGCATAAATATATAAAATCTAATTTAGATTATTTTTTTAAAAAATCAGATTAAATTTGTAAAAATAATAAAAGGGAGACATTTATTGTCAGAATTTGAACAAAAAGTTTTGAAGTTGCTTGAAGACATTAATAGTAAGTTGGATAAACTTCTGAAGTCTGAACCTGTGACCTCAATTTCTGCATTTTCAACTCATGTTACATCTTCTCCTGCCGAAAGTATGGTTAAACCTTCAGCAGTTTTAGAAAAGCAAGAAGAGCAGGCACGAATGGAAGAGAAACCTGTAATTGAGGGTCGCCGGATTTGCCCTGAATGTGGAAGTACTGCATTTACCACGCATGAGGATAAAAGTCAAGTTTTACATCAAATGGGCGGCGTAAAGATATATGCAAAAAAGTATGTATGCAAACAGTGTGGTTATGAATACTAAAGAGTTTATGAATATTTTTTTTTAAATTTTTTTTTATTCTGTCAAAAAATAACGATTTTTTTTTAAAAATAACCTTTTATTAAAGGTTTAAGTTAGATTTTTAATTTCTATATAATTTAAGTTCTTAATTAGAAATGTAATAAAGAACATTTGGAGCTGAATTAAATTCCTCAAATGAGAGTTAATAAATGGATTCAATACATTAGAAGTTTTATTTTAAACAATTTTCTTAATCAGAAGATTCCTTACTCTGCTCAGATAGAATTAACTCTACGTTGTAATGGGAAATGTCCATTCTGTTCTATTCATTCTTTACCTGAATCTATTTTAGGTACGGATATGAGTACTGAACAAATTAAATATCTTATTGATCAAATAGCTGAATTGGGGGTACTCTCTCTTTCTTTTACAGGTGGTGAACCTACATTAAGAAAGGACTTAGCAGAATTAATTTATTACACGGGAGTAGTTCATGATTTTATGAATGGGATAGCTACTAATGGATATTTACTACCTAAATTATTTAAGCAACAAAAAATTGAAGGTTTGGATTATGTTTTACTTTCGCTGGATTATCCTACAAAAAAATTGCATGATCAAATGCGAGGAATAAAAGTATTTGATAGAGTTATCGAATCTATTAAATTAGCTAAGAAAAATGATATTAAACCTATTATCAGCACTGTTGTTATGAAAGATAATATCCACTTATTAGATGATATTTGCGAATTAAGCGAAAAATTAGGGTGTTCAATCGAATTATATCCCTGTGAAAATATTATAAGGGATTTTCCTAATAAAAGTTATCAAGTCCATAAAATTGAAGAAATGATACCAGAGATATCTGTATGGGGGAAATTAATACGTTCCTTAAGAAAAAAATATAAAAATATTCTGACTGATCCAATAAGTGTCGAGGTGGTTGAGAAAGGAGGTTTTGGTGGCTACCCTAATTATAACCAAAAGATTTTACGCTGTCATGTAGCAGAAGCGTATTTATTTATTAGCCACGATGGTTTACTTAATTATCCTTGTAAAATTCATCCAATTCAGAGTTATAATGCTTTAAAATTCCCAATTTCAAGTATTTATAACTCCCATAAAGTAAAAGAAATAATGAATATGCACGATAATTACTATTTCTGTAATGATTGTCGCTTGGGGTGTGCAATTGTATCATCAATCCCAACTCGTTGGAAAACTGTTTATGCTAAATTTGTTAAAGGATTTTTAGAAGGCAAGTTAAGATAATAAATATTTTTATAAAATGTTAGTTGAATTTCCTTGATTGATTTGAAAAAATTAAGAATTCAAAAAATTTAATTAAAAATATAATTTTCCTCATATAGTGATAGAATAATGTCAGATATTATAGTAATTATTCAAATAGTATTCATTACTTTAGGAATGATTGTCCTAGGAATGGTTCTAAATCGTTTTTTTGGATTAACGAAAGAAAAGTTGCAAGATATGAGAACAAAGGCTTTAAAATTTCGAGAAAGAATGAAAAATGCTCAGCTTTTAGGGGATTATGAACAATTAGTACAAATTCAGCGAGAATCAACACAATTTATGAAATTAATAATGAAGAAACAAATGATTCCTTTATGTCTAAGGTGCATCATTTTTATTGTTATTTTTATGATTTTAGGAACAATTTATGCTGATTATTACTACGGATTGTTACCATTTCCAATTCTTATTTTTGGTAATGGATGGATAGCTGTTTATCTAATATTTTCGGTTTATTTTTCCTTATTTATATGGGGTGTTAAAAAACTTACAGGGACGGGAACTAAGACACAAGGTTCTGTGAAAGAAATCATGGCAATTGTTTCACCTCAACAATCTACAGGACTCTCTTCATATCCTAGTTCAAATATACCTGATATACCAAGAAAGGATTCTTGGAAAGATAAAATTGAAGGATAAAATGATTATAATCATAAATTTAGTAATTTAATTTTAATTTAAAATAATAATGAAACGAAACATTATATTAAATTTAATTTTCATTGCTATATTCATAATATTTTTGATTCTATCATTAATAATTGATTTTTTTTTTATTATCCCAATTATCTGTTTCTTGCCCTTCTCTTTTAGTACAATGAGAAAAAGTAGAACTTATGATGAAAAGAGATCAACTCAAACTTTATTATATACAAATTCTAATAATTTGGAAATAAGATATTGTAAACGTTGTGGTGGAAAAATAACAGAACCAATTGCAGTATATTGTTATCATTGCGGAGAAAAATTAAATAGTAAATAATATGTGGTAAATTATGGTTGAAAATGATGATATAAAAAGACAAATGACGCTTTATTTTTTATTTGCGGCAGCCATGATAGGACTTAATTATTTAATTCAAAAATTAAATGAAATAGTAATTGCTCCTTTCATTTGCGCAAATTTTGGGACAATTGAATTTTTTCATCTATTTTATTGTTCAACTGAAACAATCGATATGCCAGAACTAATTGGGTCTATTGTAGCAGTAGGTATAACTTATATTATTAAGTTCTTCCTAGATAAATATATTGTTTTTAAAAGAACTGGCACTAGCTCAAAACAAACATCCATAGAATTTACTAAATACCTTGGTTTCGCTATATTAACTACAATCGAAAATATTGGAATTCAATTTTTATTAACAAATCTTCTCAAAACGCCACTAGAAGTAAGCTCCATTATTGCACTTACAATTGGATACCTAACAAAATTTTTCTTAGATAAACGGTATGTATTTAATGTTAGAGAAGAAAAATTTGAATAATAAAAAAATTTAATAGATCGCAAGGTGATTTTAAATATATGGCAGATGAAGACCATGAACAAGATAAAGATAAATCTATTGTGGAGGCTTTATCAACTTTAGGGTGGGTAGAAGAGAAAGAGGAAGAAGAACCGATTATTGATACAGAAGATAAATTAAAAGAGCAATTGAAATTCTTTATGGAAGAGAACAAAAGATTAATCAGCGAAATTACTGAGAGAGATGAAAAAATACAAAATTTAGAAAAAAACATTCAAGAATTATCTCAAAACGCAGAAGATAATGCTAAAGAGAGCCAAACTGTTCAAGAATTATATGAAACTATTGAAAATAATAATGATGAAATCGAAAATTTAAAAGCTCATCTCGCAGAGCAAGAATCAAAATTCAATGCAACTATTAACGAACAAGAAGAAAAGATAAGAGACTTAAATTCTCAAGTCGAAAAATTTCAATCAGAACAAGTAAAAAATCAAGATTTACTAGATAAATTAGAGGAAAAAGAAATTATCATTAAAGAATTAAAAGAACAATTACAATACCTTGAAACCGATACAATCCAAAAATCTAAGTTTGAGCAACTTGAAGTACTTCTTGAAAAAAAGGATGAAATTATCACCGAAAAAGAAAAATCAATTTTCACTATTGAAAACGACTTAAAAACTTCTAATCAAAAAATTCATGATCTTCAACAACAACTAGAAACATTCAATTTAGTGAAGAAAGATCTTGAGAAAAAAATAGAAAGAAATAAGACTTTAGCTATGGAAATTGAAGAATTCAAACAAAAAAACATAACTAATCGTGAACTAATTCAACGTTATGAAGAAAAATTAGAAGAAGCGCATAAAAAAGCAGGAAATTTAACTGGTAAATTTGAATTAGAACTAGCTAATATGCGAAGTATGCTTGATGACAGATTACAAGAAATAAAAGATCTAAAAGGACAGCTGGACGAATTTCAGAATAAAACAGATGATACAAAACAAGAAGAAGAGAAGTTTTTGAATGATCTCCAAAAAATTAAAAATGAAAAATTAAAATTGGAATCAGATATCGAAAAAAAAAATAATGAAATAATTGAATTAAAAAAGAGAATAAAATTAATGCGAAGAGATCTTCAAAGATCTTAATTCAAAATGACCTTATGTTATTAACTATTTAAAATGATTAAAAAAAGAGAAAAAATAAAATTATTAAAAAATCTTATTTTTCACGCCATTCAACTCCACATTGACCGCACTTATATTTCTTACCATATACTCTAGGGTAATCTAAAATAATATTTGATTTATCAACGCTCTCGTGGATCATATGGGGGTCATCAGTCCCACATTCAGGGCATTTCCTTCTGGTTCCTTCCATTTTTTCAACTGTTAAAATAGTACTATCAATTCTACCGGGTATTCCTGGAGCAGCACCAGAAGCCTTTACCTCTGAAATATCGGCTTGTATTTCTTCTGGAGACATATCTTTCACTTCTGATTTAAATTCTGGTTGAATAGCCCTAGCAATTCTGTCATCTTCATCTTCTCCTTCTAATATAGATTCTGCTTTTAATTGCACAGCGTCAGATTCCTTATAATGTTCTCCCCTTGCTAAAGCGGCTATGAATTCTGCATCATCACCTTCTTCATAGATAGTTTCTTGCTGTAATCCCGCTCTATCCGCGTCAATAACTCTTGCCCACTGACCAGCTCTCACACGTTCAGTTACTGTACATGAACTTCCTTGCCAAATATAAACTTTTGTCCCTAAATCCGCGACAAAGCAATCTTCTGAATCTAACGATTCTTTCTTAAATGGAACTTGAATCATTTTCATAGCATTGATATCTTCAAATTCTTCTGAAGAAACTCGATAAAGCACATTTTTCCATTCTGTAAAACCAGCCCAATCGCCTGTGGTTACATCTTTAAGTAATGTTTTAGCATAATTTTTTTCTACAATTTTCATTGCTCCCAATTGATTAATCGTTTTCATAAATTCCTTTGATTCTTGACCTTGATCTACAGTAATTATTTTAGCAGCACCACCACGTTGTTGATCAAGTGTTCTTGCTTGAGCTGCACCAGCAGTTTTCTCATCTACTGAGCATTTATTCCCTATCCAGACATAAATAGTTTTTTGATCGTCTAAAAGGTAAACGTCACCACTGGAAAAGATTGGTTTATTGATTTCTTTTAAATTTCCTTGATCAATTAAAAAAAGTTTCATCTTTCATTTTCACTTTTTTGAATAAATTAAATTATTTTTTTAATAACATTATAAAAACAAGTTTATAAAAATTTTGATAAAAAAATAGTTAATATTCTTATATTATTTTCTTCAGAAAGAGTGAGATAAAGCTAAGAAAAATCATTTAAGGCTAATTGAATTCTTTTTATCAATTCTGGTATCTCATTTAGATCTGTAGAGCAATAAGCAATTCGGATTCCATTTATGTTTTCATCCAATTTCTCAATGGGAATTATTCCTACTTTATATTTATTTAATAGGTGATCTGCGAATGCTGTTGCTTTTATTATGTCTGCATTTAAATTTAAGAAGACAAAAAAACCTCCTGAATTAGGATCAATTGAAATATGGGGATTATTTATTTTTCCTAATTCAAAATTAATACATTCATATCTTTCTTTAAGTAAATTTTGTACTTTCTTTCTTGACTTCATAATCTGTTTCATTCCTTTCTCATGGAATAGTTTATGAACAAGTACTTGATAGAAACTATTACAATTTGATATTGTTGCACGAACGAAACCCTCAAATTTATTATTTATTTCTTCCTTTAATATTTGGATTTCCCCATTGTTTTCTAACCAGTTTGGCTTTAATCCTAGTGTAATAAAACCAATTCGTCCTCCATAGATCAGTAGTTCTTTAGTAATTCCGTCTAATTTAATTGGTATAACATCTTCATCAATCTGATGTAGATCATAAAAAATAGATCTATTTAACACATTATCCTTAAATACATATGGCTCATATGCGTCATCTATTAAAACAATAATGGATTTTTCATGAGTTAATTGGCTTTCTTTTAACATCTCAACAATTAAGGAAGCTTCTTCTATTGTAGGAACGTATCCTGTAGGATTATTGGGAAAATTTAAAAGGATGACTATTTTTTCCTGAACTTTAGCAACTTCTCTAATTGCACTTTCTAAACCTTCGATATTAATGCTGTCATTTTTAAAAAATTCAAATGACTTAATTTTCGCACCAATAAATTTGTTGATAATATTATCATAATTTCCCCATCTTTTATTTGGTATTATAATAGAATCAATTGGATTTAGAAAAAATGCGCAAGCTTGAAAAATTCCATTAGTAATTCCTCCCGTTATTAATGGAGTTGTTATAAACTCATTTAATCTGAATAATAAATGGTCCTCTTTTTTACTATATAATGATTTCTGAACTATCCATTCCTTCCAAATTTCCCTTGT
>Ga0209427_10006563_pt1 | contig 13256 bp, 9 predicted proteins | sample DeeMarSWOR136_30_FD_187465 | JGI IMG/M metagenome (GOLD analysis project Ga0209427, IMG submission 187465) | Marine sediment microbial communities from White Oak River estuary, North Carolina - WOR-1-36_30 (SPAdes) (version 2) | ecosystem: Environmental > Aquatic > Marine > Intertidal zone >... | reverse complement strand
ACGTTAATGGTATCCATTTTAGCTTTTATTATATTAATAGGGTTCATAAATGCTGTGTTAATCTATAAAATAGAATTTCCTTCCCTATAAATAAGTAAAATAATTTCTTTATTGAAAAAAAATAAAAAAAAATTTTAAAATATAGCTTTCTATTCAAAATCAACGATAACCTTTAATTCATCATGAGGAGGATTCGCTAATTTATCAAACATTTGGGGTACTTCTTCTATTTTAATTCGGTTTGTAATAATTGCTTCGCCATTTACTTTTCCTTGTTCTAATAAATTAATAGCCGTCCTAAACGTTTCTTGTTTGTAACCATAAACTCCTCTAATTGTTATACTATTTATTATCAATAATCCAGCGTTCTTCAGTTCATAAGTACTATCATGCATTCCTAATACTGTTATACAGCCTCCTTTTTTAATCAGAGAAAGGGAAGTACTTATTGTAGAGGATAATCCCACACAATCATATACATGATCAGGACCTAATTTATCAGTCTATCTTACAATTTTATTCCAAGCATTAGGTTGAAACGCTTTATCGGCTCCAAGTTCAATGGATTTTAATTGTTTTGATTCTACAGGTTCCAATACAAATATTTTCTGAGCACCAGAAGCTCGCAAAACTTGAATCACCATTAATCCGATCGGACCTGCTCCTATAATTGTTGCAGTGTCTCCTATCTTAAAACCAGATTCTTGAACTGCGTTTATTGCCACAGATAATGGTTCTACAATAGCACCATCTTCATAAGAAACATTATCGGATAATATATGAACTCTTTCAGCTTTAACGTTAATATAATCTCTCATAGCTCCATGTTCTGTTGTCCCTAGGGAATAATTTTGTAATCTACACATATTTTCTTGATAATGGGCACAATAATAACATTCATGACAAGGAATTTGAGGATTTACCGTTACACGATTCCCAATCTTTATTTTACTTACATTCTCCCCAATTTCGACAATTTCACCGGAAAATTCATGACCAATAATTTTACCTGGTAAATATGGTCCTCCCGTCTCATAAGAACCAACTCCAGTCCCACAAATCCCTACTTTCTTCACCTTAATTAATACTTCATCTGGATTTATTTCAGGTTTTTTTAAATCATCTTTAATTGAAATCTTATGTTTCCCTTCAAAAATTACTCCTTTCATACTTTTACACTTATAATTCTAATTATAATTAAAAGGAAATAAAAAAAACAAGCAATATTACAGAACACCCATGGATAGCAGTAATTTTGTCCCATCAGGTGTGTCATATTTTATTTTTACATCTAATACCGCTGGCTTATTTGAATTTTTAGCTCGTTCTAAAGCAGGTTTAATTTCATTAGGTTCAGTAATCACTTCACCATAACAACCAAATCCTTCAGCACAAGCAGCATAGTTAAACTCTGGCAATTCTGTATCTATAAAACGTTTTCCCATGGCTAACTTTTGACCTGACTTAATCATTCCCCATGCGCTATTATTAGCAATCACAAAAATTAGATTTTTAAGATTTAATCTCACTGCAGTTTCAAGATCCTGGATATTGATCATAAAACTGCCATCACCAGATAATGAAATCACTTGTTTATCAGGTTTTGCTAACTTTGCTCCAATACCATAAGGAACAGATGTTCCGAGATGACCCATACCTACTGAATTAAGAATTGAAAGAGGTCCTAATGGTTTATGAAAATCTATTTGCTCCATCGCATAACAGGTAAGATCTCCCGCGTCAATTATTAATATACCATCCTCATCAATATATTCAAGAACGTCTTTAACTAATCTTTGAGGGATGATGGGAATTTTGTCTCTTGAAGCCTTTTTATTATTAGTTTCAATCCCTCGCTGCCTATTTTCATAAATTTTGTCCAACCATTCTCTTTTTTCAATTTTCTTTGTTTTCTTTATCTCTTCAAGGATCTGGTTCATAAACATTTTGCAGTCGGCAACAATCCCTAATGTTATGGGTTTCGCTCTTCCAATGATAGTAGGGTCAATATCGACTTGTATTAGTTTTTGTGAGTCTTTCCAGAATGGTTCTTCACCATGTCCTAATACATGCGAAAATCTAACACCTAGTGCTAAAATCACATCTGCCTCTAATGTTACTGAAACAGCAGGTCCTCCTAGTGATCCCCCTACTAAACATTTGGATTTATTTGTAATTGTACCAAGTCCCATTATCGATGTAACAACCGGGATTTGTAAATATTCAGCAAACTCTGTTAATTCGTTCCAAGCACCTGACCTTGAAACCCCTCCACCTGATAGTATTAATGGTTTTTCAGCATTTAGTAAGAGATTTAAAGCTTCTTTTATTAATTCATCATTCACAGCTGGTTTCCCAATAGCCCGATATCTATCAGAAGATAATATTGTTAATTTCGTTTCATCAATTTCATCAAGAAATGCATCTTCAAAAATCTCTAAAAATACAGGTCTAGGGCGACCGCTAGTTGCTTCCCGAAATACCTTTCGAACTGCATCGGGTATTTCTTCAATTTTACGAATACTTTTTTGATATTTTGTAATAGGTTTAAACAGAGTCATTTGATCAAGATTTCCTTGTAGAGTTTGATGATCTTCAAACCTACTATTTACTTGGGGTACTAATGCAATAACAGGTATACTATCAGCCCACGCCGCTCCAACTCCAGGAACTAAATGTGTTGCCCCAGGACCTACAGTTCCGAAACAAACACCAGGAGTGTTAGTGAGCCTTGCCCAAGCATCAGCGGCATGAGCTGCTGCTTGTTCATGTCTGAATAAAATAGTACTTATACCTTGTTCTTTTCCCCATCGATAAATAGCATCATATGTAGTAAGGAGTTGCCCACCAGGGATACCAAACATATATTTAACATTTTCTTGTAGAAGACATTTTATTAAAACGTCTCCACCATTCAACTTTTTCTTTTCTTCTGTCAATATTTTCACCTAATTTAACAATTTGTTTTTCTATTAATTATCTAAAATATATACCCAATGAAAATAATAACATAAGAACATCAGGGGTAGAATATTTTATTTTAACATCTAATACTGCAGGTTTACCTGAGTTCTTAGCTCTATTAAGAGCAGGGGTAATTTCATTTGGATCAGTTATTACTTCTCCATAGCATCCAAATCCTTCAGCACATTTCGCAAAATCAAATTCTGGAAAGTCTACATCTATATAACGCTGTTGATAACCGTATTGTTGTCCGACTTTAATCATTCCCCACGCACTGTTATTCCCAATGACATAAATTAGATTTTTCAGTCCAAGTCTTACAGCAGTTTCAAGATCATTGACATTTATCATAAATGCCCCATCACCAGATATTGAAATTACTTGTTTGTCTGGCTTTGCTAATTTAGCTGCAATACCATAAGGTATAGATACACCAAGATGCCCCATTCCAATTGCTTGAAGAGATGAGAGAGGTTTTCTAGGCTTATAGAAATCTATTTGCTCTAAAGCATAAAAAGCAATATTACCGCCATCAACAATTAAAATTGCATCTTCATCCATAAATTGAAATACATCTTTTATCATTCTTTGCGGATCTATAGGTATCTCATTACTTGAGGATACATTAATTTTTGATTCAACAGCACTTTTCCTACTCTTAGCTAGATTCTCCATCCATTCTCTTTTTTCGACTTTTTTAGTTTTCTTTACCTCTTCAAGAAGTTGTTGCAGAAAAATTTTGCAATCTCCTTCAATACCAAGTGTAATTGCTTTAGCACGACCGATTATTGTAGGATCAATATCAACTTGTACCATCTTTTGGGATTTACTCCAAGTCGGTGATTTACCATGCCCCATGGAAAATCCAAATTTGACACCAAGAGCTAAGACCATATCTGACTGACTAGTTGCCTGAAAAATAGCATTATTCATTGCGACTCCAAGAAAGCATTTTGAATCAGAGGAAACTGTTCCTGTACCCATAACTGTAGTTATCACAGGGATCTGTAAATATTCTACTATTTCCCGTAGCTCATCCCATCCCCCTGCCCGTGAAACACCTCCCCCTGACACAATTAAAGGTTTTTCCGCATTTAATAATAGATCTAATGATTTACGGATTAATTCTTTAGGAATTGCTGGTTTATTTATTGCTCTATATTGTTGGGCTGTCAAAATTTGAACTTCTTCTTCCTTAACTTGCTTAACTAGAGCATCTGGGAAGATTTCTAATAATACAGGTTGAGGTCGCCCTCCTGTTGCTTCTCGAAATATTTTATGAACTGCATCAGGAATCTTATTTAATTCTCTTATGCTTTTTTGGTATTTTGTTATAGGTTTAAATAATGCTACTTGATCGAGCATTCCTTGTAATGTAAAAGTGTCTTCTAGATCAATATCTACTTGAGGCACAATTGCTATAACAGGAATATTATCGGCCCATGCCGCTCCAACTCCTGGTACGAGATGTGTTGCTCCAGGACCAACAGTACCAAAACAAACTCCTGGCATGTTAGTTAATCTTGCCCATGCATCAGCAGCATGTGCAGCTGCCTGCTCATGACGAAACATTACAGTATCAATTCCTTTTTCTCTACCCCATCGATACACAGCATCATACATGCTTAATAATTGTCCACCAGGGATACCGAACATATATTTAACATTTTCCTCCAAAAGGCATTTAATTAGAACATCGCCACCATTTATTTTTTTACCACTTGACATTCTTTTTTCATCTCAAAAAGATAATGAATTTGATATAAATCTCGATTTGAATATTTATATAATTATCTAATCAACAAATAATTAAAAAATTGTGATTTTAATGAAATGGAATGAAATTTTATAAGCTCATTATAAACTTATCACTATTTTTCATCAGAAATGGAAGAAAAAAAATAAGCTTCACTATCATCCGCGACTAGATAAACGCCGCGAACAAATGATTATTATTTAATTTTTACATCAATGACAGCAGGTTTGTTTGAGTTTTTAGCCCGTTCAAGGGCATTTTTAATTTCATTAGGATTAGATATAGATTCACCATAACATCCAAATGACTCAGCACATTTTCCATAATCAAATTCGGGTAGATCCACATCGATATATCGCTTACCAAATGCAAATTGTTGCCCTGTTTTAATCATACCCCATGCACTGTTATTTGCTACTACATAAATCAAGTTTTTAAGACCCAAACGTACTGCGGTTTCTAAATCTTGTACATTTATCATGAAGCTACCATCCCCTGAAATCGTTACTACTTGTTTTTCTGGTTTTGCCAACTTAGCACCTATACCCCATGGCACTGAAGTTCCTAAGTGTCCCATACCTGTAGATTGAAGTGTTGATAATGGTTTCCTGTCCTTGTATAAATGAAGTTGTCTAAAAGCACTTCCTGTAATGTTTCCCCCATCTATTATTAATATGGCATCTTCATCAATAAACTCAAGAACTTCTTTTACCATCCTGTCTGGGGTGATTGGTATACTGTCATTTGAAGCTATTTTCTTCATCGTCACCTCATTTTGATTTTTGGATTTAATTAGTTTTTCTAACCATTCTCTTGTCTCAATTCTCTCCGAATCCTTTACTTCCTGAAGGATTTGAGTTAAAAATGATTTGCAATCAGCTACAATTCCTATGGTAACTGGTTTATTTCGTCCAATCATACCAGGATCAATATCAACCTGAATTAGTGTTTGTGAATCACTCCACGCTGGTTCTGCACCATGTCCCATTACAAAAGAAAATTTATTACCAAGACTTAGAACTACATCGGCTTCACGTCCCATTGACCTATCTGCTCCTATCGATATACCTAAATGGCATTTTGATTGATTTGAGATTGTACCAAGACCTGAAATGGTAGTTATGACAGGGATTTGCAAGTATTCTGCAAATTCTTGTAACTCATTCCATGCTTCAGCTCGAGCAACTCCTCCACCTGAGATAATTAGAGGTTTCTTTGCGTTCAACAGTAAATTGAGTGAATCCTTAATTAATTGATTATCAACTGCAGGTTTTCCAATTGCCCGATATTGATTTTTTGTAAGAATTGAGACCTTTTCTTCATCAATCTCTGCAATTAACGCATCTTCTTGCAATTCTAATAAGACAGGTCTAGGACGTCCCCCAGTAGCTTCTCGAAAAGATTTACGTACAGCATCAGGAATTTCTTCTATCTTGTGGACACCTTTCTGATATTTAGTTATGGGTTTGTACATTGTTATTTGATCCAATCCAGATTGATACATGAATCTATCAATATCTCTACTATGCATTTGCGCTACTAATGTGATAACAGGAATATTATCACTCCAAGCGGCTGCTACTCCTGGTAGCAAGTGAGTTGTGCCGGGACCAACGGTTCCCATGCAAACTCCTGGGGTATTAGTAACTCTAGCCCATGCATCGGCTGCGTGAGCTGCAGCTTGCTCATGCCTAAACATAACAGTATCAATTCCTTTTTCACGGCCCCATCTGTAAACAGCATCATAAATCGTTAAAAGTTGACCACCTACTATCCCAAAGATATACTTAACATTTTCTTCTAAAAGGCATTTGACTAAAACGTCTCCACCCCTAATTTTTTTACCATTTGTCATTATTATCACCATAAAATAAGAAATTGATTACTTACAAACCTCCCCTTGCAGCTGCTAACTTCATAAATTCAGGAGTATCATATTTGATTTTTATATCTACTACTGCTGGTTTACCTGCATTTTTAGCTCTATTAAGAGCAGGAGTAATTTCATTTGGATCAGATACAACCTCCCCATAACAACCGAAAGCTTCGGCGCAACGACCAAAATCAAAATCAGGAAATTCAACATCTATATAACGTTTTTGATATCTAAATTCTTGTTCAGTTTTTATCATTCCCCAGGCACTATTATTCCCAACTATATATATAAGATTTTTTAAACCAAGTCTTGATGCAGTTTCTAAATCGTGTATATTAATCATAAAGCTTCCATCACCAGAAATTGAAATCACTTGTTTTTCTGGTTTGGCTAGCTTAGCTCCTATACCATAAGGGACAGAAGTTCCAAGATGTCCCATTCCGATTGCTTGAAGAGTTGAAAGTGGTTTTCTTGGCTTATAGAAATCAATTTGCTCAATAGCATAAACTGCGAGATTACCACCGTCAATTATTAAAATAGCGTCATCATCCATAAATTCATAGATATCCTTAATCATTCTTTCAGGTTTTATTGGAATTTCATCACTGTCTGCGACTTTGCTTCTTGATTTAATAATACTTTTTCTATTATTAGTTAGAGAATCTAACCACGGTCTCTTTTCAACTTTCGGGATTTTTTTAGCTTCTTCAAGTATTTGTTCTAAAAATAATTTACAATCACCTATAATACCTAAGGTAATTGGCTTATTACGACCAATAATGGTTGGATCTATATCAACATGAATTAATTTTTGTGATTTATTCCAGATGGGAGGTTTCCCATAACCTAATGTAAAAGAGAATTTGCAACCCAGAGCTAAAACTACATCTGCTTGACTAGCTGCGAAAAAACTTGACATACTTATTGAAGACCCAAGAAAGGCCTCAGAAGTGTTTGGAATCGTCCCAATTCCAGTTAAAGAAGTAATCACTGGTATTTTAAGATATTCAGCAAATTCTTGTAATTCATTCCATCCTCCTGAACGTGAAACACCTCCTCCTGATATAATTAAAGGTTTCTCGGCTTTTAATAATAAATCTAGTGACTCGTTAATTGAATCTTTTGGAATAGCAGGCTTAGATAGAGCCCTATATTGTTCTGTTGGTAAAATTGGAACCTCTTCTTCATTAGCTTTTTCATAAAAAGCGTCGTGGTATATTTCTAGTAATACAGGTCGAGGACGACCACCTGTAGCCTCTCTAAATACTTTATGAACTGCATCAGGAATTTCTTCTAATTTGCGAACAGTTTTTTGATATTTAGTAATTGGTTTAAATAAGGAAACTTGATCAAGATTTCCCTGCAATGCAAAACTATCAGCAACATCAATATCAACTTGAGGAACTATTGCGACAACAGGAATATTATCGCTCCACGCTGCTCCTATACCTGGAACGAGGTGTGTCGCTCCTGGACCAACTGTCCCAAAACATATTCCTGGAGTATTAGTAATTCTTGCCCATGCATCCGCAGCATGAGCTGCAGCTTGTTCGTGACGAAACATTACAGTCTGTATCCCCTTTTCTCTACCCCATCGATAAACAGCATCATACATTCTTAATAATTGTCCACCCACGATACCAAATAGATATTTAACATTTTCTTCTAAAAGGCATTTAACTAAAACATCTCCACCATAAATTTTTTTGCCATTTGTCATTATAATCACTATATCTACAAAATTTAATTATAGAAATTAATCTCAATTTTAAAATTTAAGCAATTAAATAGAAAATATATCTATAATCTAAATTCTGCTAGAGAATTCACATAATTCTTCATTGTAGGAGGTATATTTTGAATGAAATTATATTCCATATTTAGTTTCTCCAAGGATACGAGATATTTTAATACTTGAGGGATTTTTTGAAACTGATTATGACTTAAATCTAATTCCAAAAGTACATTTAAATTTCTTATTGATTTTGGAATAAATTTTAGATTATTTCGTGCTAATACTAACTTCTTTAGGGATGTAAGTTTTCCAATTGACTCTGGAATTCTTATGTAATCATTATTAGGATTATTATATTTTCTAATTATATTGAGATAAATATCCAAATATTTTAGTTTTGAAAAAGAATTGATTAATTCCTCATTATCCTTAACAAATTTCCAATTGAAAAAATTTAGGTTTAGGATTTCAACGTGTTCGTTTTTTATCACTAACCAGGGTTCCGAATCTCTCCAATTATACAGATCCTCAAAATTTTTATAATAAAAGGGATTAATTTCATAATTTCTTTTGTCCTCTGCGAATATGGCCTCTAAATCTAAAAAGAATCTCGCCTCTTCATATTTAACTCCTAAATTGGAAGCAAATATATCCAAAAAATGATTTAAATCTTTTTCAAGTATCTCATATTTCTCCTTCTTATTTCTCTCTAAGGTTTCAAATATGCTATTCAATACTAGGGGTGATTTATCATGCTGAATGGTCCATTTTAAAGGTTCTAGTCCTTCTTCAAGATGATTTAATATGATCATTTTGGCTGCAGATGCTCTAACATTCGCGTTTTCATCAGAGATTAAATGATTTTCGAGAACTTTAAAGATATTTCCATCTTTATATTCTATTTTTTGCAAAGCATCAATACTTGTCGTCCGAACTTTGGCATCTTCGCTTCCATCGATTAATGAGATTAAAAGATCAACGCTATCTTCTTTATTTATATCTCCATTTAAATAATTTTTATGAATTTTTTCTGGAGTTAATTGTTCCTTCATAATCCAAAATCAATTGTATGATTTTGTTAATCGACTCATTTCCTATTTATAATATTTTTTAATGAAAACAAGTAAAAATAGTTATTTCTTAAAATGTGCTTTTAATTTAATTTCGGCTATTTTTTTTTCCTTTCGCTTTTTTGCATATTCATAATGAGGTCGTTCTATTGAAATGTCTGGAGGTGTCATAGTTAGAATTTTTTTTGCTATTTTTGGGTATTCCGCAATAAAAATAAATTCCTCCTTCACTAAGGGACGTTGTTTATGAACATTCGCGTATCTTACAAGTTCTAAGATTTGTCGCGCTTCCTCATCATTCTTAAATTCAATATTAAAATGATTATAGCTATGAGTAAAAGCAGAAATTCCAGAATATTCTCCTGTCGTTATTTTTCTCCCTGTTTCAATCATTATGGTTTCACCCCGACCTAATTCATTATAATCATACAATTCATAATTTTTTCGATCTTTTAGAGCTCCATCTGCATGAATTCCAGATTCGTGAGCAAAAGCATTATCACCTACTCCAGGCTGATTAATAGGAAGTGGTACTCCAAATGCATGTGAAGCGTATGTTGCGATTTTCCATGCTTTAGATAAATCGATTCTGGGATCAGCCATTCCTAATTCTTCAATTTCTGCTCCGTGTTTTAAAGCTAAAGCCGTTGATACTAAATCTGCATTACCCGCTCGCTCACCCATACTGTTAACTGTAGTATTAATAAGAGCATCCTGACCTTCCTCAATTACACCTTTAGCACCCATAACTGAATTTGCAACTGCCATCCCTAAATCATTATGACAGTGTACTTCAAAAGGCAAATCAACCGCTTTTGTAAGATCCTTCATTCTAAAGTGAATTCTAAAAGGAGTTTCATATCCTAAGGTATCACAATAACGTATCCGGTGAGCACCTACTTTTTTTGCTGCCAATGAAAATTTGATTAGAAAATCCATATCAGTTCTGCTTGCGTCTTCTGCATTCACTCCAATTGTCTTTATTCCTAAATCACTTGCTCTTTTGACCGCAGCAACCATCATTTTTATTATGTCATCACCATCAAATTTACCTTGGAATTTACCATTTATCATTTGACGTGATGTTGAGATAGATAAATTTACATGTTCTAGTTGCGTGAGTTCCATAGCTTTCTCTACATCCGATTCTATCGCACGCATCCAACCTGAAAGTTTAATGGGTTTAAGTACACCCAATTCAACAAGCTCAAGATTTGCATTAATATAATTTGTTTCGTGAAGTGTTGTAGGAAAGCCAATCTCGGATTGATAAACACCCATTCTATTTAATAAAATGTTTAAAACAGTTTTCTCCAATTTAGCTAAGCCTAACCGACTTGTCTGAACGCCATCTCTATTAGTAACATCTAATAGATATATTCGGTTATCCATTATTCAAAACTCGAGTTAATTAAAACATTAATATTATAATCCATTGTACATTAATAAAATTTTTGAAAAAATTTTAGCGTTTTTTGGATTATTGTAGATAAAACGATATTGACTTTTATTAGAACTGAACATTAAACTAAAATAATTTATTAAAATTCTTAAAACGTTTAATATTTGAGTAATTTTAAAGGTAAAAATGAATGTTTATCATAAAAAGAGAGATTAACTTTTAAAATTCCCAATGTAATAAAAGCTTATAAAGAAAACAACCTTCTTTTTCTATAATCTAAAAAGAGTGAACCAGTAGAAATGCCTGAAACACCCCCTAAAGATTTAAGGTATGCTGAAGATTTAAGGCGTGAGGGAAAGTTTCAAGAAGCTCTTAACGTTATTAATAATATAGAGAAGAAAAGAACATTTACACCAAAAGATCAGTTATCTTTACTTATTTTAAAAGGAAAAATTTATACTTTATTTCAAAATTATATAGAATCAATTAAAGTTGGTGAGACAACTTATAAATTGAGCCAAGGTTTAGAACAGATTCCAGATATTATTATGTCTCTTCTTTTTAAAGCAAATTGTGTCTTCCTTGGACAAGCTGATCAAGCCATGGAACATCTTTTAGAAGCAGAAGAATTACTGAATACTTTAAGTGATGTATCTCCTACATTTATCAGTCGACAAAAGGGGAATATATTATTTAGGAAATCCTGGGCTTTTTTTTATCAAAATGACTATAAAAATGCCCTCGAAACAGCAAAAATTTGTCTTGAAATATATGAAAAGTTTAATAAAAAGACAGAAATTGCTTATACTCTTCAGATTATTGGATTTATATACGAAACACAAGTCCAATATGAGATTGCTTTAGAACATGCATTAAAGAGCTTAAAATTATTTGAAGAAGTAGGGGATCCCATTGGAACTGCAACGACTCTTCTACTGATTGGGAGGATTTATTATCTTACTGGTGAAGTAAATAAAGCTTTAACATTTTGTAAGAAGAGTTTATCAACTGGATTAATAAGTGAATTAGATAAAACTTCTGCTTACACTTATATTGGCTTGATATATAACACGAAAGGTGAATTAGAAAGAGCCCTACGATATTTTAAGAGAGGTTTTTCACTTGCAGAGAAAAATAACTTTTATGGGGCTTTTGTCAATCTCCAGATATTAATTGGAGCTATTTACATTCAGAAAAGAGAATATAAGTTAGCATTAGAATATTTAAAACCAGGTTTAACACTTTCTAAGAATACAAATAATATTTTAGGAATTGGATTATCATTAGCTTATCAAGGATTGATATGTTATGAACAAGATTCAAAAAGTGAACTTCAAGAAATTATAGATCAATTGAAGGAATTTAGTGAAAAATATAATGACAGATTCCTAATAGCTGAATATAATATGGCAAAAGCAATGATGTTGCAAAGAAGTAATCGAAGTCGAGATAGAGCTGAAGCAGAAAAACTTCTCAAGCAAGCTGTTAAAAATCCCTCTTCACCAGATATATACATCTTTTCTCTTGCCAATCTATGTGAATTTTACTTAGAAGAATTAAAATTATTTAATGAACCCAATATCTTAGAAGAAATTCATCCACTAATAACACAACTTCTTGAATTTTCGAACGAACAAAATTCATACGGGACTTTAGCTACAGCGAAGCTGGCAGAAGCAAAAGTAAAATTGATCCAAATGGATTTTAATGGTACAAAGAAATTATTGACAGAAGCACAAAAAATAGCTGAGTTACATGGATATAAACTTTTAGCTCAAAAAATTTCAAGTGAACATGATAATTTACTTGATCAAATTAAATCTTGGGAGGAATTTAAAGAGAGAAATGCCCCTATTGAAGAAAGATTAGAATTAGCCTCTATTCAAGGCGTTATAGAACGTTTGCAAGGCAAACGTGCAATAGATCCACCTGAAATAGTTGAGGAAATACCAATATTATTACTTATTATGGATGAAAGTGGAAACACATTTTTCAATCATTCATTTATAGAAAATTGGGATTTTCATGATCTTTTTAGTGCTTTTATGTCAGCATTTAATACATTTAGTGGTGAAATTTTTTCTAAATCTATTGATCGTATTAAAATTGGTGAAAATACAATCTTAATTAATCCTATTGAATCTTTTTTGGCATGTTATGTCATTAAAGGGCAATCATATCCTGCCCAACAAAAGCTAAATCGATTTACTGATGCTCTCAAAAATAACGCTGAAATTTGGGATACATTGAATAAAGCAGTTAGAACTAGTGAGATGCTAGAATTAAATAAACCCACATCGCTTGGAGTTGTAATAAATGATATTTTTGCTTAATAGACCATCAACTTTTCAATAATAAAGACGTGTTCCAAAATCTTTTAAGGAAATTTAGCTTCTTTTTTTATAATCTAAAAAGTGTGATCCAATAAAAATGTCCGAATCAGCCCCAAAAGA
>Ga0209427_10006559_pt1 | contig 13260 bp, 11 predicted proteins | sample DeeMarSWOR136_30_FD_187465 | JGI IMG/M metagenome (GOLD analysis project Ga0209427, IMG submission 187465) | Marine sediment microbial communities from White Oak River estuary, North Carolina - WOR-1-36_30 (SPAdes) (version 2) | ecosystem: Environmental > Aquatic > Marine > Intertidal zone >... | reverse complement strand
CGCCGGGATAGGAGAGGATGAAGCAGTAAAGCGCGTTCTCAATCTCTTAGAATACTGCAAGGTGGGGAAGGTTTCGTTGAATGAGACGATAAGGATCAGGGAGAACTGTGAAAGTTTCTGGAGTAAATTCTGGTCCACGCCAGATAGCAAGGAGCCTTCCTGCTTCTTCACCACGGGCTTCCTTAACGGATTCTTCTCCGCTGTCAAGAATCAGCACGTTAAAGAAACCAAGTGCATAGCAATGGGTGATCCCTACTGTGAGTGGGAATTCAGATAGATTTTTTCAGAAGGCGTGTTTTTAATAGTATACGAGTTTAATTCTGACAGGTTTTTTAAAAAAAGGGAAACTAGTCCTCCGCTTAACCCACGAGGTTGGGAAGGGCCTTCTCCGCTCCCTTGGTAAGGATTAGGCCTAGGATAATGGAGACCAACGCTTGACCGAAAAGGTCTCGTACATAGGATAAAATCGCCACTGGGTACCCCTTTATGAAGATGTTGACGAAGAAGTAGGTCGTCGCCATCACGAAGCCGGAGACCACAAGCATGACGACCTGCAAGACAGTGCTCTTCTTCCGACCTAGCCCGGCGATGAACCCCTGGGACCCGTGGGCGAGGACCGTCACGAACCACCTAGGATAGCCGACGAGAAGGTCCGCAACTACCGGCCCGATTATCCCGACGAGGCCGCCAACCCTGCACCCGAAGAGGAGAGCGGAAACGAAGATTATCGTATCGCCTATGTGGGTGTACCCACCGGTGGGCGAGGGCAGCATCAGGCCCGTAGTCCCCGTAAGGACGGCCGTGAGCGCCGAGAAGACGGCCACCACGGCGATCTCCCTCGAGCTCAGGAGCGCCTTCGCGGCCTCCTCCTCGCCGGGGGTCTTATATCCCATATATACGACGACGGACATCAGAGCCGTGGCTATAACGGTCGCAGCCAGTCCGGTGGTGGACGTAGGATATCCTAGAGCGAATGGGAAGATTATTACGATCAAGCTGGTAACGACACCCGCCCCAGCGATCATCCCGCCGAGCCGTGGGCTGCCCTTCTGGATCACGCCTCCGGCCCACGCCACGATCGCCAGACTTGTACCCGCGAAGGTCAGGTACAGCGCGAAGTTCACCTTGTCCGAGCCCGCAAGCGATATGGGGGAGAAAACGCTGGTGACTCCTACAGATCCTAGCATCATGCCCACCTGAACAACCGCCCCGGCGAGCTCTACTAAACAGGCCAACAGGACCACCATCAAAATCGTCTGCTCACTCATTGTTCTCGATGACATTGGGAATCCAGAAAATATTATAGTTTTAACTAATATATTTATCGGCGTCATCCTCTAAAATGTGCGATGAAACCGAAAGGACAACTACCACCATTCTATAGGCCTTTTACCCTGTAGGTTGTCTAGTGCTTTACAAGATTGATTACAGGTTGCGGGTGTATGGTTTAGGGGTAACTTGTCGTCTAGCGGACAAGGATAGGGACGTTAGACTCCTCGATGGGATCTCGAATGTCCCTTTAGCAACTATTCTTACACATGTTACTTGAAGCTGGAGATTTCCCCCAATTGTATCAACTTGTCTCCCCGCCGTCTATACAGTGTGATCCACGCGCAGGTGAAGTCCAGATCCCTCTCGGATCCGTCATCCACCGTGCGCCCCTCCACCTTCACCTGCACGACTGACCATGCGACAGAACTGTTATCCTAGAAGCCGACTATTGGCTCACGAAGATCCCTGTACTCCGTGAAAGTGGTGCTGTTGAGGTAGCGGGCGAAGGTTGACCTGATATCCTCGGTCGTCGGGTGGCGTATCTCTCCGTTCGAGACAGACATATAGTCCTCAGATATGTCCCTGACGAGAAAGTCCACGTCCTTCCTCAAGTGTGCCTTGATCGTCCTCTTGTGAAGTTCCAAGATCTGCTTTCTCAATGAATCGAAGTCCAGACTGCGTCCACCCTATAAGCATTCACCGATACGAATCTAATGACAAAACGATAGTAAAACGTTCGGATCAGAAACACACCATAACTGGAGAATATCTCAGAAGTAAGAGTCTGCACGGGGGGCCTTCAACATCTCTGCGAATCTTTGAGCGAACCCTATCACTTTCTCCCAGTCCCTGAGGTCGTTCCCGCCATTCATATCCAGCTCAACGCCCGTCTCCCCAGACGTTCGTCCCATCACCATCTGGGCGATCTTCCTATCCAGGAACCCCATCCGGGAGCCTTTGCCGAAGTCTACAAGAGGCCCAAACGCCTCGTAGAGGTCCACCCTCACCCCGGTCTCCTCCATTACCCTCTCGAGGAGCTCCTCTCGGATGCAGTTGGGTGCGCTCACCGCTGAGAAGCAAGAGATGAAGAGCGCCTGCTTCTTGCCCTCCGGCTCCTCCCTGTTCCGCTTGAGGAACTCCCGGGGCTCCCCCATCCACCTGCCGATCCTCACTCCCGATCCCACCATAACCTCGTCGAACACCTCCAGAGACGGCCAATCCCGAGTCCACTTCCCTAGCACTGTGGCCTCGATTCCCTACTCCTCTAGGAACCCCATCAGCCTCGAAGCAACCTCACTAGTACTCCTATAACGGGTACCATAGGCGATCAGAACCCTCATGTCAACCTTCATTGTGCAACCCCGGATAACATGGATTTGGAAAAAAAGGTACGAATCCAGAGACACCTCAACGGGATTTAACGTATTATGATCTACGAAATGTTAGACTTTAACAGCCTTAAGCAGAGCTTATTTCTACACAAAAAAACCTTTGTTATAACTGTATTTTCACACAGTTATGGTCGCGGGGATTCGCGTGATTCTTGCAATAAAAACACCCACAAAGTTTACAGCGTACTAATTCAGTTGACTCCCTACCGCAAAAAGCACAGATCTCGGGTTTATCAAGCTTCACGATGTTCAGTTAATTTTTCTTATTATAATCTTTAAAAATTTTCCTTTTTTTATTTTATAATTTTTATAATTTGATGATGTATTATAAATATTTATTATATATTTACAATAAAATTTATAATATTTTTAATATTTTATTATATATAAAAGTATTCATTGAGGGCTCCTATCTTAGTATTTGATTAGCACAATTAATATGTTTGATCTAACCTTTAGTAACCAAATTTATAAAACTCAGAATAAATATATATCTATTTTATATATATTTTACCAAAAAAAATTGTTAAAAAAAAATCAGTCATAATGGTTGTAAGGTCTCAATACATTAACCTGGAACGCCGTTTCAGAAGGTGTTCCAACGTGTTCTTCTAATAAAAGCCCTGTATCTATATGTGATAGTGAGAGAGCATGGATGAAGGGTTTAGGGATCTGCTGCCGGATCGCAGGCTTAACATAAAAGCATTCTTTCACCAAATAGAGTCCTCCCCCATGGTCACCTCGATCGCAAAGAGGCGGGTAATGCGGATAATCTCCAGCATGAACGACCTCGACTAGTCCCTGCTCCCAGAATCCTGCTCGAGAGAGCTTTTATAACCAGTATATAACCAAGACTATACGAATCGTGAATCGTTTTAACGAGCATTTGTATCCAAAATTAACATATTCTTATAATAGAAAAATGGGGGAGCTATGCGCACTCCCGATTGGGGAGGAGTGCGGATTCAGTATAGATTCGCTTCTCTATGGACACCCCACCGCCAACTCAATATTCATTTACCAAGTTATAAATTGTTACGTGTCAGCCCCACTACCGACAGAACTGCTCTTAGTTCTATTCTCCCTTGGAAATACGCCGTGCATTCACACGAAAAATCGAACTTACTATAATAATTGCAGACAACACAACACAAGATATGGTTTCCTCGTATACATCTTGCGGAGACCTTATCACAAAACCAAGTTTCGTTAATAGATGACATAACCATGGTGTTACATGAGAGAGTTAGCCCGGTCTGATGGCTCCGAAGGCTAATCACCTTCCTCATTCCGGATTCGGCACTAACACATTCGAGGGGGAACTTTGGACCATCTCTTGAACCCCGAGCTACAGTAAGTAGACGAGCCATCCGAGAGGACCCTCTCCCACGGTTTTACGAGTTCTATCGGGATTACATCCCCCACAACCGACGAATGTGACAGACTACTTTTATCAACCGACTATCTTCATATGTCTGCGATCTCGGGGTCTGATGGATGCGAATTTCTGGGAGAATATCTCCGCCGCCATAATCTTCTTCGAAAATGCTACAACGAATACTATTGAGTTTGCCTTTTTCTCTTATGCAGACGACTTAACACTAAGTTTTGGGCACTGAGTTTCCTCACAGTATCTGGGAACAGTCTCAGGTCCCGGTGAGGGAACAGCAATGCATCCATATAGGCCTGGTTGTACTCTGGCTGTAAGGCCAGCTCCACATACCTGACCCTTCTACGGATATCCTTAGCCTCCTCTCGTGCCGACCTCGATATCAGGGCCATCCTTGCCCCAGTACCGGCGGCGTTCCCCACTTGCTCTATCTTCGGCAGTGGGAACTCCGGGATCATCCCCACGTTTACAGCGCTCTCCCTGTTGATGTAGGTGCCGAAGGCCCCAGCCATATACACCTTCTTGAAGTCTCCTGGCTCTACGTTTAGCTGTTTCATGGCGATCTGGGCTCCCGAGAACATGGCTGCCTTTCCCTTCTGGAGTTCCCTGATGTCTAATTGGCTCAGAACAGTGTCATCTCCAGTGGCCGTTTCATCTCTCCAAGCGATCACGTACTCCAGATATTCCCCAATCCTCCTGATCCGAGGGTGATCGAGTTCTTCCCTGATCCTACCCGATGTGTCGACTATACCTGTCCTAATCATCTCTGAGAGGGCGTCTATAAGGCCCGAACCGCATATCCCCACGGGCTCGGTGTCGTCGATGGTCTTGAACGTCGGCTTGAGGCTGTCCTGATCGATCCACACACCCTCGATAGCTCCGGAGGCGGCCCTCATGCCGTGACTAATGTGGGCGCCTTCGAAGGCGGGCCCTGAGGCACAGGAACAGGCGATCATCCTCTCCCTGTTCCCAACGACCACCTCGGTGTTGGTGCCAATGTCGATGAGGAAGCAGGTCTCGATGGACCTGTGGATCCCGGTGGCCAGTATCGCCGCGATACAGTCAGCGCCGACGAACCCATCGATGATGGGCAGCATGTGGATGTTTCCCTTTGGGTTTCCGAGGCCGATTGAAGCTGATTCGAGGTCCCTGTGCTCGACACTTATGGGCTTGAAGGGGCTATGAGTCAGTGGCTCCGGATTAATGTTTAGGAGGAAGTGCTGCATCGCCGTGTTACCCACGAAAACGGTCTCATACACTTGATCGGTGTCATAAGTGGAGTTAGCGCAGGCATCGACGAGCAAACGCCTGATCCCCTCGATCAGCGATCTGTGCAGGTTCTCCCGAGCGCCCTCTCCAGTCAGCGCGTAGGTGAGCCTGGTCATGATGTCCTCGCCATAGGCTATCTCGGGATTCATGGCCGCCACAACGCTAAGGACGTCGCCTGTAGAGAGGTCCATGAGGTACCCAGCCAGCTTGGTAGTCCCCACGTCAACGGCAAATCCGAGGATAGGGCTCTCGTTCGAGGGAAGCACCTCAAGGACCCTACCACAGTGGTGTACCGTCGTTATCCCACCCTCGGTATGCTTAGTGACGAAGGGCTCGAGCCTCACTGGAGTGTCCAGGCCCTCTGTCTGAAGCCTCTGGGTGGCAGTCCGGCTCTCATCTGGAACCAGGATCGTTACATCGCCCCTTATTTCAGCGCGGCAAGCCAGCCTGAAACCGTCAGCCATGCTGTGCTGACCCAGAAGAAGTATCTCGTATTGAGACGGGTCGCTTAGATTTCCCTTTATGATCTTTACGATGCACTTGCCACAGGAGGCCGCTCCCCCGCATATGGAGTTGATGTCGACGCCGAGCTCATGGGCGGCCTCTAGGATAGTGGTTCCTACGTCGAACCTACCCCGCCGTCCATCTGGCTGGAAGACCAGCTCGAACCTCGATGGCAAGTGAATCATTGATAATAGTGGACATCAGCGTTATGTCTTTCCCTCTTGGATTCGCTTAAAAAGCAAAGACTACAACTTGATGGGGGATGTCGTCAACTTGTTCGAGTACTCCGTGAAACAAAAGACCTACGAGGTGTGCGGCGTTAAGATCGGCGGAGATCCTGGTCTTGTCCCGACGGTGATGGTGGGGTCCATGTTCTACAATGGGCACAAGGTGGTTGAGGATCCAGCCGAGGGATTCTTCGACAAGGAATTGGCCGAAAACCAGATCAGGAAGGCTGAGGATATGTCAGACTCTACGGGGCTGCCTACGATGGTAGACCTTGTAGCGGAGAACGCAGTCGCGGCTGGGAGGTACCTTGAGTTCATGGTCGATACGACAGAGATGCCCATTTTCCTCGATATCGTTGACGAGTATGCCATGGTCGAATCCCTTCAGTACGCTTTGGACCACGGGATGATTGACAGGATCATACTGAATTCACTGAACCCTCACACGGGTAAGCAGCTCTACGAGAAAGTGAAGGAGACGGGTTGTAAGAGCGCTGTCCTACTTCTGTATAGCATGAAATACCTCCTTTCATCTAACAAAGACGAACTTTTAGAGGAGATGGTGCCCAGGGCGGAGGAAGCGGGAGTCGAGAACATCCTAATTGACACAGTAGTCCTAGATATCCCCACCCTGGGCCTCACCTCTAAGGCCATCGACCTTCTAAAAGGTAGATACGGCTATCCGTGTGGCTGTGGGGCACATAATGCAGTCTCCTCGTGGAAGAGGCTTAGGGAGAAATACTGCGCGAAAGCTGTCACGACTGTCATCGGTGTAACCAGCGCACTACCAGTCGCCGCCGGGGCCGACTTCGTCCTCTACGGACCTATGAGGAACGCCGAGGAGGTCTACCCATCAATAGCTATGATCGAAGCAGCCTATAGCCAGCTGTTAATCGAGAAGAAGATCAGGCTCGATAGGGATCACCCGAGGTACAGGATAGGGTAAGAAGGGAGTTTGTATCGACGCTTGGTTACGTCCATTATCGGGTTATATAAGCATTTTAAGCTCTTAGGGAGATGTAACAGCGATCATCTTGAGTGAGAGGATTCTGGAGGGGCTGAGGGAGGCAGTACTATACTTCGACGAGGATGAGGCGAGGAGGCTCTCCGAAGAGGCTGTCAACTTGGGACTCGATCCCGTCGAGGTACTTGAGGAGGGGCTAGCCAAGGCGCTGAGGGAGGTTGGGGACCGCTTTGGGAGTGGCGAGGCTTTTATCACTGAACTCATTGCAGCGGCCCAGACGATGGAGGCGGGCGCTGAGGTCCTCAACAAGGAGATAACGAAGCGTGGGGTTACCCGAAGATCCGTTGGTAGGTTCCTAATCGGAACCGTGGAGGGGGACATCCACAGCATCGGTAAGAACATAGTTAAAACAATGCTTGTCGCGGCAGGGTTCGATGTAATGGATCTCGGCGCCGACGTGAAGACGCAGCTCTTCGTCGAGAAGGTGAGGGAGTTCAAGCCCGACATACTTGGGCTCAGCGCCCTCATGACCACGACGATGACGAAGCAGAGGGAGGTCATCGAGGCATTAGAGGAGGCCGGGCTTAGAGATGGCGTGAAGATAATTGTTGGAGGGGCTCCTGTGACTGAGGCCTGGGTGGAGGAGATCGGGGCAGACGCCTGCGGCCTAGATGCCGGCAGCGCAGTCAAGAACGCCCTCAAGCTGATGGGGGTATAGGAGGATGGGGGGTCTCAGGCTTCTCTCAGGAGGGGAAGTTGATGTAATTCATGGTGCCTCACTCAATGTCCTAGAAAGGGTTGGGGTGATGGTGAAGAACGAAGAAGCCATTAGACTGCTCAAGGATGCGGGCTGCACCGTTGAAGATGACATCGTCCTTATACCTCCCTCGCTCGTGGAGGAGTTAATAAAGAAGGCCCCTGAGTCTTTCCAGTTCTACTCGACGGATGGGGGCATCCAGCACACCGTCGGTGGCTCTAACGTCATTTACAACCCGGGCTCTGCCGCCATCTACTTCATCGACCAGGAGACCCACGAGATGCGGAGAGCCAAAGCAGCCGACTTTAGGAATTTAGTGAGGCTTACAGACGCTTTGGAGCACATCCACGCCCAGAGCACTGCGATGGTCCCCGCCGATGTCCCTGAGGTCATCTCCGACCTCTACAGGCTCTACATAATCCTTACTAACTCCGTCAAGCCGATCGTCACAGGGGCCTTCACCAAGGAGGGCCTCATATACATGAAAGCGATGCTTGAGGCAGTTGTAGGAGGGGCTGACGAACTCAGGAGGGGGCCGAGGGCGGTATTCGACTGCTGCCCGTCCTCCCCCCTCATGTGGAGTGATGTCACATGCCAGAACCTCATCGACTGCGCCGAGCACAGGATACCAGCCGAAATCATCTCCGCTCCCCAGATGGGGGCAACGAGCCCGGTGAGCATCGCGGGGACCCTCGTAGAGGCGAACGCAGAGTTCCTCAGTGGAGCCGTGATCTCCCAGCTGGTAGAGCCAGGGGCTCCCATCGTCTACGGGGGTTCCCCTTCAGCATTCGACATGAGGTACTGCACCGCTCGGCTAGGCGCAATAGAGGCTGTGATGGCGGCGTGCGCATCGGCGGAGATGGGAAAGCACTACGGTATTCCCACCCAGGGTTACCTCGGTCTCAGCGACTCAAAGGCCGTTGATGGGCAGAGTAGCTTCGAGTCGGGAATGGGCATAATGCTTGCGGCGATGACCGGGGTGAATATCGTCTCCGGTCCAGGGATGCAGGCGAGCGAGAACTGTCAATCCCTAGAGAAGCTTGTGATAGACAACGATTACTGTGGGGCCGCCTACAGGTTGATCGAGGGCATAACCGTCGACGACATCTCAATCGCGACCGAGGTCATAGCCAAGGTGGGCCCTGGCGGGCACTTCCTAGCGGAGAGGCATACCCGGGAGAATCTGAGGCGGGAGAGGTTCATCCCCACTGACGTCTTGGACAGACTCTCCCCAGATGCATGGGTGAAGGCAGGCTCAATCAACTCCACACAGAGAGCCAGGGAGGAGGCTGAGAGGATACTTACAGAGCACGAACCATACTCACTACCCCAGGAAACCATGGACAGCCTACAGAAAACGCTGGAAAGCATCTTGGAGAGGTACAGTATTCCCCCGTCAGCAATCCCGATAATATAAGTTCCAATATCCATAAGAAAGAACTTTCAGTAAATATGTAATCTTTAACATAGAACAGAGGACATCCATTGGTAGATGATCCCTCAGCAGAAGTGTTCTATTTTTTTTTAAGTGGATCCGCCCAAAAATCGTTCCTGTGATCGCATAACCTTTGTTTGCTTTGCAATATCGCTTATGCGGGATTCTTATTACGAGATCAGGCGCTGCTAAAGGCGGTAGCTATATGGGATTAGATGAGTCCAATAGCCTCGATGGTGGGCTAACGATATCCCGTAAGGAGGTGGTCAGAATCGGTGCCTTGACCTTGGCGGTCCCCGGTATGGGCTTCTTGATCTGCTTCTTTATGGAGGCTTTCCTAAACTTAGAGATCTCGAAGTTGATCTGCTCCGTCATTAATTTAGTTGTGGTGAGTTTTTTAGCGTTTTTTCTACTCCCAAATATTCTTGGTATTCCGTTCGGTAAGATCAAGACTCGAGATTTCAATAAACTGATTGGGTTTCATTTTCCTAATTATGCCTGGAAACACATCTTATTGGGTGCTATACTGGCCGTATTCACTCTATCAGGTATGCTGATCGCTTCTATCATGACTGGTAAGTATGTGCCCGATTTCAGCACGGTTACGCTGTCGCATTTGGTTTTCAGCTTTAACCCAAGTATCTGGGAGGAGCTTTTCTTCAGAGGCATTCTGATGATTGTCCTGCTTCGATATACAAAGTCGCTCAGACAGGCAGCAATTATCCAAGTGGCACTCTTTGGTGTTGCCCACATCAAAGGGGAAGACATTCATGCGCTGATTGATGTCGTTTCAGTGATGATAATTGGTGCAGGTTTCACCTATACAGCCTATAAGACTCGAACCTTGGTAACTGGTATCCTATTTCACTACCTTCACGATGCCTTCTTATACCTCGTTCAACTGCCAAGCAGCGCTTATACAGGTTTTATCGATAATATATTGTTCTACGCTTTGCTATGGTCTATGGTTGGGTTAGGGTGCCTGATCACAAGGGTTGCGACTGAGAAGTTTGAGGTACGTGATTCAACCGAATTATACACGCTTGAGAGCGGATTACTCGTGTACTTTTAACAAGGTTACTGTTTTGAGTTAAAGGATGAGTGGTCCCTCCTAAGGCCTTATCATTCGATAAAGATTTTCAGTAGCTCCGACGTCGATTTGCCAATGAGGAAAGTCAATGTGGACAGTATCAGCCCGGTAACGCATAGTTCCACTACCTTGTCCTTGATATCTACCTCCGCCGAGATAGCGACCAGGAAGCCTGTCACCGCTAGCAACAGCAAGGTGATCACGATTGAGATTGGGATCGAATCCCTGATTGGAATGTTTAGGAAGAAGGGGATGAGGGGCAGGACCGTCCCGATGATCCTGAAGAGCCCTGCATAGGCTGCTGACTTGAAAGGATTTCCCAAAGCTTCCTCCTTTATTCCGTACTCCTCCTCGGCCACGATCCTCGTCAGCAGGTTTTTCTCGCGGGCCTCCTCGGCGATCGTTCGGGCTGTTTCCTCGCTGAGCTCCTTCTTCCTCATGTAGTCTATGACCTTCTGCATGTAAATATGCGGGACAGACTCGGAGGCGCTCCTGATCCTATTCAGTATCCCCAGCCTTACCTGCTTCTGGGTCCTGCCGAAGAAGTAGAATCCTGTCACCGTGTTCAGAGCCCCCGTCAGGCCGACAATCAGCCCGGAGACGGCCACGATGTATGGCTCGTTGTAGACGCCTGCGATGCCCATTGAAACCGATATCACGTTAACGAGGCCACTGCTCATTTGACTGAAGATCGTCGCAACCGTGTTTATGAAGAACCTGTACCTGACCTCATATTCCTCGAACTCCTCCTCGTGTGCCAGCTCGTCTATCAGGATCCCGTGGATGAACTCCTTCTCCTCGTCTGATATCTCGGGGCTCTGTAACATCATCGAGTACTGTGAGATAGCCTTCCGCTCACCTATCTCTAGTATTTTAAGCGTTAGACCGATACCCAGAAGCCTGTAAAGCATCGTGAAGAGCGAGATCTTGGTTCTGCTGACGGAGAAACCGCTCGTGTCTATCCCCCTTGTTTCGAGAAACCCCATCCAGAATTTGGAGTGCTCTCCCTCCATCTGCGAAAGTTCATGCAGATCCTTTGATAGGGGGGTATCGCCATATAACCTTGAGAGACTGTAATAGATCGAAGAGGTATATATCTCGTCGACGAGGCTCTTCTTGGCGAAGTCTATTGTGTCATCCCCAGACAACTATACCCAGACCCAATTTCCCCAGCGTGAGTTTATATACTTTCATAATTGGGATTCAAGGAATCCAACGTCAAAGGACTAAATTATAACACATAATTTCGTCTTTTATGTTCTATTGTTAACATGCTTTGTGACCTATTACCACCCATTAAAAAGCCACTGGAGCCGAATCTTCTATAAGGGGGCGTGTTGGTTGATGGGTGGATCATGGGGAAGGACGGGCGGATCAGGAGCGACGTCATAAGGGGCGTCGAGGTCCTGATCGTACTGAAGAGGGATCAGCGTACCGGGAGGCTCACGAGGGGCATAGTCAAGGATATCCTCACGAGGTCGGGGAAGCACCCTAGAGGGATTAAAGTCAGGCTGGAGGACGGCAGGATAGGCAGAGTCCAGAAGATCTTGGTATAGAAATTCTCCTGTTCCTCTTTGATGGAGGTCTTCGGAGGGGAATCCTAATCTCATGGGCTACCTTTCGTCATATTGAATAACGTAGTTTAAGCTAAATGACATAAAAAAAAGGGTGATTGAGCTATCTTCTCCGTTCCAGAAGCCAGATCACGATGGCCCCGACCGCTAGTCCGAGTATAATCGACTCGTAGGGGAATCCGGGGATGCCCTTGGGTTTCGGTTCTTCTGGTTGTTCCTGTTCGGGTTCAGGCTCAGCCTTAGCTTCTGCCCCCGCTTCTGCCTCCGATTCGGCCTCTGCACCAGGCTTAAAAATGTAAACCTTACCCGCCTGAGACAAGCCCTCCACTTCGGCATTTCTCGCTACTACTACCACGATGTCACCGTAAACAGCTACAGCCCAGCCGAAATACGCGCCAGGTTCCGGCTCCGGTGCCTGCAAGGTCGCCAGGAGGTTCCCGTCGGTGTCGAACAGGTAGGCCCTTCCCTCGTTGATGGTCTCAATATCGGCTTTCCACTCGCCTATAGCAATTTTATCTCCGCTTATGTCAACCCATGAGCCGAAATGAGCGGCTTCCTGGGGTTCCGGTGCCTGGATCGTCCTCAGAAGGTTCCCCTCTCTGTCATATAGGTATACTCTACCTGCCTTGATTTTACCATCAACTTCGGCCCAGCTGTCTCCGACCGCAATGACACCGCCCTGAATATCCACTGTGTTGCCGTAGTTTATCGCCGACTCCGGATCCTGTGGGTGCAGTGTCGCCAGGAGACTCCCATCGATGTCGAACAGATAGACCTTGCTCGGTCCGACGGGACCATAGGATTGCCCCGTCACGACCTCTCCTATGACGATCGTCCGGCCACTGACGGCTATGGCACGACCAAACCAGTGGTATATACCTGGTGTAGGTGGTTGTATGGTCTCCAGTAGACTCCCCTTAGAATCATATACGTATACAATGCCTGCCTTCCCTTTATCATCTATTACGAAGGCAGGATCAGATACTACTATGATATCTTCGTCTACAGCCACAGCATAGCCAAAGGAATTTTGGTTCTCTGGTGTGGGTGATCGAAGGGTAGTTATGAGGCTTCCATTATGATTAAAAACGTATGCATCCAGCTGCGCGGCCCTTTCCCCTTTATTTTGACCTATTACTATGAGGTCCCCGCTTACGTCCAACGAATAGCTAAAACCTGCGCTATCCTCTGGTTCAGGAGATTGGAGTGTTGCCTTCAGGTTGCCTTCAGAGTCATACACGTAAGCCTTACCAGCAATAACACCCTCAACCTTCGCATTTTTATCGCTTACAACCAGTATACCATCATTGAATGTAACCATATAACCTAGTTGCGCGCCTGCAAATGGCTCCGGTGATTGGATGGTTGCGGCAACATGGCACTCTTC
>Ga0209427_10006558_pt1 | contig 13260 bp, 8 predicted proteins | sample DeeMarSWOR136_30_FD_187465 | JGI IMG/M metagenome (GOLD analysis project Ga0209427, IMG submission 187465) | Marine sediment microbial communities from White Oak River estuary, North Carolina - WOR-1-36_30 (SPAdes) (version 2) | ecosystem: Environmental > Aquatic > Marine > Intertidal zone >... | reverse complement strand
CCATGTACTAATAAAATCGCTGGTGCGATTTTATACAACGCCTGCCCGCCATCGCGAGCCTGAACTCGTTCAGGCGAGGCGGGCGGCTGCGCCGTCGCGAAGGGTATGAGTTAGCAGGCACGCAAGACACACATGAATATCGTAAATTACGCAACGAAGTTGCGCTTTATAAAATCATTGAGTAAAGCGAAAGGATTTTATTTAAGGAGTTAAAAAATGGCGAAAAAAAGAGTCCTAGTCGTTGATGATGAATTGGATATGAGAACCTTTATCACAACTCTGCTGGAAACAAGCGGGTTTAAACCCCTTTCGGCCGAAGATGGAACCGAGGGGTTGATGCTTGCCCGTAAGCATAAGCCATCCCTGGTCATACTAGACATTATGATGCCGAGGGAGAGCGGCATAACCATGTATCGGGCATTAAGAAATGAGCCTGACCTAAAGGATATACCCGTTATCATGCTTTCTGCGCTCGCCAAGAAGACATTCCTTCACTCTCAGAGTGTCCTGGATGCATATAAAGGAGAAAAGATTCCAGAACCGGAAGCCTATATTGAAAAACCACCAGAACCAGAGGAACTTTTAGAGGCCATTGAAAACTGCCTGAAATAGAATATCTGCGATGCCAGTGCTTCGGTATGACCTTGTTGCCGTTCCTCTCCGTGACCACAGCAGAGAAAGAGGGTTCCTCAACGCCGCCTCCACCTCCCCCCTCCCTTAACACCATTACATTCTTGACACCCTCTAGTTTCTCCCTTAAATTTCTAATAGATAGCTTCTAGCAGTAAAGAATTCGGGGCTAGAGAACCGGGCTTTGCTTAAGCCCCATAGGGGCTACGAGGATGAGGCTGTGCCCCTTTTCGAAAGGCCGTATCTCAAGAAGAAACCGGGGACCCGCCCGAAGGGTGGGGACTGAGCGGAGCGAGCGCGAAGAATACCACCGGGCCCCGCAGCCTCGGAAAGAAACTGCACAGCTCCTTTACTGGCGTGAATATTGAATCATCATTTCACGAGCAAGGACTAGCTTCCGTAGTTTACAAAGACCGTCGAGGGGTAAAAGATGGCCCAAAACAATTTTATAAAGGATAAATTGGTCTTCTACGAGCAATTGTGGGCCTTGCTCGGTGATCTCCGCGTGGGGGTGTTTACCGTTGATGCCCATCGCAAGATCACCTCTTTTAATCCGGCCGCCGAGTTGCTCACTGGATACAATGAGGAAGATGTCATCGGGAAGTATTGCTATCAGGTCTTTGGCAATGAGCTCTGTCATGGTGAGTGCAAATACCACGCAGCGGTAGAGGCCGAGCAGAAATCCCTGAGCTTTGATGTGGAGATCACCGATCGCCAGAACGAGAAGCGTACCATTACCAAGATCGTCACGCCTCTTTATGACATAAACAGAGAGCCCTTGGGGTGTATTGAAATTTTTCAAGACCATTCAGCCTTTGAAGAACTCATCAACAGGATACGTTACGACGAGCGACGCTTAAAGATTATCCTAGACAATCTGGACATCGGTGTTTTTACAGTCACCCGTGGGGGACACATTACCTTCTTCAATACCCAGGCAGAAGCCATCTCCGGCTATAATCGCAAAGACGTCCTGGGAAAGCCTTGTTCGATGATTTTGGGAGAAGGCGCTGAGGACGGCTTTTCGCTCCTTAAGAAATCCATTGATGATGAAAAGCCCCGATCAAACAGGAAGGGGCTCCTGAGAACCAAGAAAGGAAACACCATTCCCATACGGGCCAGCTATATGGCCCTCAGAAATGAGCAGGGCCGTGTCGTAGGTGGCCTGGCCACCATTCAGGATCTTTCCCTCATCTATCAATTGAACCGCGCAATCACCAACCGCTATACCTTTGACGACATGATCGGCAAGAGCCCTTCCATGCAAAGGATGTTTGAGGTTTTACCCGTGGTGGCGGACAGCGACGCCACGGTCCTGATCGAGGGTCCCACGGGTACAGGGAAAGATCTTCTCGCCAAAGTCATTCATAATGCCAGCAGACGCGCCAAAAATGCCTTGGTCAAGGTGAATTGTGCAGCCCTGCCTGACAACTTGCTAGAATCTGAGATGTTCGGATATGTGAGGGGAGCATTTACAGGGGCTGACCGGGACAAGCCAGGGCGATTTCAGGAAGCGGACAAGGGCACCATATTCTTGGACGAGATTGGGGATCTGCCTTTGTCTCTTCAAGCAAAGCTGCTTCGCGTTTTGGAAGACAGGGAATTTTATCCTTTAGGAAGCCGCAAAACCACCAAAGTAGACGTGCGAATTATCGCGGCCACCAATCAGGACTTGACAAAACTCGTAGATGAAAAAAGGTTTCGCGAAGACCTTTTTTATCGCCTCAATGTCATTCGTCTGGAATTGGTCCCCTTAAAGGAGAGAAAAGGCGACATCCCCCTTCTCATAGACCATATCCTAAAGCGGCTCAGCGCCGTGAAAGGCATTCAGGTCAACAAAATCTCGGAAGATGCCATGGAGGCGCTGCTCAATTACGATTATCCGGGCAGCATCAGAGAGTTGGAAAACATCCTTGAACACGCTTTAATCATCTGCCAGGGAAATATCATTGAACGAAGGCACCTGCCCATTTCCCTCCAAAAGAGTGTGGTCCCCGGCAGCCCAGCTGATGCGCCTCTTGAGGATTCGGATACCCTCGAAAAATACACGGAAAAAAAACAAATTGTGAAAATGCTAAAAAGGCATGATTGGCATCGTGGCAAGACGGCAAAGGAACTTCATATGGATCGCACGACCCTGTGGCGGAAAATGAAAAAATACAACCTCTCCCCCTGATCCTCCATTCATACATGCCTATAGCCACATATTGTTGCAAACTTGTTGCAATCTATGCTGCATAATGTTTCATTCAGCTTAAGTTTACGTAATTCTTAATCATTGTGGTTAAAGTTTTCCCTTCTTGCACGCATTTTTGTTGCATTATTGAAACAACTCCCCTGGCCCCATAAGGCCCCGCCTTCGCCATTTGATTTCCTAATATACTGAAATTGCAATATTTTTTTCTTTTGGCATGGTAAATGCTTTGTGAACACAAGTACTTCTCAGAGGCATCGAGGTCACTGGAGTCCCTGAAATGGCGAAGAAAAAGATTCTGGTCGTAGGTGATGAACTTGACATGAGGACATTTGTATGTACTCTCTTGGGCACATGTGGTCATAAATCGATCGTTGCAAAAGATGGTTTAGAAGGAATCAAGAAAGCCAGGGAGCTCAGCCCTGAGCTCATTATCCTGGACGTGATGTTGCCCAAAGAGGGAGGCATTCAGATGTACAGGGAACTCAAAACCGATGATGATCTGAAGCACATCCCCGTCATTATGCTCTCCGGCATTTCAAAGAAGACATTCTTCCAATCCCAGAGTATGCTAAATTCCTATATGGGACAGACCCTGCCTGAGCCCGAGGGATACATTGAAAAGCCTCCCGAATCGGAAGAACTCATTCATTTGGCCGAGAGCCTCATGGCTGGTAAAAAGTAAATCCTTTGGGCAGGGCCAAGAATCTCTAAACCCTGCCCTAATTGGAGTGAGAGATTATCGCGCTGATAGATTTGAGCCTTTTTCCAGGATTTCATCACTCCAGTACTCCCATTATCCTATCTAGAGAGGTCGAAAGATGTCTAACAGAATTGGATTTTATGTCTGCCATTGTGGCGTGAACATTGCCGGCAAGGTGAATGTTGAGGAGGTGGCAGAATTCGCGCGGGGCCTTGAAAACGTGGCAGTCGCCCGAGATTACAAGTTCATGTGTTCGGATCCCGGCCAGGATATGATTGAGAAGGATATCGAAGAATATGGCCTGAATCGCGTGGTGGTGGCGTCCTGCAGTCCAAGGCTCCACGAAAAGACCTTTCAGGGTGCTTGTCAACGGGCAGGTATGAACCCTTACCATTTCCAGATGGCCTCCGTTCGCGAACAGGTCTCCTGGGTAACCGAGGATCCTGATGATGCCACCCGGAAGGCAAAGACCTTGGCAGCAGCGGCCATCAACCGGGTCAACTATCATCAGAGTCTTACCTCCCGCCGGGTAAATGTCCATCCGGACGTCCTCGTTGTGGGGGGTGGTATCGCCGGCATGCAGGCAGCCCTTGATATTGCTGAAGCGGGCCATAAGGTCTATCTGGTAGAGAGACAGCCCACCATCGGTGGCCATATGCTCCAGTTTGATAAGACCTTCCCCACCCTCGACTGTGCCGCCTGTATCGGAACCCCGAAGATGGTATCTGTGGGACAAAATCCAAATATCGAACTCCTGACCTACAGCGAGGTGGATGAAGTATCGGGCTTCATTGGTAACTATAAGGTGAAGGTTCGTCGTCATCCCCGCTACGTCAAAGAAGGGGTCTGCACGGGCTGTGGCGAATGCGCGATTGTCTGCCCCGTCGAAAGGCCGAGCGAATGGGATGAAGGAATTGCAACGAGACATGCCGTATACCGATCCTTTCCCCAGGCGGTACCCATCACCTTTGCCATTGAGAAAATGGACCGGGCACCCTGTGTCATAACCTGCCCGGCAGGAATTAATGTCCAGGGATATGTCCAGCTCATCGGGCAGGGCAAATACAAGGAGGCTGTCCAGCTCATCATGGAACGACTGCCTTTGCCTGGGGTACTCGGAAGGGTTTGCCCTCACCCCTGTGAAGCCCAATGCCGAAGGCTGCATGTGGATGAAGCGGTGGCCATCAGGGATCTAAAACGCTTCGCTGCGGATCAAGTCAACCTTGAAGAATTACCCATACCTGAAATCGAGGATCGCCCTGAGAAAGTGGCCGTCGTTGGATCTGGGCCGGCCGGACTGACCGTAGCGTATTACTTGCGGCTGAGGGGTTACCAGGTGAGCATTTTTGAAGCACTGGAGGCCTTGGGAGGCATGCTTCGGGTGGGCATCCCCGATTACCGTTTGCCATCCCAGGTCTTGGACAATGAAATTAACCACATTCTTAGGTTAGGCATCAAAGCGCAAACGGGCCAGAGACTCGGTGTTGATTTTACACTGGACGACCTTCAGAAGCAGGGTTTTAAGGCCATTTTTCTGGCGGTTGGCGCCCATCATAGCATAAAGGCAAATATCCCTGGTGAGGATGAGTTCGAAGGGGTCCTGGATGCCGTGGATTTCCTGAGGGAGGCTAACCTCGGAGACCATACAAAACCTGGAAACAGGGTTCTGGTGATCGGTGGCGGCAACGTGGCCGTTGATGCGGCTCGGGTCGCCAAACGACTCGGTTGCGAGGAGGTCACCATTGTTTACCGTCGAAGTCGGGAGGAAATGCCCGCCTATCCTGAAGAAATCGAGGGCGCCTTGGATGAGGGCGTAAACATCCATTATCTCACTGCACCGGTACGCGTCTTGGGCGCTGATGGCAAAGTCTCAGGTTTCCAGTGCATCAAGACGGAACTTGGCAAACCTGATGCGAGCGGCCGCAGGAGGCCTGTCCCGGTTGAAGGCTCCGAGTTTGTCGTTGATTGCGATGCGATCATCCCTGCCATCGGCCAGCGGCCCGATATGGACTGGGTTGCAGACGCAAAGGCATTGGATATATCCAGATGGGGAACCCTGGAGGTGAATCCCCACACCATGCAGACAAAAATCCCCCACGTCTTTTCAGCCGGGGACATGGTCACCGGACCGGCGTCAGTGATCGAGGCGGTGGGCGCGGCTCACAAGGCCGTGGAGGCCATAGATCGTTTCATAAAAGGCGAGGACCTCGGCCTTTATGCTGAGGCGTTGGAGGCCCAGGCCCCGCCCGGCGACGATTGGTGTGATATTCCTGAACATCTGGATACGCAACCCCGGGTTCAATCCCGTCACCAAAAACCTGGGCAGAGAGTCTCTTCCTTCGAGGAGGTGGATCTTAGTTTTCCTGAAAGTGAAGCCAAGGGGGAAGCCCTGCGCTGCCTAAACTGCGGGGTCTGCTGCGAGTGCATGGAATGCGTCCGGGTCTGTGAGCCAAAGGCTGTCGACCATGCCATGAAGCCCGAAATACGAGAGATCGAGGTGGGTAGCATTATCGTGGCCACCGGATACGACCTCATGGATCCCACCCCCATGAAACAGTTTGGCTACGGAAAGTATCCCAATGTCCTTACCAGCCTTGAATTTGAACGTCTCAACAATGCGACAGGGCCCACCGAGGGCAAGATATTCATGAGAGACGAAAAGGGGGCGTTTACCAGGCCCCCTGAGAGTGTGGCTATCATCCATTGTGTTGGCAGCCGTGACGAGAACTACCATGAATATTGCTCTCGCGTCTGTTGCATGTATGCCCTCAAGTACGGCCACCTCATCAAGGACAAGGTGGGGCACCACACAAAAATCTATGACTACTACATCGACATGCGTTGCTTTGGGAAAGGGTATGAAGAGTTCTACCGCAGGTGTCAGGAAGAAGGAATTACCTTTATACGGGGAAAACCTGCGGAAATCACAGACCAGGCCCTCACCCCCGAAGAGGAAGATAAACTGATTGTCATAGGAGAAGACACCCTCTTGGGCAAGCGGTACAGGAAACCGGTGGATATGGTGATCCTTTGTGCCGCCATGGAAGCCCGCAGCGATGCGGCTGACGTGGGCCGGGTCTTCGGGATCAACGAGGGGGCGGATGGTTTCTTTTTGGAAGAGCACCCCAAGCTGGGACCATTGAATACGGCGACCGATGGGGTTTACATGGCAGGCGCCTGTCAGGGCCCTAAGGACATCCCGGACGCGGTGGCCCAGGCATCAGGCGCGGCCGCCAAGGCCCTTGAGCTGGCCACCCGCGGAGAGGTGGAGGTCTCCCCCACCATTTCCTGGATAGACCCGGATGTTTGCGCTGGCTGTCAGACATGCATCGGGCTTTGCGCTTACAATGCCATCGAGTTTGATGAACGACGAGGCGTGTCGGTCATAAACGAGGCCCTTTGTAAAGGGTGCGGGAGTTGCTCGGGATTTTGTCCCAGCGGTGCTGCGCAGGTCAAACATTTCAACGAGAAGCAGATTTTTGCTGAGCTGGACGGCATCATGGACGCACTGGCTGAGGTAGGAACTTAGGGGATTGTCGATTGAGAAATGAGAAAACCCAGAATTTTTTCCCTCTGTAACGGAGGCCATCATTGAAAGTATTTTTGGAGGAAGGATATGGCAGAGTACGAACCAACAATCATAGCCTTTGTATGCAACTGGTGTACTTACACTGCGGCTGATCTAGCGGGGACTTCTAGACTCATATATCCCCCCAACATTCGAATGATTCGGATGATGTGCACAGGAATGGTGGATCCCAAGTACGTCATCAAGGCCTTGCTTGAAGGGGCAGATGCCGTGCTGATCAGTGGCTGTCATCCAGGGGACTGCCATTACATAAACGGGAACTACAAGGCGCGTCGACGGGTTAAGCTCCTTAAGGAGATCCTCCCCAGATTCGGCCTGGATGAAAGACGATTGAAGCTCACCTGGATAGGCGCCAGTGAAGGCGTGGATTTCGCTGAAACGGTCAGAGAGATGGTGGCCGAATTGAAAGAACTTGGTCCCAATGAGGTTAGGGAACAGATGGTCATATAATGGGTTGAGTGGTTGAGAGGTTTAGTGGTTACTCGGGTTAAATGTTGAATACCTTTTCATTTTACAACTCAACAACTCGACGACTTAACGACTCAACTTAACAAATCCTTTGGAGGAAACAAATGGCTAAGACAGCTAAAATTGAGGTGAAAGAGCAGAACACCCTTGCCTCTCTTCGAGACTTTTTGAAGGCAATGCTCAGGGATGGAGAGATAAAAGCCCTTCTCGTGCCACAACACCTTCCCATGAAGAATTCGGTCATGCCCACACTGGTAACCGATCCAGAAAGGATTAATGGTGCAGACCCGTTGGCGCCCGTGTTTCCCATGAACGCAGCTAAAGTGGTCACCAAGCTTACCCGCAGGCCCATAGAAGGCCCCGTGGCCGTGGTTTTACGCCCCTGCGAGATTCGGGCTTTTATCGAACTTGTGAAGCTCAAACAGGGAAGAATGGAGGATGTGGTCCTTGTGGGGACGGACTGCTACGGGGCGTACAGCAATGTCAATTATCCACGCTTTGCCGGGGAGGATGGCCTTGAGGCGACAGGCCGGTTTTACCAGAATATCGTGTCAGGGAAAGGCACTGCCTTTGAAGACTTTGATATTTCACCCGCCTGCAAGGCCTGTGAATACCCTATTCCGGAAAATGCCGATATCCTCATCGGCCTGGTGGGTGTGGATACCAACAGTCAACTCCTTGTAAAGGCCAACACACCCAAGGGCCAGGAACTCCTTGAAAAACTTGATCTGCCAGGGACAACGGAGCCAGAAGGCCGAAAGGCAGCCATTGATGCCCTTGTGGCCGATCGCATTGCCTATAGGGACCAGATGTTTGATGAAACGAGCCAGGCCACGGCAGACATTCAAAAACTCACTGCCTACCTGGCCAACTGTATTAACTGTTATAACTGCCGGGTCGCTTGCCCCGTTTGCTACTGCAAAGAGTGTGTTTTTGTGACCGATGTATTCGACCATGAACCTTCTCAGTATCTGCGGTGGGCCAAGCGTAAAGGCATCCTCAAAATGCCCAGCGACACGGTCTTTTATCATATTACCCGTTTGGCACATATGAGTACGGCTTGTATCGGCTGTGGACAATGTTCCAACGCCTGTCCCAACAATATCCCCGTCATGGAGATTTTTCGAACCATTGCCAATTACACCCAGAAGGCCTTTGACTATGTGGCTGGCCGTAGTGTTGAGGATGAGCCTCCCCTGTCGGTATTTCGCGAAGCAGAGTTCAAAGAGGTTACTGGAGGAAAGGATTAGTTGGGTTTAGACAACGGACGACCGGAGGTTGTTTTATGAAGAAGAAAATTGGCTCCGCTTTGGTGGTGGGAACAGGAATCAGCGGTATCCGCTCTGCCCTTGATTTGGCTGAAACGGGCTACCACGTCACACTTGTGGACAAGGCGCCCAATCTGGGCGGGATCTTGACCCAGTTGGATTACCAGTTTCCCACGGATCACTGCGGAATGTGCAAAATGCTTCCCCTCGTGGAGCGTGATTCATCTTCCCAATTTTGCCTGCGCAAGGGCCTATTTCACGAAAACATCGATATCATGCTCTCCACGGAGCTGGCAAGCCTGGAGGGAGAACCCGGAAAATTCCAGGTCACGCTGCGCCAGAAACCCGCTCTGGTGGATCCAGAGCGTTGCATTGGCTGCGGAGAGTGCTCTCGGGTCTGCCCCGTTGAAGTGCCTGATGAATTCAATGCGGGACTTACCATGCGCAAGGCGGTCTACCTCCCCGTACCCCACAACATTCCCAATAATTATGTGGTCGATGTGGCCTCGTGCACCCTCTGCGGAGAATGTGAGAAGATTTGTCCAACCCGGGCCATTGATTTCGGGCTAGAAGCTCGCAAGGCGTTTCGCATTCTGGTGGTAGACGATGAGTTGGTGGTTCGTGATTCCCTTAAAGAATGGCTAGCGGAAGAAGGTTTCCAGGTGGACATGGCCGAATCCGGAATGGAGGCCCTGGACAGGGTGACCAAGGATGTCTACCATCTCATGCTCTTGGATATCAAAATGCCAGGCATGGACGGTGTGGAGGTCCTCAAACGGTCCAAGGATATCCGTCCAGAACTTCCGGTGGTGATGATGACGGCCTATGCGACCGTAGAGACTGCCGTTGAAGCCATGAAGATGGGCGCCTTGGATTACCTGATGAAACCCTTTGATCCGGATAGTCTGGTGCCTTTGATTGTCCAACTATACCAGAGGATTGAACGCGCCGGCGAGCGTCAGATAGAAGTGGGATCCGTGATTCTTGCTGCCGGTTTTGAATCTTTTGACCCGAGATCAGATAGAAATCTTTACGGTTATGGGGTTCTTCCTCATGTGGTCACAAGTATTGAGTTCGAACGTTTGCTTAGCGGCACCGGACCCAATAATGGAAGGCTCTTGAGTCCCCATGATGGCAAAGAAATCAAAAAGATCGCATGGCTCCAATGTGTGGGGTCCAGAGATCCCCAATCGGATGCCGACTTCTGCTCCTCTGCCTGCTGTATGTTCGCCATCAAGGAAGCGCTTCTTGCAAAGGAAAAGAGTGGGGGTCAAGTGGATACATCCATTTTCTATATGGACATGCGGACCTTTGGAAAAGACTTCCAGCGTTACAGGGATCGGGCAGAAAAGAAGTATGGCGTTCGCTTTCTGAGAAACAGGGTGCACAGTGTCGAATCTTCCGGGAACAATGGAGACCTGATTGTCGGCTACGCAGACACAGGCGGCAACAGACATGAAGAGACTTTTGACATGGTTGTACTCGCTGCTGGCCAAAGACCGCCTGCGGGCACCGAGAAATTGGCTGAAATGACCGGCATGGAACTGAACCCATGGGGTCAATCTCAGTTGGAACCCTTCTCACTCAGCCGCACCTCTCAGGAAGGCATCCTGGCAGGGGGATCCTTTTCCGGGCTTCGTGATATCTCCGAATCCGTGATTCAGGCCAGTTCTGCCTCCTTGTCGGCATCCAGATTAATCCATTCGAAAGGGGGTGGGCTAGCCGAGGAACCTAGCCCTGAAGCCGCTTTTCGAGATGTATCCAGAGAGATGCCGAAAATCGCAGTCTCATTATGCACTTGCGGGGGCGCTTTGTCAGAAGCCGCAGAGCTCAGTTCACTGGCAGATTGGCTTGAGGCCCAAGGCTCTGTGAGTCAGGTGAACTCCATCGAGGGCATCTGCACGCAGGGGGGCTGGGAAGAACTCAAGGAGAAAATAAAAGAGGCTGAGGCAAACCGCGTTCTGATTGCCGCGTGCAATCCCTACATATATGCTTCAAAGTTGAGGGAACTTGGTGGGAGTGTTGGCCTAAATCCCTCTTTGATCGATGTGGTGGACATTCGCACCCAGGCGTTCCCAGGGCGTGAAGAGGACAAGGCACAAGTGACGAGTCAAATTCGTTCAGTGATTTCCATGGGGATAAGTAAGCTAAAGGGCATGGATCCTTCACCCACACCCATGCGCCGAATCAACCAGAAGGCCCTGGTGGTGGGTGGCGGAATTGCTGGGATGGCTGCAGCTCTGGGCATCGCCGACCATGGATTTGAGGTGAACCTGGTGGAACAGGCCGAAGAATTGGGAGGGAATCTCAGATTACTCTATCGGACCATTCAAGGCGACTCTCCCCAGGAACTTTTAGAGGAGATGGTCTCCAAAGTGGAAAAACATCCCCTCATCAAGGTGTACAAGAAGGCCCAAGTTATCCATTCCCTGGGTCATGTGGGCCGGTTTATGACCACCATCGAGAAAGAGGATGGTGGGGCCGAAACCCTTGGCCATGGGGTGACCGTGCTGGCCACTGGAGGCATGGAAGCCAAGACAGAGAGTTATTCCTATGGGGTAAGCGAGGCCATCCTTACCCAGCATGAACTGGAGGGAAAGATTACCGACGGAAGCGTCGATCCTGCCAATCTGAGCGCCGTGGCCATGATTCAGTGCGTGGATTCTAGGGAAGAACCTCGCAACTACTGCAGCCGCATCTGCTGCACATCAGCCCTGAAAAACGCCCTCTACCTCAAAGAACAGAATCCGGAGACTGCGGTCTATATTTTCTACAGAGATATCATGACCTATGGCTTCCTAGAGACCTATTACACCCAGGCGCGCAAAGCGGGGGTTATTTTTGTCCAATACGAAGTGGATCAGAAGCCTCAAGTGTCCGTGGAGAACGGTAGACCCTTGATCTCTGCCACGGACCCCATCCTTGGCCGAAGCTTTCAGATCCAACCTGACCTGCTGGTTCTCAGTACAGGGATCGTCCCCAACAATGGAAGAGGGCTGGCTGACCTGTTCGGAGTGGAAGTCAACGAAGATGGTTTTTTTCAAGAGGCAGAATATAAATGGCGACCCGTGGACTTCTTAAAGGAAGGCATATTCATGGCTGGTATCGCCCATTCACCCCGTTCCATCACCGAGTCCATTGCCATGGCAGAGGCTGCGGCACAGCGCGCACTCAGGATCTTGCACAGCGAGAGATTGGCCGCAGGAGGCATCGTGGCTGAGGTGCGGCATAGCCTATGCTCTCTTTGTGAGCGATGTATCGAAACCTGTCCCTATGGTGCACGCATGAAAGATGAGGAAGAGGGAAAGGTTATTGTTGATGAACTCATGTGCCAGGGCTGTGGCTCCTGTGCCGCTGTTTGCCCCAATAGCGCCTCGGTCTTACGTGGCTATCGGGACCAGCAGGTTTTTGAGGTCATTGATGCAGCCCTGGAGGCCATGTTCTAAGATAGATCGGCCGTAAGCCCGATGTTTTCGCAAAAAAGAGACCATATGGCCTTAGGCGATGCGATACTGGATGCCGGATACTGGATACCGGATATATTGAAAAGACATTCGTATTTTTTTCCGGCATCGGGGATCGGGAACCCGGCATCTACCTGTTGTGGGCACCAAAATATGAGACCAAAACTTGACGTACACTTTAAGACTTCAGACTGTGAACGCGTACGAAGAGGGGGTAATACACAATGATGGAACAGAATCTCGATATGGCAAACAAGGCCCATGAATCCGTTTCTGAGGATCTTATGGCAGATATCCAAGAGATGGTTCAGGCCTGTATGCAATGCGGCACGTGTAGCGGTTCTTGCGCCAATTCCTTTGCCATGGACCTTACACCGCGGCAGGTATGGAGGCTTGCCCAGTTGGGGGAGAAGGAAGAGATCTTCAACAGTACCACGTTCTATCTCTGTTCCGCCTGCTACTACTGCACCCTTCGCTGCCCGAGGGGACTTCCTCTGACGGACGCCATGAGTGCCCTAAAGAGACTGGCAGCTTCGGAAGGGATACGGAAGTACAAGCAAAGCTCAAACTTTTACAAAACTTTCATGGACACCGTTCGGCGCTATGGTCGAATAAGAGAGGCAGAATTCATGAACCGTTATTTTCTCTCCATGATGAATCCTTTCCTGCCCCTGGGCTTCGTCTCCATGGGAATGAAGCTCATGAAAAAAAGGAAGGTACCGCTGGAGATACCCAAGTTGTTTGGGGAAGGGAGATTTGAAAGGCTATTTCGCAAGGTGGAAGAATTGGAGGCGAGACCATGAAGTATATCTACTATCCTGGCTGCACTCTGGAGACAACTGCCCTCGAATACAATGAATCAACCCAGGCGGCGATGCAGGCGCTGGGTGCGGAGTTGGTGGAAATAGAAGACTGGAATTGTTGCGGAGCGGCTGCGGCGGATG
>Ga0209427_10006557_pt1 | contig 13264 bp, 8 predicted proteins | sample DeeMarSWOR136_30_FD_187465 | JGI IMG/M metagenome (GOLD analysis project Ga0209427, IMG submission 187465) | Marine sediment microbial communities from White Oak River estuary, North Carolina - WOR-1-36_30 (SPAdes) (version 2) | ecosystem: Environmental > Aquatic > Marine > Intertidal zone >... | reverse complement strand
ACCCGCCCCAGGGAGCGTTGCTGCCGCCCTTGCCGGGTGGCGTGCCATTGTCAGAAGTCAGTAGAACAAGAGTTCGATCATCAATCCCAAGTCTCTTAAGCTCTCCTATGATCTGCCCAACAGACCAATCAATCTCCTCAACGCTATCACCGTAGTGACCGTTCCTGGATTTGCCGTGAAATTGCGGATCGACAACAGGGATTTTTCTGCTGCCGGGAAGATGATGAGCAAAATAAAGGAAAAACGGTTTGTCGTGGTTTTTCCTGATGAATACCTTTGCTTCCTGCACATATCGCCGGGTCATCCTGGTAAGGTCAACCGGAGCCTCGACCACAGTTTCGTCGCGAAGCAAAGGCAGTGGCGGCCATGACGGCGTATGTTCCGGCACCATGTCTTCGCTGTAAGGTATGCCTAAGTAGTAATCGAAACCATGACGTGTAGGCAGGAACTCGGGCTGGTCACCCAGATGCCACTTGCCCAGACAGGCGGTTGCGTAACCTTGCTCTTTGAGAATCTCAGCGATAGTTACTTCGCTCGGATTCAGGCCTTTGGCACTTACCGGCTGAAGCACCCATCCACCATTGCCCGAGATATGCATATCCACCCTTTGAGCGTAGCAGCCGGTCATCAGGCTGGCCCGCGATGGTGTGCACACCGGGCTTGAGGAATAGAAGCTGTTTAAGCACATACCCTCACTGGCTAACCGGTCGATGTGAGGCGTGAGATTTATCTTAGAACCGAAACAACCGAAATCGCCGTAACCAAGGTTATCACAGAGTATGATGATAAAATTGGGCCTTACTGAATTTGGTTCGGAAGAAGGTATTAAGGCGTTTTTCGGCCTTTTATCTGTCGCCCCCACAGCGCAGGCAAAAGACATAACAGAAAATCCCATGAAATCACGGCGATTCATAAATCCCTTCTCTAACGCTGTATGAATTAGTCTGGTCCTTTAAGGAATATACGCTCTTTTTTCGAGCGGTGGTGTCTCTCTAAAGGACAGTCAAAATGTAACGGAGAGGGCGGGATTCGAACCCGCGGTGGGGGCGTATACCCCCACGACGGTTTAGCAAACCGTTACCTTAAGCCACTCGGTCACCTCTCCGAGTAATATGTCATAATCTATATTGTACGAACACATATTGCAAGAAGATAACTGATAAACTACATTTTTTTACGACCCGGTGCAAAGACTCAACCAAAATTGAATTGATTAAAAAGGTTTGCAAGCACACCTGTGATTGAGGCTGGATTGCTTGTTTTGTGCCTCTATTCTTGTCCTTGAAATTCCTGCTTCTGGCCAATTCGAGTATCGCCCCTGCACAGATTTTCAATATCTCTCGCTACAATCTCGGAGATTATTTGCTTTTGTTCCGTTACCGCCGGCTTCGGCTGCCCGGCCGTGTCCTTTGCCGGTTCAGCCTCACGCTCCTGCTTTTGGTTTACATCTGTTTCGCCGGGCGCTTTTCTACGTATTGCGGTGATTCTTCGATGCTCAGCCATAATCTTTTCGGCAAGATTGAATTTGGGTATCTCGCTTTTTTGTTGGTCCGTTTCAACCGGTGTCTTTGACATGGCAGGAGGGTAGGGGGCATTTGGAACTTTTTCCTGTAAATTTTCTTCCTTGCCGGCTATGTCCCCGTATGGCGGAGCTCCCGGTATTATATCTCGTGCCCGAAGAACATCCGCTTTCTGTTGTTTTGTATCTCTATCAAATTGTTCATCACTATTAGCGTTACTCACCGCTATAACCTCCCTAAATATTCCCTTAACATAACCGGATTACCACAATTAATCAAGAACAAAAATCCCATGTCTCTGATATCAATACAAATATATACTTATAATTCTAAATTGAAAGCGTATCTCCGGTTTCTTTTTGCAGTTGTTTCAAACGCTTTTTGAGCTTTCTGATAATCCCCGCATTTGTGGGGTCGTCTGCGATGTTTTTCATCTCCATCGGGTCTTTCCGGAGATCATAGAGCAGTGTCTTATCAATTTTAGGGTAATATATCACCTTGTAACCGTCCATGGTGATCATCCGCTGCAGTTTCATATAGCCCCCGTAAATAGCGTCATAAGACTGTTGAATTTTGCCTTCTATCAGGGGAAGCAGACTCTTAAATTGGACCTGTGCGGGCATTTCTACTCCGGCCAAATCGAGCGATGTTGCCATAATGTCCTGCAGGTAAACGGGGGAGGCTATTCTTTTGTTCTTCGGTACATCCGGGCCTGTGACCATCAGGGGCACTCTTACGCTATGGTCGAACATGTTCTGTTTGCCGAACAGGCCGTGATGACCGACTGCCAGCCCGTGATCGGCCGTGAAGAAGATGTACGTGTTGTCGGCCTTGCCGGTCTTTTCGAGTGCGTCGAGAATTCGCCCAACTTGCGCGTCCATGTGCGTAATTATCGCGTAGTACTCCTGCCGGTGAACTTTGACGGCATATTCGGTTCGGGGAAACGGGCCCAGCTTTTCGTCGCGAAGATTTTTGCCGCATCCGATTGAATCCTTGAACTCGTATTCATCCTGATAATTTACCGGCACCTTGACTTTGCCCAGCGGATATTTGTCGACGTATACCCTTGGTGACTGTCGAGGGTCGTGGGGGGCGTTAAAAGCCAGGTACATAAAGAAGGGATTGTCGCTTTTTGCAGCTTTTGCAAGAAATCCTTCAGCGTCGTCGCCCAAAACCTCGCTCCAGTGTTTGCCGCCTTTCCAGTAGCCGCCGAACTTTGTATCATAAGGGCTCCACACATCTTTCTTGCCTTCGATGGGCCGGTTATATCCTTGCTTTGTCTGGTTCGGCATACCGGGACGGATATTGGTGACGTTGTCGAATATCTTCTTGGGATCGATTTTGACGTGCCACTTGCCGCTCATATACGTATCATAGCCGGCCTTTTTCATATATTGAGACCAGAACCTCCCCTTTGCTGCTTCTTCCTTGAGAGTTGATTCTGCTTTTTGTGAATGCCAGAGGAATCGTCCGATGTTAAGCATTGTACGGCTTGCTACGCAGACCGCACCGTGCCAAGCGCCCTGGTTGTAAGCGTGGGTAAACGTTACACCCCCACGCACCAGCTTGTCGAGGTTGGGCGTTTCTATCTCGTCATGGCCTAGTGACCGCAAAGTCTCGAAGCACTGGTCGTCTGCGAATATAAAAAGAATATTTGGCTTATTTTTAACCGTACCGAAGGCCCGAACGTTCGGCAACGCAAGGCAGGCAATTCCCGCCCCAAGTTTTTTTAGAAATTCTCTCCTGCTTCGTTTGCTTATGTTCATACCCTGTCTCCTTATGATATGCGTTTGACGTATACATAGTATGCCCCGCGTGACTCACCTTTTTCATCGATGAACCACGTCTGCAAGCGTGTCTTGCCCGCTTTAAGCTGTACACGAAATGTCACCGCATGAGCGTCCATCGGAATCGGCTCGCTCACGTCCACATCTCCAATCTTGAGTCTCGCTTTAGTTGCGCTAATTGCTTTGCCTCCCTCAATAGCTGCTGTGATAGGTTTATCAACTTCCACAGGCCAACGACGCAGAGCAAACTCATAAATGCCGTCACGTTCAACTTCCACCGCCCAGAAACCATTAGCCTGCATCCCGCTGCGAATCGCACCTTGGTGCCAAGGCACCCTCGGAGTATGCCAATCATGAGACATCAACCGCACTGGGTTTTCCTTGTCCGAACCAATGATAGTCTCGCAGTACTCATCGAATCCCTTGGACAGATCCGCCCACCACTCTTCATAAGCCTTGCGCAGTTTCTCAACAATCTTGGGGTGTTTATCGGTGATGTTGTTCTTCTGGCCGGGATCTGCCTTAATATCATAAAGTTCCTTGCCGTTGACCAGACGCCACCTCTCCGTCATCACCGCGCTCTTCCGCCACTTCTCGGGATATTCAATTCGCTGCGAGTGGACCAACAGCGTGCGTTCAAACCACCTGATACTCTTGTTCTTCAGCAGAGGCACGATGCTGGCCCCGTCGAATTTCACACCGGCTGGTCTCTTCAACCCACACAAACTAATCAACGTCGGCAGCAGGTCAATGTGTGCAGTAAGATGGTTAATATCGCGCCCACCGATGACTCCACCGCCGGGCCAGCGCATGAAACATGGCACCCGATGCCCGCCGTCATACTCGCTCCCCTTGGTTCCGCGCATAACTGCGTTAAAGCCTAAGCCCTTGCGAATCCCCGCAGCCGTTCCATTATCAGTCATAAAGATTAGAATCGTGTCCTTCTCAAGCCCCAGCGCCTTCAGCTTATTCATAAGCCGTCCCATGTTCTCATCGATATTGGTTATCATACCGTAAAAGGCGGCGTTAGGTACGTTCTCCTTGCCCTCGTACATCTTCTTATATTTTTCAGCCACAAGATAGGGCCCATGCGGCGCATTCGTCGTCAGGTAACAGAAAAACGGCTGGTCCTTATTGTCTTCGATAAACTTCATCGCTCCATCAAACCAGACGTCGGTACAATAGCCTGAAAATTTTTTCCAATTGCCGTTGTGCAGGTATGTATCATCGAAGTAGTCATTACTCCAGTAGTCCGGACCCTGCCCGACGCCGCCTCCTTGGTGAATAAGCACCTCGTCGAAGCCGCGGTCCTGTGGCCGAAACGGATAATTGTCCCCCAGATGCCACTTGCCGAAAATCCCCGTCCGATACCCGCTCGCTGAGAAAACATCGCCCATCGTTACTTCATGCTTACCCAGAAGCGATCTGCCCATAATTGTATGCCAGACACCCGTCCGCGTTGAGTAATGTCCCGTCATCAAAGCCGAACGCGTCGGCGAGCAGGTCGGGTCTACGTGAAAATCGGTCAGGCGAACACTCTCAGTATAAAGTCGGTCAAGATTTGGCGTTTGGATAACCTGGTTGCCGTGGCATCCTAAATCACCATAACCCTGGTCGTCGGTAATTACCAAAACAACGTTCGGCCGCTTACCTTTCGCCCCCCTCACTCCGCCTATACTCGTACAGCTTGGCAGTACCGACAACGCCCCCGCTGAAACCGCCGTTTGCCCCATTCTCCTGAGAAATTCTCTCCTCGTTTGCTTACTCATACCTCTTTACCTCTCCTGCTATGCAACTTTCGTTAAATGTGAACTGTCAACTACGAACTATCCTGTGTCGGCCCTATCGAGAGTTGTGTGAATTCGCCTAAGTCGAATTGCCCTATCAGCGAATGAACATCATCAACGGTAACAGATTTTATGGAATTAATATCATCTTCGATGGTGCGATACTGTTCCAAATATATCCAGTTAGAGCCCAGGTGACTTAGCCGACCCATTGGCAGTTCATTTTCAAGAACCAGTTTGCTCAGAATCTTGTTTTTTGCCTTTCTTAATTCGTCTGTATTTATACCGTTTTCTGACAAGCTGTTGAAAACATTCTCTACTATTCCAAGCACAGTAGAAGCATTTTCTCTACTGCAGCAAAAACGGTTGTAGAATACGCCCAGTCCGTCCATTGGGTTGAATAGAGTTACTGCTACTTCTGCTAATGCCTTGTCCACTATCTCCCAATAAAACCGTGATCCCACATTATCTCCGACGATGATCCCTAAAAGCGAAGCTGCAAATCTGGACGGGTCTTGCGCACTTGGAGCAGGAGATATAAGACATATGTGCTCACGAGACAAATTTGCTTTTTCAACTCGATTCTTCTTTTTACTGCCTCGGCAGTCTCCTAGTATTCTGCCGATATCTTGTTGTTCCCACTCACTGCAATCTTCTTCGGCGACTGAGCAGATTTGCTCCCAGTCAAAGTTACCTGCACAAGCCAGGACCATATTATTCGGAGCGTAACGGTTCGTAAAGTAATCCCGCATCTCTTTGGCCGTCAAGTTATCTATACTCTCCTCGCTGCCTAAGACGCTGTTGCCGCACGGGTGCTCTTCAAAATACAGGCTTTGACACTTATCCATTACATCGAAGCTCGGCGTGTCCTTGTACATCGCAATTTCTTCTTTGATAACATTTTTTTCAACGTCGAAATCGCTGTCACGAAGTGCCGGCCGCATCAATTCTATCCATAATTTGGTCACTTCTTCTAAATACTCCGGAAGAACTGCGGCATAATAAACTGTATTTTCCCAGCTCGTGCCGGCATTAAAATCGGCGCCCGTCCTGTCGAACGCCTCATTGACTTCGAACGCGCTTAGCCTCTCGGTGCCTTTGAACAGCATATGTTCCAGGAAATGCGACACGCCGTTTATTTGTTTCGATTCGTCCCTCGCTCCGGTCTTGACGAAAAAACCCACCGCCGATGATTTGGCGGATTTGTTGACCTCACCAATCACACATAAACCGTTTGCTAATTCTTTCTTCTTAAATTCCATACCTGACTTTACTTAAACTCCCTTATGAAAATTATGTCATTGCGAGTGAACCGTAGGTTCGCGCGGCAATCTCGTGCTTCCAACAAATAAAAGCATCATTTTATTACAGCTTTTTAACAGCTACTTCCTTCGGTCCTATTGTAACAACCGTATAATCTCTAAACTTATTATTTCGCAAAAACTTCAAAACCGAATCAACGCTGGTTTCTTCAACCTTATTCTTAATTTCATCCAGGCTCCGGACCCGCCCGTACATATAGTAATCAATCGCAATCCCGCTGGCCCGGCTGCTCGAAGATTCACTCTGCAAAATCAACGCTGATTTCAAACCAACTTTCGCCCGCTGGATTTCCTCCTCGCTTATCCCCTCACTTAGCCGGTTGAATTCACCGATTATAACATCCAGCGTCTCCTGTCCCTTTTCCGGCGTCGTCCCCGCATAGCACATCATCCCCGCCGCCTCTTTCAAGCCGTGATACCTCGCCCCTATTGCATAACACAATCCCCGTTTTTCTCTCACCTCCGTAAACAGTCTGGCGCTCATCCCGCCCGAAAGGACCGACACCGCCACCCGTGCATTGTAATAGTCCTCATCAGTCGGCTTCACCGTCTCGGTCATCAGCCCGATATGCACCTGCGCCCCATCGTTATCCAGATGAGTATAGGCGCCGCCTTTCGCACCCAATGAAACTGCTCCAGCCGGCTTATCACCATCGCCTTCAAACAGTTTCTCTATCTGCCCGGCAACGGCATCGAAATCGTACTTACCCGCAACGGCAAAAATCACATCCGACAGATTGAAATTGTCCTTGATAATTTCTCGCGCACTATCAGTCGTCAATGCCTTTAATTCCTCTATATCTCCGAGGGTGCTCCTTCCCAGAGGGCTTGGATAAAATTGCTCTCGCAGCTTAAGCATAACCTTTTGCCGCGGGTCATCATCCAAAGCCAGCACTGAGTCAATCGCCAGTTGCCTGGCTAATTCAAACTGGTCCTCTTTTAATTGCGGCCGCAGTATAATATCGGCATATAAATCCAGGGCATCCGTCAGGTTTTCTGACTCCAGCGCCGAACCAACGCTTATATGCGAGCTGCTCACCGAGGCTGCACGATGCAGACCTAATCCGTCAAGTGCATCCCCAAGGTCCCTGCTGTTCCTCTCACCTGCGCCTCTGAAAATCCAGTCGACAATAACACTCCCGGCTCCGCAGAAGCCCTCCGGCAACATCGCCTCTCCGGCCGGCAGCATAAATCCAAACGCAACCGACTCTACCGCCTCCATCGGCTCGCCAACGATAACCATCCCATTCTTCAATATATGCTTGTCAATTCTCTCAGTCATACCTTTAGTCAAGTTTCGCACTTCTTATGGCTCGAAATCCCTGTAAAATGACGATTTAAACATTGTTTTGATTTTTATGTATTTACGTACAATCCCCTCAAACGAGAAAAAATACTAAATCTAAGTTTTTGATTAAATTACCCAGATTAACACCCGTCAAAAAGTACGAAAGTAAATCTTTATTAAAATCACGTCTTTTAGCAAATTAAGCCGCTCTAAGCCCAATTTTTCAGCTCATATCCGGTCAATAGGTAATCGATTACCAATTGTTTGGCATATTACCATTATTTACTTTTTTTGCATAGCACGAATTTTTTGCTTGCATCTGCTGCATCCGGGTCTTATAATAAAAATAATAACTTTGTGGGATTTATTGGAGGTTAAAACAAATGAGAAAGTTACATATCTATTTTATCTTCTTTATCACTGTTCCCTGTATCGCGGACCAAATTACTCCCGTCAGTCCCTTGATCCGCAGCTACGCGATTCTCGATAATTATGCCTACAATGATGATGGGATGGACTTTGGCGATTGCCCCGATCCGAACTATCCGACTCGTCTGGTTAACGATGGTGCCCGCCACATAATCGACCCGAATGTTTACCTGGGTAGTGGCATTGATTCGGAGTCAGACGGCCAGCCGACCTTCTGGGCGGATGGTGATGACGTAAATGGCATCCCCGATGAGGATGGTGTCTACTTCCTTTCGGTTCTATTCACAAATTGCACACGGGATGTTAACGTCGTCGCTTCCTGTGAAGGTATGCTGGATGCATGGTTCGACTTCAATGCCGACGGTGACTGGTCTGACCCCTGCGAGCAGATATTTGCTTCCGAGCCTCTTTATGCCGGCAGCAATATCCTGACATTCAGCATCCCTTCAAACGCTGCCACGGGAGAAACCTACTCCCGCTTCCGGTTCAGTACCACCGGCGGTCTGGAGCCTAACGGCCCGGCCACCGACGGCGAGGTCGAAGACTACTTGGTTAGCATCGAAAGTGATTGCGCACCTTGGTGGCGGAATCTGATTTGTATTGGAGGAAGACGCCCTTGGAGGGATGGGGAATATGAATTCTGGGTTCAATGGAATAAGCCCGAATGCTGGTGCTACCTCAAACAGTGCTACGGTGATATCGACGGTTCATCATTCCTCGGTAAACCGGTAACGGGGGCCGACCTGATTATCTTCAAGGCTGCATTTAACAAGTATGATCCGGATTTGGTTGCTGTACCAAAAGGAATTTGCGCTGACCTCAATCTCGCATCGTTCCTCGGACGTCGGGTAACGGGGGCTGACTTGATTATCTTTAAAGAATACTTCAACCTTCCTGAGTCGCAAGTGCCCAATGATTGCTGGTGTGGCTGGTGGCCGTAAAGCTTTACTCGCGAAAGATAAAGAGACCTGACGGGAGTCCAAATAAGGTGCTCTTTAACCGTTTAAGGGTATCACCATACGCATAAAGCGCTGCGAGGTCAACGAATCCCCATCTCGCTTATCGAGTCTAATATTCGTGAGTAAATTAATATTATGGAATAGCTTAACAAAAACGTAAGGACAATTACTAAAATCGTGACGATGACCTTGGTAATTACCTTATAACGCGGATGGAACCACACTAATGAAAGGCCAAGCGGCCCGACGCACAGAAGGGCAATCACAACAAACGGCGTGCTGAAATACCATTTTGATGTCGGCTTGGGTTTCTCAAGAAACTCGCCGCAAAAACGGCACTTCACCGCTTCGTCCTGTATCTCCTCTGCGCAAAAGGGACACTTCTTCATATGTTTACACACAAATACTCAAAAAATTACGCGATACGCACGACGCTATGCGATCACGCCACCGCCGCCGTCTCATCTGCCTCGTTAAACTGGTCGAAACGCACGCTTATCTTCTTGCTCACCCCCTTTGTCTGCATGGTTATCCCGAACAGAACATCCGCGATACTCATCGTCCGTTTGGCGTGAGTGATTATTACAAACTGCGAATCCTTTTGAAACTCACGCACCATCAAATTGAACCGCTCGTTGTTCGCCTCATCGAGGGCCGCGTCGATTTCATCGAGGAAGCAGAACGGCGACGGCTTCGTCTTAAAAATCGCAAAAAGCAGCGCGATGGCCGTCAGCGACTTCTCGCCGCCGCTAAGCAGCGAAATACTCCTCGTCTGCTTGCCTGGCGGCCTCGCCATTATCTCCACTCCCGCCTCCAGGATATCCTCCGACTCTTCGAGGAAAATGTCCGCCTTGCCCCCGCCGAACAGCCTTCGGAAGACATCCTGAAAATGCAACCTGATTTCCTCGAATGTCTCCCTGAATTTTTCCCTGCTCTTTTTGTTAAGACGGTTGATCAATTGTTGCAGTTGCGCCCGGCTCAAATTCAGGTCTTCAACCTGTTTACTCAAAAATTCATACCGCTCTTCAAGGCTTTCCTGCTCATCTATCGCATCGAGGTTAACATTGCCAAGCCGTTCGATTCTCGACCGAAGCTCGGTTATTTCTTCTCGCACCTGCTCCCAGTCAACCTCACTCTGGTTATAATCTTCATAGGCGGCCGCCAAATCAATCTGCAATTCATCCTGCACCCTTTCAACAAGGTCCTGACCCTTGACTTCCAGTTGTCCCGCCTCTATCCTAAGCTCGCTTATCGTCGCCTCCAGCTTGCTTTTCTCTGCCCGCCTCTCCCGGATATGCTGTTCTGTCTGTTTCTGTTCTTCTATCAGTTTCTCTACTTCTTTATGAAGTTTCGTAGTGTTCTCTTGTGTCTTTTCCTTTTCGACGTACATCTCCGACACCGCCGCTTCGCTTTCCAGAATGTCTCTCGACGCTTTCGTCAATTCTACGCCGCAGCTTTCTATCTCTGCCATCGCCGAATCCGCCGCCGAAAGGTTCGCCTGCATCTGGCTTGTGATATGCCCAATCGTCTGTTTAAGCCCCTTGCGCTGCTCTGTAATCTGGCCCAGTGCCACCTTCAAGTCGGTAAGTCGGCTCGTTTGCTTCTCCAACATCCCTTTTTGCTCGGCGTATTTACCTTCCAGCTCTTCTATACGCCCTGTCCGCTCACTGTTGACCGCATCCAGTTCCTCCAGCTTCTGTTTCGAATCATATTCCTTCTGTACGGACTCGGCTATCTCGCTTTCAAGAAGGTCTATCTCACTGGTTATCAACGGTTGCTCACGACGAAGACGATTTATGTTCTGCTCCGAAACGCTTATTTTCGAGTTTACCTGCATCTTTTCTGTATTGGCCTCGTAAACAGCCGTCCGCAGGTCCTTGCACAATTGCTCCAGATGTAAGCTCGTCTGATTGTTTTTCTCAATTTGTTCTTCGAGCGTTTCAATCTCCGATGTCGTATTGGCAATCGTTTGCTGAAGTTGTCGCAATCGGCTCTTTCGTGATATCAGGCCTGCTGTTTTCCCTAAGGGGCCAAGTTTTATCGAACCGTCACCGCTCAACAATTCTCCCTCCAGAGTAACAAATTGATACTCCTGACCCAACTCACGTCCCAGTTCAACCGCCGCGTCCAGCGAATCAACGATAATCGTTTTACCGAGCAGCCTCCAAATTAACGGCGCGTATTTGCTGTCGTATTTTAAAAATTCGACCAGTCTGCCTTTCACGCACTCCATTGACGACAAATCTTTGCCGTCAACAAAGGGCTCCGTTCTGTCGAGACAAAGAAAATTCACCCTGCTGTCAAGCTGTCCAATTAAACCATTGGCCCCGATATCGGCCAGCAGCCTTCTTGTGCTGTTGACAACCAGCGCATCCGTTTTTCCTTCGAGCCCGGCTTCTACGGCACTGGCATAATCGAAGTCGGCCGAGACAATATCAGCCAAAACCCCTTCCACATAATCCAGCTTATTATTTTCAGCCGACCGGCTTTCTAATATGTCTTTAACCGCCGAAGTAAGCCCCTCACGCCTTTTCTCCATATCGGTCAATATCGCCAGTTCACCGCTAAGTGTACTCCTCGCCTCCCGGCTCGCCGACAATCGCCTGTTGTCCACTGCGATTAGACTGGTTACTTCCTCTCTTTCCTTACGCTTGGATTCCAGTTTCTCCGCCAGTTCGTTCAGTACTTTTTCGATATCATCCAGCCGTGTCTTGTGCTGGGCCTTCTCTGTAAGCATTTTCTCAAGTTCTGTCCGGGCGTGTTCCGCTCTCCCCGACAGGCGGTCTTTCTGGCTGGATAGATTATCGCGGTAAACTGAAATGCTCTGTATCTCGTTATGAAGTTGTGCCGTCCTTCGGACTATATCTATTACACCCGACTTTTCATCTTCAAGGTTCGCCTCTAATGAGGCGCATTCGGCGCTGATTCTCTGGACATCCTGCTGAACCTGCTCGGCCTCTCCGCTCTTTTCTGCAAATCCACCATCACACTCCGCCAGCTCCTGCTGCAAACGGACTGTATCCTTCTTAAAGAAATTCTCCTGATCCCTCAGTTTGTTTATTCTCTCACCCGCCGATTCCTTCCTTTGCTGTAGTTCTTCAACCCTCGCATTCAAAAACTCTATTCGCTGCAGCTTTTGCTCAATCTTGCTCTGAACGCCCACAAGAGAATTATCTGTCCGGTTGAGCTTGTTTTCTGTCTCTATAATCCTCCGTCCCAGTTCGCTCATCAGGTTATCTTCTCTGGCAACCTCCGCCGCCAACTGCTCAAACTGCCCATGTACCCGCTCAAGCGCGCCCTCCTTCTCTTTATGCTGCTGCTGGTTCTTCGCATATTCGGCCAGCGAGTAGTTCACCTGGAGTTCCTTCAGCCTTTGCGTGTATTTTAAATAGCTTCTCGCCTTGCCCGCCTGTAGCTTCACACTCCGCAATTGTTTTCCCACCTCACCCAGAATATCCGCGAGTCTTAGCAGATTTTGTTCGGTACGTTCCAGCTTGCGAAGGGCCTCTTTTTTGTGTGCCTTATATTTGCTTATACCAGCCGCATCTTCGAATATGGTCCTTCGTTCTGTTTTCGATACGCTTAATATCCTGTCTATCTGTCCCTGTTCGAGGATCGAGTAGGCCCTGGCACCCACTCCCGTATCCATAAATAATTCCCGAATGTCTTTCAGCCTGCAGACTTTGTTATTTATCCGGTACTCGCTCTCGCCGCTCTTGAATATCCTTCGTGTAATCTGCACCTCGTCGGTCTCAAGCGACAGCTTTCCGTTTCCCATACCATCGGGATTGGAGACAACAAGGCTCACTTCCGCCGTCCCGAGAGCTTTCCTGCTGCTGCTGCCGCTGAATATCACGTCCGACATCTGTCCCCCTCGCAGGCTTTTTGCGCTTTGCTCCCCAAGCACCCATTTCACCGCATCCACTACATTGCTTTTACCGCACCCGTTAGGTCCCACAATCGCCGTTATAGGCGTATCGAAACAAAATTCAGTCTTATCTGCGAAGCTCTTGAATCCATTCAGAACAATTTTCTTAAGTCTCATTTAATACCCTGTTGTTATACCCAGTTTCTGGAATTATACGGCCGACGCACTCCGTTATTGGCCAACACGTACTCTTATTATCGGCCGAGAACACCGTTTCTCTTGATATTTAGCCCTTTTATTTCAT
>Ga0209427_10006556_pt1 | contig 13264 bp, 6 predicted proteins | sample DeeMarSWOR136_30_FD_187465 | JGI IMG/M metagenome (GOLD analysis project Ga0209427, IMG submission 187465) | Marine sediment microbial communities from White Oak River estuary, North Carolina - WOR-1-36_30 (SPAdes) (version 2) | ecosystem: Environmental > Aquatic > Marine > Intertidal zone >... | reverse complement strand
AATACCTGGATTTTCGAGGAGAGGTAACAAATTTAATCTTGATCAATGGGATCCCGCTTACTTTGAACGACTCCACAAATTTATGTCAACGGCACAGGATAAGGATATCATTGTTGAGGCGGTTCTATTCTTTGCTGGTTATTTATATAAACATTCGCCGTTACACCACGCCAATAACATCAACAACACCGATGAAATTACAGCCAAGCAGTACATGACCCTTGAAAACGGCAATATCCTGGAACGGCAGAGACAATATTGCATTAAGCTTGTAGAAGAATTAAATAAATATGATAATTTAATCTTCAACGTTGCCAATGAGCCCTGGTTTGACAATCAGGAACATCCCGGTTTTGCCAGTCCCCCGCCGCTGGCGACCAAAAAGTGGATTGAGCGTGTTTCCGATTGGATCGTGGAGACTGAAAAAGCGCTTCCTAAAAAGCACATCATTTCTGTGGACTATACCAACGAGGGACAGATCATCCCTGAAAATGAGCTGAATACATTTTTTAAGAATATTTCCGTTTTTAATCACCATTATGATCGCAATGCACGGTCGGTCAGATTAAATTATGCCAGAACAAACCGGGTCATGTCTTTCAATGAAACGGGATTGATGCCACCCGTGACTCCCCAATACCGCATACAGGGCTGGAAATATATATTTTCTGGAGGTGCATTGTATAACAATCTGGATTTTACTTTTCAAGTTGGACATGAAGACGGTTCCGGCGGTACAGCTTTTACTTGTGAATGGTACAATGGCTGTACAGATCAGAATATGAAATATCAATTGGCAGCATTACTCAAATTCATGAACACGATAAATTTCATTAAAATGAAACCGGATTACCAGGCGGTCGCATTGAATTACGGTGATGAAAATATCTACCCGCTGGTCTGGGAAGGACATGAATATGCCGTCTATTTTGAAGGTGGATCAAAAGCGAAAATCAAACTACATGTCCCATTCGGAAACTGGCAGGTCAGGTGGATTAATCCATCAGATTTAAAAGAGCTATCTGCAGAAATAGTCGGACTCCAGCAAGGCTCACTCGATTTAATCGGTCCGAATTATGAGGAAGATGTTTTGCTCTTTGTCACGACAGTCGAGCAATAATGAATTCCTTAAAAAAAATTTTCATCCGTTGGGTTCTCCTTTGGCGAATCAATTGATAGTAAAAATCTGCCGAAGGAAGATTGTTTCAATCCGTTGGAAATTGGCTTTACAACAATATCAAAAGGAGCATGATGAAAAATAATATTCTGTTTATAATTACGTCTATAATTTTTATTACTTTTTCTTCTCTCCTCGCACAGGAAGACAATGCCAAATTTATTTGGGCTCATAATGAGACTAAAGTACGAAATGAATACGTATATTTCTGTAATGAGTTCACTTTGATCGAGCCATCCAGTGAGGCAGTCATCCATCTTTTCGCTGACTCAAGATACCAGCTTTTTGTGAATGAAATCTTTGTTAATTTTGGTCCAGCAAGAGCCTGTCCAGAACACCCGGAATATGATAGCTATGATATTTCAAAATATTTGCAGACTGGTAAAAATGTAATTGCCGTGAAAGCGTTGTACAATGGCATCGAAAATTTTCAGGTTCCGGATAATCGCCCTGGATTTATTGCCTGGGGATCAGTAAAACACGCCAGGGGTGAAATATCGCTGGAAACGCCAGGGAATTGGCTGTGCAAAAAATCAACCGGCTATGATCGAAACGCCGTTCGCTTCTCTTTTGCCTGCGCTGCAATGGAAATCTTTGATTCCGGTAAAGAACGATACGACTGGAAGGCAATGGCGATCGATGTGTCTGATTGGAAGAAACCCATCGTTATTGCTGATCAGGAAGCCTGGGGCAAATTATCCCCCCGATCGATTCCCCACCTGACGAAAGAAGAAATTACAGCCAAGTATGTAGTCGGGGCGTATCAGATTAATGAAAAAGAGGATATCTATTGCTTCCGAATTAAAACGCCCGATGAAGTGCGAAGTGATTATTACAAAGGACCATCCATCATTGGCTATACTTATATTTACTCACCGATTGATCAGGAGGTAGAGGTCGGTTTATGGTGGGGAGAGTATTATCTGAACGGCGAAGGGCCATCAAAAGGATTGGGTGAAAATCCTGCAAGACCAAATCGTGATCCACGAATTTTTAAGCTGAAAAAAGGCTGGAATTTCCTGAATATGCATTACGGTGCTATCTGGGGTGCCTGGGATTTTTACATGGCATTGCCAAAGTCGGCTGGACTGCATGTCTCGCCGACAAAGGAATTCGATTCAAAATATATCTTTATGACTGCCGGTCCGCTTCCCTGGGAAAGAAACACGGAAATGAAGAAGCTTGATAGACCGTTTCAATCAATTGAAGATTTGCTTAAACAAAGGGATTTTATATGGCAGGGTCAAATTCGTGGTGGACAAACAAACAACCCTGCGCTGGATATGGTCTGGCATTGGAGTGATGAAAAATTGGAATATGCTGAGTGGCAGACGCAGGATATAAAAATTGATACCAATCAAGGGACTTCAGTTGTGTTTGATATTGGCGGTAAAACACTGGGCAGAATTTTCATCGAAGCGGATACGCCAGAGGGAACAGTAGTGGATATTGGATTCAGCGAAGATCTGTATGACGACAAACCCTGGCTTTTTAAACGTAAAATGATTTCCGCAGCGGTAAGATTTATAAGTGATGGAATAACAAAACGTTTTGAAACATTCAAACCGTATGGCTTACGCTATTTGCAGGTGAACATTTCCGGTCATGAACATCCTGTGACACTGAAAAAAATCGGCGTGATTGAACAGATTTATCCCTTTGAAAAGGTTGGTTCATTTCAATGCTCCGATCCCATGCTCGATGCCATCTGGGAACTGGGCTGGCGATCGTTGCGGGTTTGTGCCGAAGACAGTTACATCGATACACCTTTCAGGGAACGGGGACTCTATGCCGGTGATATGCTTCCGGAATATGCGATTACGCTTGCTGGAAATGGCGACTCCAGACTGGTGAAACGCTCGCTCAAAGTGTTTCATGATAAATATAGACTGGTCAACTTTGGTGAGGAAGAAGCCGCCGAGGGGGAATTTCCACTGATCAATATTGTCACCTCAAAGTGGTATTACGATTATACTGGCGATACTGAATTTGTGAAGTTTATTTATGACGGCTATAAACATTTAGTGGATCGCTGGCTCGTCTCTGCTGATGAGAACGGAATTTGCTACCTGGGACGGCAATTCATCGAATGGACACAGATCGACAAAACGGCAAAGCTGACAGCAACTCACGCCCTGCTTTCCCGCGCTCTGGAAATTGTTTCTGAATATGCCCAAATCCTGGGCAAAAACAATGAAGCATCTTACTATCAACAAACGGCTGAGAAGGTGAAACAAACTGTTCGTACCAAATTTTGGGACGAACAAAAGCAACTGTTCAATGATGGCTATAAAGATGGTCAGCTTTGTGGAAAATACTATCCCACCTCCAATGCATGGCCGTTGTTGTATCAGTGCACCACCAAAGATCAGGCAAAAAAAATAATTGACTATCTCCAATCGCAATTCCGTGATATTGGAGAAGAATCCCGAAATCGCAGAATAACGCCATACAACTCATTTTATGCATTGGCTGCTTTATATCACCATGAACGGGCAGACATTGCCGAACGATTCATAAGACAGTACTGGACGCGAATGATTCTAGACGGTGATGATACGGCATGGGAAAATTTTGATAGTGGAGATGGAGGGCAGGGAACGCTCAGTCATGCCTGGAGCGGACATCCCACCTATTTTTTGACTACGGAAGCTCTCGGCGTCAGTCTTGGATTTCATAAGGAATTTGATAGAAATAAGATCATAATCGCGCCGCAGTCAGAGAATCTGTCATGGGCAAAGGGTGTGGTACCGCATCCTCTTGGATCGATTGCGGTCGAGTGGCGGCTGGAGGGTGATCATTTATTTCTTGATTACTCCTCACCAGAAGGCGCGAAAGTTGTCGTTCAGCCCAAAGGCAAACTGGCTAATAAAATACTTTGGGTGAATGGGAGAGAAGTGAAATAAAAATTTGTTAGCTAATTCCTTTAGTCAGATTAAGTCACAAATAATTAATTTTATTGCATGCAGTAGTGCAGTCCCTTCATGGACTGTCCCGATGGATCGGGACGGTGCATAAAGGCACCGCACTCCGATTATTCTTTAAATCTGACTAAGTAGTACTAAGAATGATTCATTTACTAACAGAGAGAGTTAAAAAATGCAAATTCTATTAGCCATTTACGCGGCACTTATTTTTCTGTTGACAGGAATAGCTTTTGGTCAGGAGTTGCCCAAATTGAGAAATGTAGTGGTAATCCTATCAGATGACCATGCCCGGCACGTGACCGGAACTTACGGGAATAACATGATTCATACACCTAATATCGATAGACTTGCAGCGCAGGGGGTTACGTTTACACAAGCCTATTGCAATGCGCCGATTTGCAGCGCATCGAGACAGTCTCTGCTCACAGGCAAATACCCACATGAGACAGGGGTTAATCTATTGTTCACCCCCTTCCCTGATGAAGGCAATACCACGATTGCCGAACATCTTGAGGCTCATGGTTACCAGAGTGCACTGATCGGAAAGAATCATTTCAATAACTGGGTGTGGTATCCGCTCTATAAAAATGGTTTGCCACAACACGGATTCGATATTTTGATAGAGACTACTGATTACCGAAAGTTCTTTGAAGAACAGGATATACCACCATTGCCGAAAAACATAGAATTTTATAATCGTGAGAAATCAAAGGAAAGCGTTGCTGAATGGATGAACTGCCGGATTTTGCCGCAACCAGTCTATGATGAATTCAGCGAAGGCACTTTTTATGCGAGACAGGCAATTGAGTTTATGAGGAGAAACAGAAACAAACCTTTTTTAGTCTGGCTGGCTTTTAAAGAGCCACATCATCCCTTCTACTTTCCCATTGAGTACGCTGGAAAATATCAACCCGATGATATGCAGCTCCCCGAAGGCAGTCCAGAGGATGACCGCTGGATTCCGCAGAAGTTCAGGTATCTAAGCGATGAGGAAAAACGAGGCATCATTGCTTCCTACTATACCTCCACCGAATACCTGGATAAAAACATCGGGCTTGTGCTTACAGCGCTCGAGGACATGGACTTGGCAGAGAACACACTGGTTATTTATATCAGCGACAACGGCTACCTGCTAAACGACCACAAGCGATTTGAAAAACACACACTGTGGCAGGAAGCAATTCACCAACCATTAATTATGAGGCTGGGTAGAGAATTCAATGCTGGAAAGCTATCGGATGCATTGACCGAATATATCGATATTGTCCCCACGATTTTGGATGTAATCGGAGTTGATGCGCTGGATGAAGCCCAGGGGAAAAGCTTTGCGCATGTGCTGAAAGATTTAAGCGCCAGACACAAGGAATTTATCTTTGCTGAATATCTGGAAGATAATATGGCGATGGTGAGAGATGGGGAGTGGAAATATATTTTTACAACAGGCAGTCGCGATTTAGGAATCGGCTATCAGACTGGCTACGGGCCGTCGGGTATTATTCATCGGCTTTATCATCTAAGTACTGATCCGAAAGAGCACACCGATGTATCATGGAAACCAGAAAATCAGCAAATCCTTATAAAGTTGCAAAACCTGATGCTTCAGCGATTTATGGAAACCCATCCCGATGCGACGCGTTGTCCACAGCATCTGACACTTGAGGGGAAGCTGGTCTGGTTTTGCGAACCGCGGGACGTAGGAGCCGACCAATCACGAGAAGATAGACCAGTTAGCGTATTTGAAACGGAATGAGAAAAGAGTATTTAATATGTAAATGAGTAGATAAAAATTATTGACTTTTAATTTGATTTTTATTATATTTCCGAACAAAAACCGATCACATCCTCTTGACAAGAGAAAATTTCAAGAATCTTGAATAGAAAAAATGTCTGTTACATTGACTTTCAGTATAAGGGAAAGAGGATTCGGCGCAGCCTTAACATGAGATCAAAAAAAGTTGTCGAGGTAGCCTTGAAGTGTAATGTAATTCAGATTGCCAAGTAGGTTGTGTGTTATACATACTCATATTAAAAAAAGTATTTTTGCGCCCGTAGCTCAATGGGATAGAGCAACGGACTTCTAATCCGTAGGTTGTGCGTTCGAGTCGCACCGGGCGTACCAAAGCAATTAAGCTCGCATTCAGGCGGGCATTTTTTATGGTTTGAAATTTTGAAATAAAATGGACAACGCCAAATATTTTATCGATGTCTTGAAATTCTCTATTAGAAAGAAGTATGTGGTCAGACGATTATTTGCAACATCAATTAAAAGAACAGAAAACTGGACGAAGTAGGTTTACTCGAAAATACAAAGTTATTTAATTCTTAAGTGCAAAAGCAAATTGCTCTACTAATTCCATCGCTTTGAGCGATGGAATTAGTATGAAATTTTAGCCAACAATAAGTATATAGAATTTGTTTTGTAAGTTTATTTGATTTTTAATTTTATGAGAGCGTGAAAAATGAATGCCGAAAGAGTTGACACTTACCTCGAAAACCAATCCCTCAAATCCGAATTCCAGCTCCGCAACCTCGATCTATCCCAAATCTGGCAACCAACGCCCGATAATCTGGAACTGGAAAACCGACAATTGCGTCATTTGCTGGATTGGGTGAAAAAGTATGAGGAATGTCGGGATCGGAAGAAAATGGAGCAGCAGAGTTATCGATATCCACCACTCAGTTTTGATATTGATCCAAACAGCGACTGGCTGCGGTTTGAGCGATGGATGACGGGCAAGTCGATTTGTGGGAAGTTACGGGATTTTCTGCCAAAGAATTTTAAGCTGGGAAATGTTAATGATTTGACCGATGATGAAATTGATGAGGAATTAGATCAGTTGATCGCTGCGCTTGATAAGCTCCATTTTGCTGTTGATTTTCAAGATGAACTGCCACCTCGACTGGTATATGAACAATTGTATGACATGCTGGAAGACAAGTTTGACCTGATAGTTGGCGGTTGGTGGCACCTGGATGGTTGCACCGGCTATTGCCCCGATTGTTTGAGACGGCCCTGGTGTGAACAAGGTTGCAATTCGTGTTGGAATGAAGACGAGGAAGCGGGATATATGGTGTTTCCTGATAAGTTGAAAAGTTATGTTTCGCCAAGCCCAATGTCATTAGAGATATTGCGAGCCTGTCAGGTCGAAGAAGAGCGAAAGATGAAAAAGTTTATGGAAAAACATGATGGAGAGATGATTCCTTTTTAAAATTTAAGGAAGATAAATGACATTATAGATTACATTTTTAAACATTTGGGCGATTCTTGTATTATGGAAGTAAGATTAAGTGATTAAGAGAAACATAAAAAAATAGATTTTCCATCCTCACAACAACACCCCTAACCTGAATTTTTCTAAAACCGCAAAGGCGCAGAAACGCAAAGTAAAAAATATTAATTTATAAAGGATTCTTATCCTTACATATAAAACCAGCTATTAGCATCAAGTTTAAAAAATTCTCCATTAATTTTGAAAAAAAATTTGAGATTGCAAAATTTTACTTGACAAATAGAAATTCTTTTATTATATTAAAACTACATTTGTAGTAGGTTTACTATAAAAAGAGGACTCGAGATGAAAAATCAGATTAGATTATCCGAATTAGAATGGCAGATTATGCAGGTACTGTGGGAAAAGGGGGTACTTTCAGTTAAAGAAATGTGGCAGAAATTATTTCCAGATGGTGAGAAAGCGTACACCACGATTCAAACGTACATGGACCGGATGGTTGAAAAAAAATTGCTTAACAAACAGAAGATCGGCATGGTGAATTTCTATCATCCACGGGTCGATAAAAGAACGCTGTTGAAGCTAGCCACAGAAAATTTCGTTTCCAGGGCATTCAATGGATCATTTTTCAGTCTTGCTGCTTTTCTGGTAGATTCTCCCAATTTATCCAGACAGGATTTAGATAGAATCAAAGACTTAATTAAAAGAAAGGAAGAAGAGGTGTGACATGGAAACACTCATTTTTCAAATCGAAACAATTGCCCAAAGGTGGTTTGAATTGATGGTTGCCTCTTCGGTTCAGTTAGGTATATTTATCGCACTGGTCACTGCTCTGACACTTTTATTTCGCAAGCAATCAGCAAAATTTCTCTACTGGTTATGGCTCATCGGGCTACTGAAAATTTTCATCCCACCTGTCATTAAACTACCAGCTTTTTTATCGAAATCCAAAATCATTTTGGACAATACGATCCCAACAATTATTTTTTCAGAGATTCGATTCGCAACCTTCCCCGAACCCAAATTGAATTACGAGGGATATTTATTTTTGTTTTGGGGTTTTACCTTGTTAATTCTGCTGGCATTTTGGATATTCAAAATGCTGCAACTCAATAAAACAGTATCCAGATCAAGTTATGAGGTCTCAAAGAAAATTGTAGCATTACTCGATTTTGAGACGACCAATCGCATTCGATTTTTCTCTGGTCCAGGTATAGCTATGCCTTTTACAAAAGGGCTATTTTCCCCTAAAATTTACATACCTGAAACCGCATTAATCTGGTCGGACAGCGAATTAAAGGCATTGATTTTTCACGAGATCGCACACATCAAAGGAAAAGATATTCTGGTGATTGCCATTCAAAATGTCATTCAATTGCTTTATTTCTTTCATCCAATGGTGTGGATCGCCAACATTAAGATTTCCCGTTATCGGGAGAAAGCCTGTGACGATTTTGCCATTTTTGCGCTAAACGGGAAATATGTGGAGTATGGGAAACTGCTGTTGAAATCAATCGATCAGGTCGTTGGATGGAAGCCTATCCCGACTATGACGACCTATTTTCATCAATCAAAGAAATTTTTAATTCACCGATTCGAATACATTTTAAACAAAAAGGGATCTATCATGACAAAATTAAATGCAATCCAAAGACTGGCTTTGGTTGGACTTGTAATGCTGGGCATTGTTTTCTCCTGCCAGAAAAAAGAGCAGCCCAACCAGCCAGAGCAAGTCGTATTAGGGGATAATGTCGTTATTGAGCTTTCAAAAGAAACACTGCAGGTGGGTCTAGCGGATAGCCAAAAAGTGGATTACGATTCACCGCCGATTCCAGTTGGAGGTATCGAAGTATTTCACAGATATTTTAATTTTCCACCATCCTACAAAAACCTGGAATTGATAATTAATGTGAAAATAGATAAAATGGGAAATCCAACATCCGTGCAGTTTAAATTATCACCCGGAAAAAAATTGCCCGATGCTTATTCTGAAGGATATTTCAATGGAAGATTGTCAGCATTGTCAGCTTTAATAAAGCGCACAAAATGGATGCCTGCCAGCAAAAACGGGCAACCGATTGCTGCCTGGATCACCGTTCCACTTCGATATGATTCAAAAGAGGTTGTTGCTGGAGAAATTAAAGAGACAATTGCAGAAGTTCCACCACCTCCTGGCGATGAAGATGCTGTTTTTGTTGCTTATCATGAAGCTCCCGAGCCCATTGGGGGTTTCACAGCTATACAGGAAAATTTGGTTTATCCTGAACTCGCCAGAAAAGCCTGCATTGAGGGGACTGTGACCGTTCAGGCGCAAATCAGTGAATCGGGAGAAGTGATCAACACCAGAATTCTTCAATCTCTGGGCGAAAACAACGGATGCAATGAAGCTGCTGTGGCAGCGATCAAAGCGGTAAAATGGATACCTGCGAAGAAAGGCAATACACCGGTGACGGTTTGGATTTCGATTCCGGTACGATTCAAATTGCGAGGAGATGCTAAAGTTGAAGCAGAAAAAATTGCAGATAATTTAGATGAATTGAAAGCCCGAAGGAAGGAGTTACAGCCACCTCCACCTCCCGAAGGAGCGGATGAATATTTTGTGCCTTACGATGAACCACCAGAACCTATTGGCGGTTTTACTGCTATTCAAAAAAATCTGGTTTATCCGGAATTAGCAAGAAAGGCAGGAATCGAAGGGACAGTGGTGGTGATGGCACAAATTAGTGAAAATGGTGATGTTCTCAAGACTAATATACATAGATCTCTTGGTGAAGATAACGGATGTGATGAAGCTGCAATTGAAGCCATAAGATCCATAAAATGGACACCTGCCAAGTATGAAGGAAAACCAGTTGCGGTTTGGATTTCTGTACCAGTAAAATTCAGACTACGCTAGGAGATGGACTCCACTTTGAAAGTGGAGTCCATCTTCCTCTATCCACTTGAAAACTTTTACCAAGGTTTTTTCTCTCAAAAATTCTATTTGAAAATTTTTAAAAAAGAGGAAAGAAAGATGAAACATATCTTAATCCTGTCTTCAATATTGTTCATAATCTATTTTTCCTGTCAGAAGTCACAGGATGAAAATCTCGATCAAATGACTAAACTATTGGAACAACAAAACGATAAATTAAAACATCTTCTGTCCATCAATCCAATTGAAGATGGGAAAATAACCAGCCGCTTTGGACAACGAGTCGATTCTTTAATAAATAAAGGAATCGATATCGCTGTTGAAAAAGAAGCAGATGTATTTGCCGTAGCAGCAGGAAAAGTTGTAAAAGTTAAAAAAGGAAGGGAGAAAAGCGAAAATTTAATCGTAATTGATCATGGTGATGGATTTCAGACGAGATATTCAAATTTATCGGATATTTTGGTTGAAGCGAATCAATCTGTAAAACGCTGGACCGTTATCGGGAAAATCAAAAAGTCGGCAGATCAACTTACTTTATTACACTATGAGGTGATTGAGGATGGTGAGCCAGTGAATCCAGAGAAATTCATTTTTAAACCATAAAAGATAAACTCCACTTTGAAAGTAGAGTCTATCTTCTATCATCCGTTGGATTGTTTTTATCCGTTGAAAAAAAATCTGACCAACGGATAGAAAAAGCTAATTAATTTTTATCTGTTGATTCGAGGTAGTTGATGAAAAAAATCTTCACATTCCTTCTTCTGATTTTTATCGGAACAAAGATTCATGCCTAAAAAGTAATTTGATCGACTTCTTCCTCTTTATATTAATAGATAATTCTTAAAATCTATGAGAATTAAATTAGCACTTGACATCTAAGTAAAAATTAATTATCTTTAAGAAACTAAATCTGCATAACTGACTGATATAATCGATTTAATTTGTCTTTTAAGGAGCAGGATAAAATAAGTTACGCAGTATAATCTTGTAAGCCTTTATTTTTTAAAGTTAGACAAGATAAATGGGAAAGTTATTTAATCTCAGTCCTTAAATTCTCTTTCCTTGAATGATGAAGCATCAAACAATGAGAAATCGGGGAGGTGAAAAAATGAAAACGCAGACCTTTTGTTTTCGTCTTTTATTAGTTTTAATTATCTCATTGGCTTGCGGACCACAATTTATTGACCAACCTGAACGAACATTAATAACCAGTGATACAAATGTTCGTTCTGGACCCGGGCCTAATTACAAAGTAATCGCAACTGCAAAAGCAGGAACTGAATTGTTCTTGTTAGAGTCTGAGAATGATTGGCATCGAGTACAACTGCAAGACGGTCGGACTGGATGGATTTTTAGAGGAGTTTCGAGGACAGTTGGTCCTGAAAAAATTATTATTCTCGATGATGCACAAATTAGGAGAGGACCAGGTGAAGAATATAAGCCGTTTGCTGTTGTAAAAAAAGGAATAACGTTGAATAGTCGCGGACAGCGTGGAAGTTGGTACTTGGTTGATATGCCAGATGGAAAAACTGGTTGGATTTCCAAACAGAAATCTGAAAAAGTTTCTTATCGCAATATTACTGTAAACAGAAAAGCTAATATCTACCAACTCCCAAATCGTGATTCGCAAGTTCTACTGAATGTGAGTTCTGGTACAGAATTGATCCAGCTAAATCGGGAAGGCGATTACTACATGGTCAGGCTTCCAGGAGGAAGCACAGGGTGGATTCACAAATATGATACGGGTAAACTTCAAGAAAAAACGCTTGTGGTAAAAAACAGAACTTATGTCAGGTTGGGTCCAACAATTGGATATGATGTGGTAGAAACCGTTGAGCAAGGGGCTCGCTTAACAATGCTCCAGGAAAAGGATGATTGGTATAAAGTAAGAACTCCCCAGGGAAAAACGGGCTGGATATATCAAGATTTTATCACACAATCTTATGCCGCACCTTCTACAGTTCCCATTGAAGGATCAGATATTTACTTGATTACGAATACAGATTGTAACATTCGTTATGGTCCAGGTACTGAAACTGCATTAATAGAAAATGTTAAAAAGGGTACGATATTGTTAAAAATTGGTCAACAGGAGAACTGGCTTAGAGTAAAAATGGCTGATTCACGAATTGGTTGGATTAGAGAAGATCTGGTGATCCAGCCCGATGAGATATTAGTTACTATAGATCGAGTTAGTATCCGGAAAGGACCGAGTGAGGACTATATCGTCCAAGAAATTGTTTCACGAGGAATGCCGTTGGCAAAAATAGGAGAACAAGCAAATTGGTCTCGAATTTATTTATACAATGGTGAAATCGGCTGGGTGAATAATGATTTCGTCGTTGCTTTAGAGCAAGCATTATTTACAAATACTGAGTGCAATGTTCGAGAGAGTCCCGGAACCAATTATGAGCAAATTGACCGACTGGATAAAGGAACGCTTGTCGAACGAATTAGCAAGCAAAATAATTGGTATAAAGTTAAATTGCCTTCAAAAAAAGAAGGTTGGATACGTGAAGATCTTTTGGATGAAAATCCTTTTCAATTAGTGACCAATGAAAGAGTAAATATCCGATATGGGCCATCAACCGATTATAAAATTTTAATGGAAGTCAGGAAAAATACTCCTGTAACTGTTTTAAAAGAACAAAATAATTGGTACCAGGTGAAATTAGACAATGGCGCTATTGGATGGATACAGAGTGAATATGTCTCATTTTCTTTTTATCCGATTATCTCAAATTTTCAACCTAACTCTAACAACTATCAACCGGGATCCAGTGATACTCAGCCCAGCGCAAGTAGCAGTATTGAAGCACTTACTGTCGGAACTGCCATAGCTTCGTCTGACCAATCAGACGCAACAATGGTAACATCTTCTGCTGTAAATCTAAGAATCGGTCCAACTACCAATGACACAGAGATCACAACGCTCAATCCTGGTACAAGCTTAACCAGGATTAATCAACAGGGTGACTGGTATGAGGTCAAAACAGCGGATGGAACCTATGGATTT
>Ga0209427_10006555_pt1 | contig 13264 bp, 8 predicted proteins | sample DeeMarSWOR136_30_FD_187465 | JGI IMG/M metagenome (GOLD analysis project Ga0209427, IMG submission 187465) | Marine sediment microbial communities from White Oak River estuary, North Carolina - WOR-1-36_30 (SPAdes) (version 2) | ecosystem: Environmental > Aquatic > Marine > Intertidal zone >... | reverse complement strand
TTGAGAGATATTCATATTCTTGAGGAACAGGTAATTGAATAAAAAAGCTAATGCCCCTTTGAAAGTTACTTATGATTGTATTCCCTGTGCTATTGGCAGAAACGAGCGTCCCGCTTCCGAAAATGGGTAGCTACAATCAAAGTCATTGAAAAATATCCCATGCTTTCGAGACTGCCTGCAAAGAACGATTTGAGCAGGAGGATGATTTGGGGACTCAGAATTATAGGTCTGTTTCGTCTGTACAACATGGTGCATGTGCAGTTCTAACGACAGTTGCCAATTTTGCCTATTTATGCATTTTTTACTCCACACAAAAGGTTATATCTAACCTGGATACAATCAATTAGTTCATGATAACGATCCAATAAAAATGCCTGTTCTACTTCTTTGAAAGATTATACGCTCCATCCCGCATGCTTGATTTTTCCCTGTTTTTTCAAAATTGCCAATGCCTCCCAGGGATCTTCCCTCTCTAATTTTTCAGTATCCGGGCTATGCAGTTGAAAAATATCAATAGCATCTATATTTAATCTTTTCAAACTCTGTTCAGCAGCCCAAATGATATAATTTTTATCAGTTTTTTGCCGAATGGGACCATAACCCCTATCATCTGACTTGTTTGCATTGTAGAAATCATTTCCTGCTTTAGTGGCAATAATGACATTACCCTTTCCCCGTCCCTTTATTACCTCGACGATTAATTCTTCAGAATGACCAAAACCATAGACATCGGCAGTATCGATTAACGTCACACCACTATCCAGAGCTTTATGTAAAGCATTTTTAGAAGCTTTATCATCGGTTTTACCCCAGTTCATTCCACCAATTGCCCATGAGCCGAATCCAATGGTTGAAACTTTTGGACCGCAACTGCCCAGCTGTGTATACTTCATGTTATTTTTCTCCAGAATTAATGATCAATCAAATTTAACGATTTAATTTTCTACAATCAAGCAAAACATCAAATATTTGGCATAAAATTAAAATTTCAATAAAAACACTTGCCAAAGATGTATATTTTTATTAATATTATTATATGAAACCAAAACTTATCGTCCATGGTGGCGCCTGGAGTATCCCAGAAGCAGTTGAAACTGATCATATTCATGGTGTGCGCCAATCTGTTGCGGAAGTATACCCAGTGCTGCAAAAGGGGATGCCTGCCCTGGATGCTGTGGAAGCAGCCGTAAAAATCATGGAAAAAGATACTACCTTTGACGCAGGCAGGGGCGCTTTTCTCAATGCCCGCGGTGAGATTGAATTGGATGCAATGATTATGGACGGTAAAACTCTTAATTTTGGTGCTGTTGCAGCAGTCCAGAATATTTTTCATCCCATTACTTTGGCTCGAGCAATCATGGAAAAGACTGAGCATTGTTTCTTAGCAGGAAAGGGCGCCCAGATTTTTGCCTCCCAAATTGGCATGACCGAATTAGATCCGAGAGATTTACTAACACCGAGGGAACTTCAATTTTATAAACAAATTAAAGACGATCCAAATTTTTATACCCACCAACCTTTTGAACCACTACCAAAAGGAACAGTAGGTGCAGTAGCGATGGATACGCAGGGCAATTTAGCGGCTGCAACATCCACCGGCGGAACGCCGCGCAAACTGCCCGGCAGGGTAGGGGATTCACCAATTATTGGTGCAGGGACATACGCGAACAATAAATACGGCGCAGCATCAGCCACAGGCTGGGGCGAATCGATTATGAAAATACTTCTCAGCAAAACTGCATGTGATCTGCTCAAAGAAAAAACCGCTGAAGAAGCAGCCCAAATATCAATTGAACTGCTAGAAGAAAGCGTGCAGGGCTGGGGTGGCGTTATTTTAATTGATAAAAATGGTAATTATGGATTTGCTAATAATACAACGAAAATGGCGTTTGCTTATGCTGAACCTTCTGGAGAAATTATCGCGAAAATTAGAATTGACCAGTAATCGAATTGGAGAATCTCAAATATGACCTTCTTTTCTGTGGTTCGTGATATTGCCAACTTTCTATGGGGACCGCAAATGCTGGTTTTTATTTTGGGCAGCGGCATCTATTTTTCTATCCGGTTAAAAGTTATTCAATTCAGAAAATTCAAAACTGCTGTTAAAGCCGTAGCAAAATCATACCAATCCTCAGGAGAAGGAAATATTACCCCGTATCAGGCGCTCATGTCTGCTCTCTCGGGAATTTTAGGGAATGGAAATATTGCCGGCGTTGCCACTGCAATTTTTACCGGGGGACCTGGCGCCATTTTTTGGATGTGGATTTCAGCCCTGATCCTGATGGCAACAATGTATTCCGAATCTTTGCTGGGATTCCTTTACCGGGAAAAGGATAAAGATGGAACTTTCCTCGGTGGACCGATGGTTTACATTCAAAAGGGTCTGAGATGGAAATGGTTGGCAATCGCATTCGCTTTCGCCATGGGCTTTAAAACGTTGTTAGCGACCACATCCATTCAGTCCAATTCCATGTCCATTGTCCTGAACAATCAATTCAATTTTCCTCAAATTTATTCTTGTATTGTGATCGCATTTTTAACGTGGATCGTTATTATCGGTGGATTGAAAGCCATCGCCAGAACAGCTCAATTCCTAACTCCAATAATGACCATTGCTTATTTGGGCGGAGGAATTTTAGTTCTTATCCTTAATTATGATAAATTACCGGCTGTATTCAATGAAATTTTCACTTCTGCTTTTACAGCCAGGGGAGCTGTCGGCGGTTTTGCCGGTGCCAGCGTAATGATGGCGCTGCGTTATGGTGCGGCGCGGGGCGCGTACAGCAACGAAGCTGGAACCGGATCTGTTGCCATTCTGCATGCCACAGCCCAATCCAACAACCCGGTTCGCCAGTCACTTATTGCTATGCTGGGCGTTTTTATTGATACAATCATTATTTGTACGATCAGCGGACTTGTGATCCTTCTTTTCAGCTATTGGACTACTGATCTGAACAGCACTGCTTTGGTTTCCCAGAGCTTTAAACAGGGTATTCCATTTGGAAATTGGATTGTGTTGGGCGCATCTTTATTATTTGGTTATTCGACGCTTATCGTGTGGTGTTTTTATGGTGAACAATGCGCTGCTTTTATTTTTGGAGACAGGGTCAAAATTTTATATCGATGGTTATTCTGTTGTTCGATATTAATCGGTGCCACAAGCAACGCGGAAAATATCTGGAGCATGGGGGATTTGTTGAATGGCATGACAGTTATTATCAATTTAATTGGAATTTTAGCGTTGAGTCCTGTTGTTATTAAAACATCATTTGAGAGCTTGAAGAATAAAATTTAAGGTGCCTGATTAACTGTGTGAAGTAAACGGATCAAAAAACCAGGTTTCTCAGAGAATCCTGGTTTGTTCATTCATTTTTAGTATCTAAACAATTACCTCTTGACAAATCTAAATATGAGAAAATAAAATGATGGAGAAAATCGTGAGAAAAGTATTTTTAGTTATGCCGATAGGACTTTTATTATCGATTAATATTTTAATATCAAAAGAATTTCCAAGAAGAATATTAAGAATTGATCTGAATAATCAAAAGAGGGAAACAGTTGAAAAATTATTCAGATTAGGAATCGATTTTCTGCAAATCAACCGATTGGACAGCACTGCCGAGGTTTTGGTTTCAGAATCTGAATTTCAAAAAATAAAAAATTTGGATCTCAAGGTAAAAATACTTTGTTCAGATGCCGATGCCTTTGCGAGAGAGCTTTTAGATTCACGCTATTTAAAGTATTTTCGTACTTACAATCAAATGCTTCAAGAAATGAATGAAATTGTTGCTTATTACCCGGATATTGCAAAGATGCAAGATATTGGTGATAGCTACGAAAAAACAGCAGGTAAAGGTGGATATGATATATGGGTGATGAAGATCTCGGATCATGTGGAAATTGAGGAGGACGAAGCCGAAGTCTTTTTTATGGCAAACATAAGCGCGAGAGAAATTGTAACACCAGAGATCATTATGTATTTTATGCATTATTTAATTGATAATTATGGTAAGGATCCTTCTATCACATATCTGGTAAATAACCGTCAGATCTGGCTATGCCCCACGGTGAATCCTGATGGTCATGAATATTGTTTTACTGGTTCTGAACCTTATACATACGATTATCCTGGTAATCCGATTTGGTGGCGAAAAAATAAAAGGGACAATGATAGTGATGGCAGTTTCAATCCTTATTTCGATGGTGTAGATCTGGATCGAAACTTTGGATACATGTGGGGTTACGATGATGTCGGCTCAAGTCAAGAATCAACTTCACCTAATTATCGGGGTACGGCTGAATTTTCTGAACCAGAGAGCCAGGCAATTCGAGATTTTGTTATGAAACATAATTTTATCATAACACTTTCGTTTCATAGTTATGGACCGAATTGGCTTTATCCCTGGGGCTATACATCTATTCTGGCACCGGATCGATTAATCTTTCGAAAACTTTCAGATGGATGTGTCTCATATAACAAATATATATCTTGTTCAGTAAATGAATTCACTCCTGCAAATGGGAATGCTGATGATTGGTTTTATGGTGAACAAACGATTAAAAATAAAATTTACGCGCTTACCCCTCAGGTGGGATCAGCGGATGAGGGTTTTTTAGCTTTTGGTTTTTTTCCTGATACCCTGTTTTTGGAAAAACAGATCCTGGAAAATCAGGAACCCATGATTTATTTAACTTATGTTGCCGGAGAGGAGCCAGTTATTATTCACAGTCCTTTGCCAGATACTGCATTCCATGGTCCTCATCAAGTGATAGCTACTGTTCTAACACCGATAACACTGACGTTATCCAGCCCTATTGATCAATCCGGGATTAAACTCTTTTACAGGATGAATGAGGTGGCACTTTTTGACTCAGTTGTCATGATACCCATGGGAAACAATAATGAATATAGCGCCTTCATCCCGGCAACTGAATCAGAAGGCAGAATTTACTATTATATTCGTGCATTGGATCAAAATGGGCGCACCGGAAGTTTACCTAAAGGAGCCCCAATGGCAACTTACTCTTTTTATGTAAGCTTAGATTTAGAAGCACCGACTATTTTCCATACACCCATCGATCATGGTTCCATATCAGCAACTGAATTTCCAGTCAGGGCAATCATTACGGATAACGTTAAAGTGGATAACGCCTGGATAATTTATCGAAAAAATAATGATGAAACTGATAGTCTTGCAATGACTCCCATTCCTAAACAGCATGAATATTTTGCTACTATTCCTGGTAATGATATTCATCTGGGTGATTTCTACGAATATAAGATTCTGGCGATTGATAATGCTTTCTCACAGAATACGACACAGGCTCCTGATTCTGGTTATTTTAAGTTTTATATCCGAAATAGCATTTTATTGGATTTTGAAGCAGACTCTTGTTTTATTCCCATTAGTGGCAGCGATTGGCAATGGGGAGTTCCTGAATCAGGTCCAGAGGTTTCGTTTTCTGGTTCTAAAGTTTGGGCAACCAATCTAACTGGTAATTACAATAATCTAAAAGAATCGATTCTGGAAACACCTGAAATTGAATTAGCAGGGCAGGACTCTTCGAGGCTGATATTCTGGCATTGGTATATTAATGAATTTAGCGACAACACGTTTTGGGATGGTGGTAATATTAAGATTTCGATAGATGGCGGAGCTTTTGAGATAATCGATCCAATTGGGGGCTATGATGGGATTATCGATCGGTTTGCCCCATTTTTAGCTGGAGAGCCCTGTTTCGGTGGACCAGAAGCCAATGGAAATTTTTGGCAGCGGGAAATTTTTGATTTAACACCTTATTTAGGTCGTTCGATTAAAATTAGATTCGATTTTGGAGCCGATGGTTATGTTTCAAAACCGGGATGGTACATTGATTATGTTGAAATATTGCTTGAGCGAATAACATCAGTCAAACCGGGAATGCGATTTGCTAATTATCCGGAGGATTTTGAACTATGTCAAAACTATCCAAATCCATTTAATCCCACAACTGAAATTGAATATCACCTATCCGAGTCAGCAATGGTTACTCTTGAAATCTTTAATTTGCTTGGACAGAAGGTCATTTTCTTAGTGAATGAACATCAAGCTGCGGGAAATTATCACATTAACTGGAACGGAATGGATTCATTAAACCGTGAGGTTAAAAGCGGAGTATATTTTTATAGATTAATCATTAACAGAAAAGGAGCGGTTCAAAGCTTTATTAAAAAAATGGTGAAATTAGAGTAATTAATGCTTGACTAAAAATAACCATGATCGTATGAAATTTTGACCTACAATTTGTATATTACTTAAAGGAGCTTAAGAAAATGAAAAGCAGTTTTTCTTGTCTCATTAATTTATTAAGCGTGGGTATTTTACTGTTTTTATCTGGATGTACTAAAAATCCATTTAGTGATGATAAAATATTGTGCCTTGAAGAAATTCATGGCAAAGTTGTCCTTAATGACGGGGCATCGCCAGACAGTGTCTATGTCTGGTTGGAAGGTTTTAATAGTGGTACCTGGACCAATGAACAGGGCGATTTTGAAATTAAATTACCTTCAGTTAAAAGTCAGGGAGGTACTGGACTAACCGGTGCTTATCATATTTACTTCTATGTTGCCAATTATAGATTGGATTCAGCAGTTGTTGCAGTTCGTAATGGCATGCTTCAATATTTGCATGGAGATATAGATGAAAAAGGGCATTTAAAAAAAGCGATAAGTTTAGTTAAGGCGCTTGACATTCAAACAGTTGTTAAACCACCAGATTTTCCTCAACCTTCTAATCTGGATTGGTGGGAATATGAAGAAGCGATTAATGTTGAAGTTACTCTGAAAGCAACGACCAATGATAGGGTAATTGCGAAATTTTATTCTTCGACAAAAGGTCCAGCGAGTATATTGTTTGTTAAAAAGATTTACCCTGAAGAAGACTTTCTAACGATTTTTGAGACGACACCAATTGGCCCAGAAAGTAGAATGGTTACAGTAGAAGTATCATCGGATGAGCAAATATGGTATGGAGGATTTAGTTTGAAAATTGGTGATTTACCCAAAGGAAAATATAAAATAATTCCATATTTTTTAATTGATCAACAATCAATTCCAGATGCATTATTCGAAAGTTTGGGTCTTGATAAGTTAAAACCGGTACCCCAATTTTTGATCCACCCGTTTAGACGTGAAGGCGGAGATTTTGAGGTCAAACGGTAATGAGAAATTGAGTAAAGGAGAAAGCATGAAACACATGATTCAAGTATATATTTTAATGCTGTTATTTGCTGTTGAACTTAAAGCACAACTAAATTGGACTATCCAGAATCCTCGAATTATTCAACAGAATTCAATTTATGATGTCCATGCGATTGATCAGAATACTGCAGTAGCAGTTGGCGAAAATGGGATTGTTATGAAGACGACCGATGCTGGTGAAAATTGGGATATTAAACAGTACAATATGCCTATTTATTCTGTTCATTTTGGAAGTGCAACTACAGGCTGGTTTGTTGGAAGAAGAAAAGTTACTTCTGTGATTTTTAAAACTACAAATGGTGGAAGAAGCTGGAACGAAATATATGGCGAGTTAAGTCTTTCTCTTTATTCATTATATTTCGTTGATGAACATATCGGGTGGGTTGTGGGAGAAGGAGGAAAAATTTTTAAAACAACAGACGGTGGAACAAGCTGGAATGAACAAAAGAGCGGAATAAATCTAACTTTAAGATCGGTCTATTTTCTTAATGAGAGAATTGGATGGACGGTTGGGCATAATGGGAGAATTCGTTTCACAACAGACGGTGGTGACAATTGGATCTTGGGCCGGGGAAGATCTGGTTTTATTTTTTATTCTGTCTGCTTTGTTAATTCCCTAGTTGGTTGGGTAGCAGGCAGTAATGACTTTGGGAGTATTATTCTTAAATCGATAAACGGGGGATTGGATTGGATTGAGCAAAAGACATTTTCTTATCCCCTATTACGTTATGTCTATTTCAAAAATGCCGAGACCGGATGGGTGGTTGGAGAGGATGGTCAAATTCGAGCAACAAATGATGGCGGCACTACCTGGTACATTCAAACTTCACATTCATCAAAATATCTTTATTCGATGTCTTTCAGCGATCAAAACTATGGATGGATTGTTGGAGAAGGAGGTGAAATAATTAAAACTGAAAATGGAGGTGAAAATTGGATATCTTTAACCACTGCAACTTCTTACCCATTATACGGTGTTCAATTTACTGACTCCAATACAGGATGGGCAGTAGGAGGTGATTGGAGTGAAAGTGCAATAATTAAAACGATCAATGGTGGTGATAAATGGCAAAATCAAAACAGTAGCGCATTATTCAGATTGTACGCTGTTCAGTTTATCAATTCCAACTTCGGCTACGCAGCAGGGTGGGAGGGGATTCTTAAAACTACCGATGGCGGAGCCTCCTGGACTCACCAACCCGGTGGTGCAACATACAACCTCTTTGACATATATTTTGTTAATGAATTAATAGGATGGGGAGTTGGAGAGAGTGGAACTATTGTGAAAACCACTGATGGTGGATATAGCTGGTCACCACAACAAAGTAGCACTAAACAAAGATTATATTCCACCTATTTTACTGACGAAAATATCGGTTGGGTAGCTGGAAATAACGGGGCAATTCTGAAAACCTCAGACGGTGGAAATAACTGGATGCCTCAATCAAGCGGAACAACAAATCCTCTGAAATCTCTCTTTTTCGTTGATCGTTACCTCGGCTGGGCTGTGGGAGGTGATGGTACAATTCTCAGAACCATAGACGGGGGAGACAATTGGATATCTCAATATATCGGAACTCCTTATAATTTGGAGTCAATCTTCTTTGTCGATTCCAGGGCAGGCTGGGTGGTTGGTGAAAATGGTACTGTTTCATATACCATTGATAGAGGAGCGACATGGCATTTAACACAAATTGGGACAAACATGCATTTGAATGATGTTTATTTCATTGATTCGAGCACTGGATGGATTGTTGGAAATGAAGGCGTAATTCTGAATACAAAAAATAGTGGTGTTACATGGGTGGAAGAAGAACAGACCTTAAAATCTGAAATTCCGGGTGAATTTGCATTATTTCAAAATAATCCCAATCCATTCAATGCCAAAACTAAAATTTTTTATAACATTTCTAAACCAACACACGTAGTATTAAGTGTCCATAATATACTTGGCCAGAAGGTGGCAGAATTAGTAAATGAATTTCAGGAGGCAAATAAATATTATATGATTTGGGACGCAGAGGACTTTACTAGTGGTGTTTATGTTTATCGGTTGAATGCTGGCGAATTTTCCAAAACGATGAAAATGTTGCTCATGCGTTGATGAATCAGTAAATAAATTTTTAACAACTTTTGTATTTTTACTCATGGAGCCCTAAAATGAAAATAATAAGATGTTTTGTTATTTTGGTGCTAATTCTTATAAGAGTAAATTTAATATCTGCTCAACAACTCAAAATTGCTGGAAAAGTTCTCGATATCAACACCCATCGCGCCATTCCTTATACAAATATTTATATCAAAGAAACACTGATTGGTACCATCAGCGATTTTGCAGGCAAATTTGCATTGACAGTTCCCAAACCCAACGACAATATGGTGCTTATTATCCAACATATCAATTATGATGTCTACGAGATCAAACTTGGAAAGGCTGAATCATCTCAAGATTATTATCTTCAACCGCGTGTGATTCCATTACCAGAGATAGAAATCGAAGCCAGGGGTGAAAAGCTGGACATTGCAAAGGACCTTCCCCAAACGATCTCACTGATCAAAGCCAGTGATTTTGAAATACGAGGCTATGTGGATGCTGGTGATCTGCTTCGAACTGACCACAGTGTTCAGGTCGAAGAGGAGTTGAGTGGCAAAAAGACGATTTCGATCCGCGGAGGCAATGCAGACGATGTTGTGGTTTTATATAATGGCATGAAAATGAACAGCGGATATGACAATATTTTTGATTTCTCGCTTATTGATCTTGAAGATATTGAAAGGTTTGAAGTGATTAAAGGTAGTAATACGGTATTGTATGGTTCAGAAGCATTTTCTGGCGTTGTCAATATCGTTCCCAAAATACAACAAGACTACCTGATTCGATTTCAGCAGCGAATTGGAACTTATGATTCAGGAAATTGGGGATTGCATCTCTATAAGAACTATAAAAATTTTCATGCCTCTTATCAACTTCGGCAGGGAGCTGCAAAGAGAAAATTTTCAGATGTTGAGGACGACAGCCAATTTTTAGAGAATAGTGCTACACATCATACTGTCAATGTTGAACATAACTTTTCTAAGGGACCTGGCGACATCCCAAAAAATTCGTTAGGAGTAATGTATATTCAGTCTGCTTCCGATTACATAAATCACCGTTATATTGAATCCCTTAAAAATACCAACAAGATGGTAGGATTACGTTACGAGGGGGATATCTGGAAAATAACCGATTTGAATCTTAATCTCTCACAAAGGTGGTTAGATGAAGCAATATCTCTATCGAATAATTTTGGATGGGTAGATAGAGAAATTAATGATCAATCTATAAACGTACATGCAGAGAAGGCTTTTAAATTTAATAGCTTGGATTTTTTATTCGCTTATCAATTCGAGAATGCAAGATTAGATTTTTTTGATGAACGAAGCGATTACGAAATTCGGAATATGGACCGAAGTACAGCAGCCTTAAATCGAAAGCGACATGGTTTAATATCGATTATAAAAGTCCATGCCCCGAGTGGTTCTGATATTTTAAAAAATGTCGATTTCGATTTGAGTTTCAGAAATGATAACGTTAGAGATAATTTTAATAATCTATATTTATCTGGAACTGCCGATGAAATGGCGACTGGAAATGAGTGGAATGAATCCATGATAAAGTTTGCATCCTATTTTTCTGGATATCAAAAGAGTTATGCATTTGATATATTTATGAATATTGGGACCAATGTAAAATTTCCCACTTTGTCTCAAATCATAAGCTCAAAAATTTTTGATCAGCCTTATTCAACAACGCCTCCCCTGAAACCAGAAAAGAACAAAAGTGTGGAAATCGGAATTGTGTTAAAACGTGATCTCAGACAGCACCCGGTGGTTTATGGATGGCAAATCTCTGGAAATTACATGAAAAATCACTATGATAATAAATTCCGTCCCTATTATATTTTTGGAATTCCATTCGCCATTTATGATAATGTACCTCTGGCGCGGATATCAGGATTTGAAACTAAATCAAGTGTCTATTTTTTGCGAAAGAAGGTGACCGTTGAATTGGGGCTTTCTCATTATTCGATCTCAGATAAATCGGCATTCCCATTCAAGTATGATATGAAACGAACGCTGAATTTTATTATTGATCATGCCGGGTATTCATTTCAGCTTCATTGGTTTAAAGAAGGCGAACAAACAGGCTGGATTCGCCAAATTTCGGGCGGGTTTGTACAGGTTTTACTTCCAGATTTTGCAAACGTTGATCTTCATTTGAGCAAAACATTTGTAATTGGGAGATTAAAACTTTTTGGCAATATAAGCGCTCGAAACATACTAAATGATAAGGAAGTTGTTCTGGAAGGTTTAGCCCTCCGCGATCGTCGTCTTTATTTAACTGTCGGCGCGCAGTATTGAGCGTTTATTGAAATTAACAAACTGTGAAACATGAGCAAATAACAGACAAAGCCTCGACTGAAACCAAAAGGAATTGATTTTATGAAACTCCATTATTATTTATCGGTGAACAGCTTATTGTTATCAATTATTTTACTGACCATTGGCTGTACAGAGAATCCATTTAGTAATGATAAAATTTCTGTCCCTGATAGAACAATTCGAGGCAAAGTAGAGCTCAGTGACCATTCATCACCAGAGGGTGTTTTTGTCTGGTTGGATGGATTTGATTTTGGCGTATTAACGGATAAAAAAGGTAGTTTTCAATTTAATCTTCCCCCACCTCAAGCACAGGGTGGGAGAGGATTAACTGGAAATTTTAAAATTTATTACTACATGGCAAATTATAAATTGGCTACTTCAAATATAGTTCTCCGAAATGGTGAAATCGATTTTTTACATGGGGATATCAACAAAAATGGCGAATTGAAAGAGCCAAAATATCTTGTTAAAACACTGAATATCAAAACTGAAATAAATCCATCGCTGGTTAATGTACAATATAATGGATTCATTCAAGTTGACCTGACGTTGCAGGCAACGTACGATACCGTAATAATTCAGTATCCGAATAAATCCAACGGTCCTTTAGCGATTCTTATGACACAAAAAACTTACCCTCAAGATGATTTTTTTGAAATATTAGAAGTTAACTCCTTTGCATCCAATGCTGAACTCATTCCTGATACGATTACAGTTGCGCCAAAAGAATGGACTGCGTTTTTTGTTCTCAATGCAGGGGATTTGTCAAAGGGAAAATACAAAATAATACCATATTTTTTAATTGAGCAGATAATTGTTCCGCCTTCAGAATTGTTAAATAACCTGGGACAGGATCTCCACGAACCTAAAAGAGATTATCTAAATATTCCAATCAAAAGGGAGGGCGGAGATTTTGAGGTCGAGGAAATAACGAGATGAAAATAGAGGAGACACACAAATGTGTTCATTCTAAAAAAGATTAAAGTCAGTGAATTATCAGATCATGCTTTCATCTCGCTGTAGAAAAAGGTTAGTTAATCTTTTTAATTTCATAGTATAGTTTTATAAATCTTTATTTTTCCGAGGTCGACGAAATTCAAATGGAAAATTATTTAATTTCACTCCCTTAATTTTAGCATAGATTTTGTTTCTTAAATTATTTTAATAAGAGTCATGGTTTAATAGACTGCAGTGGTTTTTTTGCGCAATTATAACGCATATAAGGTATATATATTAGAAGTTAATAAGATAAATCTGTTTCAATGACAGTTGTTTAGGTTAAAATTCATAACATCCAGATCATCAAAAAATATCTATCCCAATGCCCATAAAATATTTCTTTTCAAAATTTGAACCATCGTATATTAACTTGAGTTAAAAGTAATTGATTAAATTATTTGAATAGATACAAAGAAGAAATTTAAGTTTGAAAAAAGTACTTATCATAAACATTTGGAAAATTTTAATTCCATTATTTTTCATTGTCATTTTTATTTCCCTTGCTCAAAGCCAGGATTTAAAATTAATGGTTTCAGAAAATGATTTCAAGCAATTCAATAATGGAACCTCTAGCATTGCGAATAAGAATATGGCTCAACAGCT